>Ga0208197_1002242_pt1 | contig 17401 bp, 14 predicted proteins | sample AD_JPNNA4_MetaG_FD_184444 | JGI IMG/M metagenome (GOLD analysis project Ga0208197, IMG submission 184444) | Active sludge microbial communities of municipal wastewater-treating anaerobic digesters from Japan - AD_JPNNA4_MetaG (SPAdes) (version 2) | ecosystem: Engineered > Bioreactor > Anaerobic...
CTTGAGCTCCTCCTTGCGCAGGGGCGGGAACCGGGGGTCCTGGAACGCCGCGGCCACGGCCATCTCCTCGACGGTCTGCGCCAGGGGCTTTTTCGCCTCGATCATGCCGATGCAGCCGCGCAGCTTCCCCCGCTTCTTCAGGGAGACGAAGGCCCCGCGCTTGACGTCCAGGGTCCCCTGCCCGCCGGCGGCCGGCGGGGCTTCCCCCTTCAGTTCGGCCTCGATGGATTCGCGGGCGATCCGCAGAAGGGCCTGCTTCTCCTCGCCGCTGAGTCCCGGGTCGATTGCGGCCTTGCCGTCTGCCATCGCCCTACCCCTGAGGCTCCCGGAAAAAGGCTGCCGACAGATACCCCACCACCTGGCTCCTGTCGCCCGTCACGTCGCCGGAATGGGCGTACCGGAGCACCTGCACGCCCCGGGCCCCGGCCTTCCCGGCGAAGAGCATGGCCGTGACGACCGGGCCCCCGCCGCAGGCCTCGCAGGAGCCCTCCTCGAGCCGGCGCGCAAGACCCCGGGGATCCCCCTTGCGCACCAGGTCGACGACGATCGCGTCGAGCCGCTCGGCCTGCCGGCCGTCGTGAAAGTGCGAGAGGTCCGAGCTGCCCACGACGAGGACCTCCTTGCCCTTCGCGGCCTGCCAGAGGGCCTCGGCAACGGCCTCGCAGGTCCGGAAGTCCTGGGAGCCCATCACGAGGGGGACGAAGGCGAAGGGCCCGAGGGCCACCTGCAGGAAGGGCAGCTGGATCTCGACGGAATGCTCCGCCGCGTGGGGCCTGCGGTCGGCGTTCAGGACGGCGCTGCCCCCGAGGATCGCCTCGGCCAGCCCGGCCTCGACGGGGACGACGCCCAGCGGCGTTTCGTAGCCCCCCGAGGGCCAGACGGAGACGCCTCGGAACGGAACGCGGTGGCTCGGCCCGATGACCACCACCGCGTCATAGCGCTTTCCCTCGATGAGCCGGTACCCGTGCGCCGCGACCGGCCCCGAGTAGACGTAGCCCGCGTGGGGCGACACGAGACCGACCACGGGGCCTGCGACGGCCCTTGCGGGCACCGCCTCCAGGTACCGGCGGATCTCGGCCCGGAGAACGGCAGGGTCCCCCGGGTACCACGTCCCGGCGATCACGGATTTCCGGATGTCCTTTTCCATGGGATCAGCCGATCGTCAGCCCCTTCGGGCGGGAGGCCCGATTTCTTCTTTGCTTCCCTGTCGTTAGCCTGTTGCCCTATGCAGTATGACTACCCCCCGGGCACGCCGGTGTCAAGAGGGAAAAGGGGGGGACCGGCGGGGGCGGGGCAAAAAAAGATTGACTCCGGAACCGCGGCTGTTTAAGAGTAATCGGTTTTGAAACGTGCGCGTGTTCTTCCCGGCCCGGGCGGCACCGGTTGTGCATGCCTCGGCCGGAGACCCGGCATGGGGGAACCTGACAGCCGGACATCCCGTCCTCCCGCGGCCCCGCCCGGGGGGCTTCAATACCGAACAGAGGAGGTCAACCCATGGGTGTCAAGTGCGCAGTGAACGGCTTCGGCCGCGTCGGACGGTATCTGGTGAGGGCCGCCCTCAACTACGAAGACCTCGAGATCGTCGCCGTCAACTCCCGGGCCAAGGCCCCCATCCTCGCCCATCTGCTCAAGTACGACTCCGTCCACGGGAAGTTCCCGGGTGACGTCGCCGCGACCGACGGGGCGCTCGTCGTCAACGGTCGGGAGATCCGGATCACCAACATCACCGACAACTGCGCCCTGCTGCCCTGGAAGGAGATGGGCGTCGACATCGTGCTGGAGTCGACGGGCGAGTTCCGCAAGAGGACGGAGGTGGCCCCCCACATCGAAGCGGGAGCGAAGAAGGTCATCATCGCGGCCCCCGGCAAGGGCATCGACGGCACCTTCGTCATCGGCGTCAACGAGGAGACCTACGACCCGGCCCGGCACCACATCGTCTCCAACGCCTCCTGCACGACCAACTGCCTGGCCCCCGTCGCGAAGGTGCTTCACGAGGCCTTCGGGATCAAGCGGGGCTTCATGACGACGTGCCACGCCTACACGATGGACCAGCGCCTGCTCGACGGCTCCCACAAGGACCTGCGCCGGGCCCGGGCCGCCGGCCTGTCGATCGTCCCCACCACGACGGGGGCGGCCAAAACCGTCGGCGAGGTCATCCCGGCGCTCAAGGGCAGGATGGACGGCGTGGCCCTGCGGGTCCCGACGCCGAACGTGAGCTGCGTGGACTTCGTCGCCGAGGTGGGCCGCAGCGTCACCGTCAACGAGATCAACGACGCCGTCAAGGCAGCGGCGGCGGGCCCGATGAAGGGCATCATCCAGTACTGCGAGGAGGAACTGGTCTCCGTGGATTTCGTGAGCAGCCCCTACTCGGCCATCTTCGACGCGCCGCTCACCAACGTCCTCGACGGCAGCCTGGTGAAGATCTTCGCCTGGTACGACAACGAGAGCGGTTTTGCCTGCCGCATGCTCGACCTGGCGCGGTATATGGCGAAAAGGCAGGCGTAAGGCGCAGGGCATGAGGCATAAGGGAGAAAGCGAAGGCACAAGGCCGCTCCCTTTCCTTCACCCGAAGCCATGAACCCTATGCCGTAAGCCACAGGGAGGAGATCGTGCGCAGGGCGCTCATCATCGGCAACTGGAAGATGCACAAGACCGTCGCGGAGGCCGTCGCGTTCGCGCGGGCCCTGTCGGCGCGCTTTCCGGAACGGGCGGAGCGCGACGTGGCCATCGCCCCGCCCTTCACGGCCCTTCATCCCCTCCGGGAGGTCCTCCGGGGCTCGCCCATCGCCCTGTGCGCCCAGGATGTCCACGGGGAGGACGAGGGCCCCTACACCGGCGAGGTCTCGGCGCCCATGCTCGCCGACGTGGGCTGCCTCTACGGGCTCGTGGGGCACTCGGAGCGCCGCCGCCTCTTCGGGGAGTCCAACGAGGAGGTCAACCGCAAGGCCCGGGCCCTGCTCCGGGCGGGCATCCGCCCCGTCGTCTGCGTGGGGGAGGCCTTGGAGGAGCGGGAGGCGGATCAGACCTTCAGCGTGATCCGGCGCCAGCTAAAAGAGGGATTGAATAATCTCTCCGCCGATGATATAAGGCGCACCATTGTCGCCTATGAGCCCGTGTGGGCCATCGGCACGGGAAAGACGGCCTCGCCCGCACAGGCCCAGGAGGTCCACGACTTCATCCGGCAGTTCATCGGGCATCGGGCGGGAAAGGAAACGGCGGCCGAAGTCCGCATCCTCTACGGGGGGAGCGTCAATCCCGAAAACGCCGCTTCGCTCATGGCGCAGAGGGACATCGACGGGGTCCTGGCGGGAGGCGCGAGCCTCGAGGTGGACTCCTTCCGCAAGCTCATTGATCACTGAGAGGAAAGAACGTTGCACATCTTCGTCAGCATCATCCATATCGTGGTTTGCATCCTGCTGGTCGTCATCGTGCTGCTCCAGCGGGGCAAGGGGGCCAGCATGGGGGCCGCCTTCGGCGGCTCGAGCCAGACGCTGTTCGGCAGCTCCGGCCCCGGCACCCTGCTCGGCAAGATGACCACGGGCGTGGCCGTCGTCTTCATGCTGACCTCCCTGTGGCTCGCCTACTTCGCGGTGCACAAGGGAAGCTCCGTCATGCAGGGGGCCGCCCCGGCGCCCGTCGAGCAGCCCGCGCCCGCCCCGTCGGTTCCCCCGGCGCCGGCACCGGAGAAGAAGTAGCGCTGCGCTATTGACAAAAGAGCCCGAACAGGCTAATGAAACGTCAACAGCCGCCGAAGTGGTGGAACTTGGTAGACACGCTATCTTGAGGGGGTAGTGGGGAAACCCGTCCGGGTTCAAGTCCCGGCTTCGGCACCAGAACATAAGGTGGGAAACCACTGAAATCAGGGAGTTAGGATCTGCGGTCCTGGCTCCCTTTCTTTTTGGGTCCCTTTTGGGTCCCCTTTCTCAAGCGCCGCATCCGATTTAGGGGGATTGTAGACCCTCTCCATGAAGGCGCTCCCCTCATCCCTCTCGTAGTTTTTGATGTAGCTGTAGTACTTTTCATAGATCATTTGCATGGTCTCGTGGCCCATCATCTTTTGGACCCAGCCCGGGTGCGCCCCTGCATCGAGCATGAGGGTGGCGAAGGTGTGACGGGTCTGGTAGAGCGACCGTGGTTCGAGTCCCGCTTTCTTCAGCGCCGGCTTCCATACGTGGAAATTCGTCGGCATGGGCTCCAGGGGCTTTCCATACTGGTTGAGAAAGACGTATTCCGACTTCCCCATGGTCACCCTCCGCTGGTCCCTTATATGTGAGTTAAGCTAGTGTCCGTCCGGAAACTGTAACTGTTTAGAAAATCTTATGAATTTGCGCACAAAGGGCTATTCATTTTCGGTGCTGTCTGCTATGGTATGTTTCACAAGACGCTGATATCGTTAAGCAAATACCAAAGCAAGGATCGCCCGTGCGCCGAAAATTCAATGCCCAATCGAGCCTCTTCACCTCCACCTCCAACAAACCCATCGCCCGCGAACTCGAGCAGATCTCCCGGATTCTCGATGAGACCCCGCGGCTTCTCGATCTGGTCTACCGGGACCTCGTCGGCACAAAGCGCGACGACACGGGCCGGATGGGACTCAATGCCGAACAGGTTCTGCGCTGTGCCGTGCTGAAACAGTACCGTCAGCTCAGCTACGAGGAGTTGGCCTTTCATCTGGATGACTCATCGGCCTTCCGCGGCTTCTCCCGTCTGGAGATGGGACAGTATCCCTGCAAGTCGATTCTCCAGGACAACATCAAGTCTCTGCGGGAAGAGACCTGGGAGGCGATCCACGAGGAGATCATCGGCTACGCCCGGCGCGAGGGGATCGAGACGGGCCGCAAGATCCGGGTGGATTCCACCGCCGTCGAGACCGATATCCATCATCCGACGGACTCGACGCTGCTTTTGGACGGCATCCGGGTCATCACCCGCTGGCTTGCCTGCGGCAAGGACCTGCGGCCGCAACCCGTCTACGTTTTCTCGGACCACACGCGGGTGGCCAAGAAGCGAACCCTCACCATCCTCAACGCCAGGAAGGACGCTCTCCGCAAGGCCGCTTACCGGGACCTGCCGGCCTATGCCGCGCGGGTGGCGGGGTATGCCGAGGCGGCCATCCCGGAGCTTCGCTCGTTTCAGGGCTCCGATCCCCGCGACACCCTTGCGGCCCGCGCCCTGGCCGATCGCCTGGAACGGGCCGTGGGTCTGCTCGGGAAGGTCATCGATCAGACCCGGCGGCGCATCTTGAACAACGAGAAGGTTCCCGCATCCGAGAAGATCGTCTCCTTCTTCGAGGAGCATACGGACATCCTCGTCAAGGGCGGTCGGGACACCCTGTACGGGCACAAGGTGTTTCTTTCCGGCGGCGCCTCGACGCTGATCCTGGATTGCCTGATCGAGCGGGGCAACCCCGCCGACAGCGAGCGGTATCGGCCGCTTCTGCAGCGGCACGAAGAGCGCTTTGGGCGCATGCCCCGCCAGGTGGCCGCCGACGGGGGGTTCGCCTCGCAGGACAATCTGCGTTTTGCCAAAGAGCATCAGGTGCGGGATGCCGTTTTTGCCAAGAAGCGCGGCCTGTCCGTTCCGGAGATGGCCAAGAGCCGCTGGGTCTACAAGATGCTGCGCACCTTCCGAGCCGGCATCGAGGCGGGCATCTCGTGCCTGAAGCGGGCCTTTGGCCTGGAGCGATGCAGCTGGTCGGGATGGGGCGGCTTCAAGCAGTATGTCTGGAGCAGCATCGTCTCGTACAATCTGCTGGTGATGGCCCGCATCCGACTGGCCGAGGTCTGATCCGCAGAGACCGCGGCCGCTTTCTTCGCATTCAAGGCGGCGGTGCGTCCTGCTGCGAGAAAAAACGGCGATACGAACTGAAATCCATGCTGTCGCGCAACGGGCAGTGGTGTTTTCATCGGTCTAATCCGCGCCGTTGACTTCCCGGATATCATTCCCGGTGAAAAACCGGGGTTTCCGGATAGGCACTAAGCTAGTGTCTTGTCCCAGAAATATATTTACATAGCCGTTCGATTTTCCGGAGGATCGAATCGGCGGTGGCGGTCCAGACAAAAGGTTTTGCTTTCGGGTTGTAGGCACGAACGAAGCGGTCGATTTTGGCCACGAGGTCCTTGACGCCGCGGAAGCTGCCTCGTCGGATCGCCTGCTGGGTGATCAGGTTGAACCAGATCTCCACTTGATTGAGCCAGGAGGCGTAGGTCGGCGTATAGTGAATGTGATAACGAGGCCGGGAGGCCAGCCATTGTTTGACCTTGGGATGTTTGTGCGTGGCATAGTTGTCGACGACCAAATGGAGGTCCAAATCCTTCGGGACGCTTTGGTCGATTTGGTTGAGGAACTGGAGAAACTCCTGATGCCGGTGTCGCGGCTTGCACACGGTTGTTACCTGACCTGAAGCCACGTCCAATGCGGCAAACAGGGTCGTGGTGCCGTGGCGCAGGTAATCGTGCGTCACCCCTTCGACGTAGCCCATGCCCAAGGGCAAGAACGGTTGTGTTCGCTCCAGGGCCTGCACTTGACTCTTCTCGTCGACGCAGAGCACCATGGCCTTGTCGGGGGGGTTCAGATATAACCCGACGATGTCCCGGACCTTCTCGACGAAGAACGGATCCGTGGAGAGCTTGAAGTGCTTTTGTCGGTGGGGCTGAAGCCCGAAGGTCGACCACACACGCTGTACGGTGGACTTCGACAGCCCCGTTTCCCGGCTCAGCAATCGGCAGCTCCAGTGCGTGGCGCCGTTCGGCCGGGTCTCGAGGGTTTGCCGGATCAGCCGGGCGATCTGATCGTCGTCGATGGTGCGCGGCGCTCCCGGCCGCAACTCCTCGTAGAGGCCCATGAGGCCCTGGTCGATGAAGCGTTTGCGCCACTTGATGACCGATGGACGGGAAAGTCCCACGGCGGTGGAGATCGCGCTGTTGGTCATGCCTTCGGCGGCCATCAGCACGATGCGTGCCCGCCGGGTGAGGCCTTGCGGCAAGGAACGGGATCGAACCATCGCAGTCAATTGGTCGCGCAACTCTGGTGTCAAGGTCACATCCTCCTGGGGTTGTCTCGCCATAGGGCCCTCCTGTTTCGGATTTTGTTGACCCTATCACAGGAGAACCCATATGTGAAGTTATTTATGGGACATTACATTAGCATTTCGTTAGCCCCTTGTTGTTTCTGGTCGAATCTGGTATGCAGTGAGATACCCAAATCACAATTTATTCAAAACATATGAATCCATGAAAAATTTTCTTTTTGCCCTTATGGCCGTCCTTGTCGGATGTTCATTAAAACCTTCCTATGAACGGCCGGCCCTCCCTACAGCGGCCATTTACCCTGATGAGACTGTTACGGCCAGACAGGCCGCTGTCAGGGTCGACCAAGTCGGCTGGCGCGAATTTTTCGCTGATATCAGGCTTCAGGAAGTTATCCAGCAGGCGTTGGAGAACAACCGCGACCTGCGGATCGCGATGCATCGGATTCAGGAGGCACGCGCGTTCTATGGTATTCAACGGGCCGACCAGTTGCCCAGCATCAGCGCCGGGGCCTTCTACAGCCGATCGCGTACCCCCGCGGGTTTGTCGTTGATCGGAAGCGCTTATACATCAGAGCAATATCAGCTTTCTCTGAGCGTTAGCGTCTGGGAACTGGATTTCTGGGGACGGGTGCGCAGCCTGACGGAGGCGGCCCTTGAATCCTATCTTGGAACCGAGGAGGCGCGCCGCGCCATAGCCATAAGCCTGGTGGCTCAGGTCGCCAATACATACCTGATTGCCCGCGAACTCGATGAACAAGTCGCCATTGCGCAGCAGACGCTTGCCACCCGGGAGGATTCCTGCCGCATCACTAGGCGTCGCTATGAAGTCGGATCTTCCTCCAAGCTGGATGCAGCCCAGGCCGAGACGCTTTTGAGTCAGGCGCGGGCCGATCTGGCTTCTTTGCTGCGCCTGAGAGATCAAAACCGCAATGCGTTGGTTCTTCTGGTCGGCGTACCGGACCTCACTTCCGAGACCCGGATGCTTTCTCAAATAGAGCTCGGCTTTGCGAGAGAAATTTCCGTGGGCCTGCCTTCGGATTTGCTGATCAACCGTCCCGACATTCTCGCCGCCGAGCATCGTTTAAAGGCGGCCAATGCCGATATCGGCGCCGCGCGTGCGGCTTTTTTCCCGAATATCTCACTGACAGGTATCCTCGGCACGGCCAGCGCTGAGCTGAGCGGCCTGTTCGGATCGGGGAGTGGCATCTGGAGTTTCCAGCCCAACTTGATCATGCCCATCTTCGAAGCGGGCCGCCTCCGGGCGAATCTTGACTTGGCTGAAGCGCGCCGCAATATCGCGGTCGCCGATTACGAGAGGACCATTCAGGGGGCGTTCCGCGAGGTTGCCGACGCGCTGGCTGAGCGCCGCTGGCTGCTCGAGCAGTTATCTGCCCAGCGGGCGACCCTGACCGCCCAGACGGAACGTGCGCGTCTGGCCGCTTTGCGCTATCAGAACGGCGCGGCGCCATACCTGGAGGTGCTCGATGCCGAGCGCGACCGGTTTGTGGCGGAACAGGCGCTGGTGCAGGTACGACGTGCGCTGCTGTCCAGCAGCGTCAATCTTTACTCGGCACTCGGAGGGGGAATTCCGCAGTTCGTGCGACAGCCACATTAGTCAGTCCATAATAGAAAGGACGCTAAGACGCATATAGAGTGGATGGCGTATGAAAAAATCCACGGATGATATCCGGACGCTTGAGCAAGGAGCGCAGTGCCCCCAGCGCCATAGACATCATGTCGGCAAAGGAGAAGATGCCGGCACGGCCGAGCCGGTGCGATTTGACTTCCCGCCAAACCCCTTCGCCCGGATTCAGCTCCGGACTATACCCGGGGAGCAAATACAAACGCAGCTTGCCGTCGTAGCTCTTCACCTTTTCCGTTACCTTCTTGGACTTGTGCACCGGATGCCCATCCCAGATCAGAAACACGGGGGTCTTGCTTCCCACCATCAGGCGATCCAAAAAGCGGCAGATGACATCGGCATTCACCCCCTTCTTCTCAATCATGAACCGCATCCGGCCACGCCGATTCACGGCACTGATCATGTTGAGGCGGTATCGCGCCCCCGTGCTTCGCACCACGGGCGTTTGCCCTTTGACCCCCCAGGTCGTCCCCGCATGGTAATCGCTGCGAAGGCCCGATTCGTCGGCAAACCAGATCTCCGCTTTCATCTGCCTGGCTTCTTTTTCAATCGCGGGATAATCCTCTTGAACCCACTTGCGCACGCGCTCCGGGTCCTGCTGATAGGCCTTCCACAACGGCTTCTGGGCCGTAATGCCCAACTGGGCCAGAAGGCGGCCCACCGAATTGGCACTCAAGCGGATCCCGTATCGCTTGTAGATCAAAGAGCCAATGGCATGGCGGGTCCACAAGGCAAAGGGAAACTGATACTGTCGCGGGTCTTTGCCAACGACGGTTTGATAGACCCATTGGATCATATTGCCTTTCAGCTTGCGCGGGCGGCCGCCGCGCTTCTTGGCATCCAGGGCATCCCAGCCGCCTGCCCTGTACAGGGCCAGCCAGTTGTAAATGCAGGCACGGGCGAAACCCATGGTTTTCACAACCACTTCCGGGCTCTCGCCGCTTTGAACCATTGCCACCGCGCGCTTGCGGAGCTCCGTCAGGACATCATGCGTCAGCTTTCGACCATCCATCTCTTTCATGGTCGGTGTTATACCACATCCGCTTGAAAATGTCTATACTATTATGGACTGATTAACAATACAAATGGAGAGCCATGACCACAAGACAGAAGAAATGGTTAAGGATGCTGGCAGCGGCGCTGATTCTCATCGTTCTGGGAATCGTCGCCTGGCAGCAATTCGGCAGGGACGAAGGTGACCAGGGCCTTGTCAGCGGCAATGGCCGCATTGAAGCGGTCGAGATCGATATCGCGGCCAAAACGCCCGGCCGGGTAAAGGATATCCTGGTTCGGGAGGGCGAACTGGTCAGGGCCGGGCAGGTGGTGGCGGTTCTGGACACCGAGGTATTGGAGGCCCAGCTTCGCCAGGCCCAGGCGCAACTCAAGCAGGCCGAGAGCGCAGTGGAGACGGCGCGCAGCCGGCTGGTTCAGCGGGAAAGCGAAAAAACAGCGGCAAGGGCGCTGGTCTGGCAGCGCGAGGCCGAGCTGGAGGTTGCCCGCAAACGCGCACTGCGCTCATCGACCCTCGCTTCCGAGGGCGCAACCTCTCAGCAGGAAGCAGATGACGACCAGGCCCGGGTTCAGAGCGCCGAAGCAACGGTCAGCGCGGCCAGGGCTCAACTCGCCGCCGCTGAAGCGGCAGTCGCAACGGGGCTCTCCGAGATAAGCGGTTCTCGCTCGGCCGTTGACGCCGCCAGGGCTACGGTCGAACGCATCCAGGCGGATATAGAGGACAGCTCTCTCAAGTCTCCCCGCGAGGGGCGGGTACAATACCGTGTCGCCCAGCCCGGGGAAGTGCTCGGAGCAGGCGGCAGGGTGCTGAGCCTGGTTGACCTGAGCGATGTCTATATGACCTTTTTCCTACCCACGGCTGCAGTGGGACAGATCGCCATGGGCACCGAGGTAAGGCTGATACTGGATGCGGCCCCGAACTATGTCATTCCGGCCAATGTTTCGTTCATTTCCGATGTAGCCCAGTTCACCCCTAAAACCGTGGAGACCGCCGCCGAGCGTCAAAAACTGATGTTTCGCATCAGGGCGCAAATCCCCCCGGACCTGCTCAGAAAACATATCACCCAGGTAAAAACAGGGCTTCCCGGCGTTGCCTACATCAAGCTCGATCGCAATGTCCCATGGCCTGCCAACCTGCAGACGAAGGTGCAATGAGTGGAACGCAACCCTTCAAGCGAATTGACCGCGGCCCTGCCTGGTCATGTGGCCCGACTGCATGAAATATCCCTGCTCTATGACAAGGGCAAGACCCGGGCGCTTGACGCTGTGAGCCTGAATATCCGGACCGGCCTCATGGTCGGCTTCATCGGCCCGGATGGGGTGGGCAAGTCCAGTCTGTTGTCGCTTGCGGCGGGTGCCAGGGCGATCCAGACGGGTCGATTGGAGGTCTTGGGCGGCGATATGGCTGATGCCCGGCACCGCCGCGCGGTTTGCCCGCGTGTGGCATACATGCCTCAGGGACTCGGCAAAAACCTTTACCCGACCCTATCGGTATTCGAGAATGTGGATTTCTTCGGCCGCCTCTTCGGCCACAGCCGCCGGGAGCGCGAGCGCCGGATCCGGGAATTGCTCGACGCGACGGGCCTGATTTCCTTTGTCGACCGCCCCGCCGGCAAGCTCTCCGGCGGCATGAAGCAGAAACTGGGCCTGTGCTGCGCGCTGATCCATGATCCGGATCTACTGATCCTCGATGAGCCGACCACTGGCGTTGATCCACTCTCCCGCCGGCAGTTCTGGGAGCTGATCGGACGCGTTCGCGCCAGCCAGCCCGGCATGAGTGTCCTGATCGCCACCGCTTACATGGAAGAGGCCGCGCAATTCGACTGGCTAGTGGCCATGAACAACGGGCGCGTGCTGGCAACCGGGGCCCCTGCGGAGCTGCTGGACGTGACCGGCGCCGGGACGCTGGAGGAAGCGTTTATCGCCCTGCTTCCGGAATCGCAGCGCAAAGGCTACAGACCCGTCGTCATACCCCCTCGTGAGATGGCCGACGCCGAGGAGGTTGCCATTGAGGCGCATGACCTTACGATGCGTTTCGGTGATTTCACCGCTGTGGATCATGTGAGTTTCCGGATCGCGCGCGGCGAAATATTCGGCTTCCTCGGGTCGAACGGGTGCGGCAAGACCACCACCATGAAGATGCTCACAGGCCTGTTGCCGGCCAGCGAGGGACAGGCATGGCTCTTTGGTCACCCTGTGGACCCGCATGATTTGGGTACCCGCCGGCGGGTCGGCTATATGACGCAGACCTTTTCACTTTACACTGAGTTGACGGTCCGCCAGAACCTCGTGCTGCATGCGCGCCTGTTCAGCATACCGGAGGACCGGATCGAGCCGCGCGTGCAGGAAATGGCGGAGCGTTTCGGCCTGAGCGAGGTTATGGACAGCCTGCCTGACGCCCTTCCCCTTGGCAAGCGTCAGCGATTGTCACTGGCGGTGGCCGTGATTCACGGTCCGGAGATGCTGATCCTGGATGAACCAACCTCGGGGGTTGACCCGGTCGCGCGCGATGCTTTCTGGCAGATCATAATCGACCTCGCGCGTCAGGACAAGGTCACCATTTTCATCTCCACCCACTTCATGAACGAGGCCGAACGTTGCGACCGGATATCGCTCATGCATGCAGGACGGGTACTGGTCAGCGATTCACCGGCGGCTCTGGTCGCCGCCCGCGGGGTGAACTCGCTGGAAGAAGCCTTCATCGGCTATCTGGAAGAAGCCGTTCAGGAAGCGGCGCCCGAGACCCCGCAGCCGTTCACTCCGGTCACGCCCCCGCACGCCGCAGAAGAAAGCAGGAGACTGGACGTCGGGACTGCTTCTTTCAGCTTTCGCCGCCTGCTCAGCTACGCCAAGCGGGAGGCCCTGGAACTGCTCCGTGATCCGATCCGCCTGACCCTTGCCATGCTGGGCAGCGTGATCCTGATGTTCGTGATGGGCTACGGCATCAACATGGATGTGGAGGACCTCTCTTTCGCCGTGCTCGACCGCGATCAGACCACCACCAGCCGCGACTATGTGCTCGACCTCTCGGGTTCGCGTTACTTCATTGAATGTCCGCCGATCCGGGACTACGAGGACCTGGACCGGCGCATGCGCGCGGGTGAAATCAGCCTCGCCATCGAGATTCCACCCGGTTTCGCCCGAGACCTGCGGCGCGGCACGCCGGTTGCCATCGGCGCCTGGATCGACGGGGCCATGCCGTCGCGGGCCGAAACGGTGCGCGGTTATGTGCAGGGAATGCATGCGCACTGGCTGGCGGCCCAGGCAAGACAGGTTTTCGGCTCTGCCGTCACCGGACAGGTCGTCATAGAAACGCGATTTCGCTACAATCCTGATGTCAAGAGCCTTGTGGCCATGGTGCCGGCGGTCATCCCGATTCTGCTGATGATGATCCCGTCCATACTGACCGCATTGTCCGTCGTGCGGGAAAAGGAACTGGGATCTATCGTCAACCTGTATGTTACGCCGACGACCCGGCTGGAGTTTCTGCTGGGAAAGCAGATTTCCTATATTGTCCTGGCAATGATCAATTTCGTGCTGCTGTCCGTACTGGCCGTATTCGTTTTCCGCGTGCCGCTCAAAGGCGGTTTTCTCACGCTTGCCGCGGCGGCCCTGCTGTACGTGATCGCGACGACCGCAATGGGCCTGGTCATTTCAACCTTCACGCGCAGCCAGATTGCCGCCCTGTTCGGCACCGCAATCCTGACCCTTGTGCCCGCCATGCAGTTCTCCGGGTTTATCGATCCGGTTTCCTCTTTGGAGGGAGTGGGCCGGGTCATCGGGGAGATTTATCCGACCACCCATTTCCTGACCATTGCGCGCGGGACCTTCTCCAAGGCCCTGAATTTCTCTGATCTCCATACCTCATTTCTGCCGCTGCTGATTGCCGTGCCCGTTCTGATAGCCCTGAGCGCCGCGCTGCTCAAAAAACAGGAGAAGTGATATGCACGTATCCAACGTACTGCACCTCGGCGTAAAAGAACTCCGCAGCCTGATGCGGGACGTGGTCATGGTCGCGCTCGTTATTTATTCCTTTACCATTTCCGTCTATACATCCGCAACGGCCAGGCCGGAGACCCTGAACAAGGCGCCGATCGCCATTATCGACGAGGATCGATCGCCGCTCTCCGCGCGCATTGTCGATGCCTTTTATCCTCCCTATTTCCTGCCGCCGAAGCTGATCAATCAGGCCGACGCGGATGCGCGGATGGACGCCGGCCTCGACACCTTTGCCCTTGATATTCCCCTCGGATTCCAGCGCGATTTGCTGGCTGGCCGCAACGCCGTGGTACAGCTTAACGTCGATGCCACGCGGATGAGCCAGGCGTTTACGGGCAGCGGATATATCCAGTCCATCATAAACGGGGAAGTGAACACGTTCCTGCAGGGCTACAGAGCAAAGGACAGACCGGCCGTGGACCTCGTTCTGAGGGCGCGCTTCAACCCAGAGCTGAACCAGACCTGGTTCGGCGCTGTGATGCAGATTATCAACAGCGTGACCATGCTATCCATCATCCTGACGGGCGCGGCGCTGATCCGCGAGCGCGAGCACGGCACGGTGGAGCATCTGCTCGTCATGCCGGTAACGCCTTTCGAAATCATGGTGAGCAAGATATGGGCGATGGCGGCGCTCGTGCTTGGCGTCTCTCTCTTTTCGTTGCTCGTTATTGTCCGGGGGTTGCTCGCAGTACCGATCGAAGGCTCCCTGCCGCTGTTTGCCGTCGGTACCGCGCTGCACCTGTTTGCCACCACCTCGCTCGGGATCTTTCTCGGCACGATTGCCCGCTCGATGCCGCAATTCGGGCTGCTGATGATGCTTGTCTTGCTGCCGTTGCAGGTGCTTTCGGGAAGCGCGACACCGCGAGAAAGCATGCCGGAGTTCGTCCAGTTCATCATGCTGGCGGCGCCGAACACCCATTTCGTCATTCTCGCCCAGGCCATCCTGTACCGCGGCGCGGGACTTGCGGTCGTCTGGCCACAGTTCATTTCCCTCATCCTGATCGGGAGCGCCTTGTTTTCCTTTTCCCTGGCGCGCTTTCGTAAAACCATCGGAACAATGGCATAAAACAGAATTCGCAAGGTTCTCGGGTCAGGTGAGGGAATGACAGCGGGACAACAAACAGGCAGGATACCGGCAGAGGAGAATGAATCCATGGCAGAGGTTATTACAAGGGGCGAAATGGCCGTCTTCAGTAAGACAGGTGAGTCGGCGGTCATTTGTCTTTCAGGCAACTGGAAAAGAAGCGCAGAGTTGCCGGGGGCCGAAACGTTTCGGAGGAGGCCCGGGCAACACTGAGAAGGCCCAGACCACCTCTCCTTGAAGCTAAAATGAGGCGCTGATTTAGAACTTATCCGTAAATAATGCCTGCTTTTCTGAAGGCGACGATGGCTGCGGCCATATGTAATAGTGCTTCGTAGCTCACGACGAACTTCTCGTATCTCACGAGGAGTTTCCGGAAGCGATTGATCCAGGAGTGGGAAACCTCGACCACCCACCGACGCGCTTTGCGGTGCGGATGGGTTTTCTTCTCCTGTATTTCCTCCCCGCGCTGTTTGACGTGCGGGATGTACTTTCGTTCTTTGATAGACTGTTGTGCCGGTTTCCCGGTGTAGCCCTTGTCTGTACATAAATGCTGTCTGCCTTTGGGACGGTCGATGACAATCGCATCGAGGACCCGTTCCAGCTGGCTGACATCATGTCGATGGGCCCCGGTTACGACGATCGACAGCGGGACTCCACGGCCGTCCACCAGCACATGGCGCTTGCCTCCGTTTTTTCCCCGATCCGTCGGGCCCAACCCGACGGCATCATGAGCCAGAGGGGCCTTGACCATGGCCCCGTCTATGCTCTGCCAGCGCCAGGCGATGCCTTCCATCTCGTTGTATTCGGCCAGCCCCGCCCGCCACAGAGCAACAAAGAAGCCGGCCTTCATCCATCGCATGAAGTGGGTGTGGATGGCACTGGGGCTGCCGAATCGCTCCTTGGGCAGGGCCTTCCACTGGCAGCCGGTGCGCAGCACATACACGATGGCCTCAAAGACCTGTCGGGGCGGCATGGGCTTTCTGCCGCCGCCGGGTTTACGGCGATAACGCTTGTAGGGCTCCCGTTCCGGCCCGGGGATCAGAGGCTCCACCTTGGACCAGAACGCATCCGAGACTTCCCAAGACTGTAGCTTGGCCATGCTCCCTCCCGATCACATAGAATGTTAACCGAGAGTACCGATATCATAAATGCGGAAAGAAGCACATTTTATTTACGGATAAGCTTTTAATCTATTGATTGCAACAAAAACGCGTTACCTACGGATACGTCCTTAGGGGCACTATCGGTATTTCATTGAGCCGGTAATGGAACAGCACCGTCAGGACGTTTTCGATCCCGCGCTCACTCCATCGGGCTCCGACATCGGCCCTGCGGTTCAGTTCCCTCATCTCCCGCTCCAGAGGAGCGGTGGTCGTAAAGGCAAAGCCCTTGTCGGCTTGCCAGGTGAAGGTTTGCGGCTGAGCGTTTTGGAGGTGCTCGGCCGATTGACGGAAGCCGTCGCGCTGCAGCTCTTTGATAAAGGCATCCAGGCCCTCGGGGGCTCGGGGGCTCGGGGCCCCTGGCGCCACAGCAGCCGTTTCAGGCGCTTCTGGTAGTGCCGGCGCTGCTCGACCTTCATGCCGTCGAGCCAGAGGTAGTGATTGAGCTGGTGCACCAGATGCCGGCGGCAGCGCTGGACTTTGGGGGCACAGGCCCCGAGGTTCATGCCCCCGTCGTGCACGAGGCGTTCGACCGGCAGCCCCAGAAGCCGCTGACGCAGGGCCTCGGAGTCGCCCACATGCAAGTGCACCAGCCGCTTGACGATGGTCGGACGCCCGGCCACCTCGGGCCCCGGGACGGCGGTGACGGCCAGATGAGCGGCCGAGCCTCGCGGGTTCTTCCCCGCCTTGACCCGGGTGGAGTCGACCAGCACGGTTGTGCCGGCCACCTCGTCGCACGGGACGAGCATTGCAGCCCTGGCGGCGATCTGGCGCCGCAGCCCCTCCGGGGAGGGGGCGTCGGCCAGCAGCGCGCGCAGGACCCAGGACGCCCGCCCAAAGGGCATCTGGATCCCCATCCCGATGGCCTTCTCGAGCAACTCGTCGAGGAACCGACGCTGTAACGTCTCACATTATTCTGATCCCCGAATCTCACTCTGATTTGACTCCTTCCGGAATGATCTGACCTGTTGACGTGTTGCTACTCGCTGCCATAGAACCAATGCCTGATCGCCGCAATGAGGCCGGTTGGTGATCGGCGCAATCGAGCCGGGCCTGCGGGGCGCATGTTGTTCACATGATCTCCGTGGAGGCGATGCGGACGTGCTCGGGCGAGACGGTCTGGCATTTTTCGTGGGCCGCGGCGGTGAGCGCACCCTTGGCCAGGAGGTTGGCGCGGCGCAGCAGGCCTCCCGAGCCCTGATGAATCGCCAGGGTGGCCTCGTCGGTGAAGAGCCGCTCCTTCACGCCCGCGATCTGCAGGTGATGATTCAGATAGGCGGTCATGTCCTTGAGCTTGAGCCCCTCGAGGTGGCTTCGGCCGATGATGCGCGAGGCCAGCGGCCGCGAGGCGTGGAACATCAGCTTGTCGACGAGGTTGATCTGCCCCGCCAGGATGAGAGGCAGCCGGGGCTGGGAGTCCAGGTCGAACTGACTGAGCGTATGGAGCTGGGCAAAGATCTCCAGGCGCATCAGCG
>Ga0208197_1002245_pt1 | contig 17381 bp, 18 predicted proteins | sample AD_JPNNA4_MetaG_FD_184444 | JGI IMG/M metagenome (GOLD analysis project Ga0208197, IMG submission 184444) | Active sludge microbial communities of municipal wastewater-treating anaerobic digesters from Japan - AD_JPNNA4_MetaG (SPAdes) (version 2) | ecosystem: Engineered > Bioreactor > Anaerobic...
TCCATGGCCCGAGACACCTAAGCCGGCCTCCATGCCGGCTTCACGAACTTTTTACCAAAGCCATATCAGAGGCCTGTTGCCAAAATACATAAAAGTGTGCCCTGCTATACTATACAAGCTCTTGCTTGGTTACGCAAACATATAGTTGTGTCGCATTCTTCGTATATTGTTCATCTATTAAAGCAAGTATCCGGGGAGGTTATTCAGTGGAAACCGTTCAATTTCAGAGTTATGTATTTCTATATTCGTTATATGGCGGAATAATTATAGGAGTTTTATATGATATTTACAGGGTTATAAGAAGAAAAAAAAATGAAAGGCTGATTACCTCCTTATGGGACATACTGTTTCTTTTCTCAGTATTCGCAGTTGTAATATGGGCGATTTTCTCCAGCAGCTATGGAGAAATTAGAAGTTATGTACTCATTGGATTTCTGGTCGGATTCTATTTGTATGAAAAACTGCTTGGGAGGATAGCATCAGAACTGTTTCATTTCTTATATAAGAGTATCAGCAGTTTTTTTATGAAAACCAACAGTATCCTGGCTCTGCCCATAAAGCTGGTCTTTTCATTTGCAAAAAGGTGCTTCTACAGCTTGATACGTATATTGGGGAAGAAAAAAAACAGATTAAGAAAAGTATGCGGATTGCCGAAACAAATAATATATGACTCAAAAAAGTACTATAGGCTTATAGTGAAAAGAAAAGAGAGAAAAGATAGCAGTAATAAAGGATTTTCCTGACCACCGTCGAATATAAATAGTGCTGTATATGCCGTGAAAAAAATTATCGCTGCAAAATCAGCTGAAGCGTTTGACTTTGCCTGGAAATTAAGGTAATATGTGAAAAAGTTGTACATACTATATTAGTAAAGGTTTGAGGAGATGCAGATGAAAAAGCGGAAGCTTAGGCTTAAGAATGTATTAATGATTGCTTTTATAGTTTATGCTGCTATTACAATAGTCAACCAGCAGCTTACAATTTATGACCTGAGAAAGGCAGAACAGGATGAAATCTCTAAAATAGAAGCTATCAGAAATGACAATGACAGGCTGCTGGAAATGATTAATAATGCAACTTCTATTGAGTATATAGAAAAAATGGCCAGGGAGCAATTGGGCTTGGTTAAACCTGGGGAAAAGGTCTATATTGACCAATCCTCTAAAGAGACAGAGTGACCCTATTCTGAGTCAGCTCACCTTGGCTGATAGAAATATACAAAACAGGGAGAATCAGGTACAATATTGACAGCAGAAGGGTTTTAATATATTATATCCATAGCGGTTCTATTGTTATTGAGGGAGGAGTATTTTTCGTATGCCTATAGAGGAAGGTAAGGTAGTTGAAGGTATTGTTTCAAGCATTACAAGCTTTGGAGCCTTTGTTCAGCTGCCGGAGGGTAAAATGGGTCTGGTCCATATATCAGAAATTGCAGATACTTATGTTAAGGACATAAAGCACTTTATCAAAGAGAAGGATAAAGTAAAGGTTAAAGTACTTTCTGTTGAAAAAAACGGAAAGATAAATCTTTCAATAAAGCAGGCACAGGAAATTAAAAAGACTAATAGACCTATTGAAATAGACTGGGAGCAGGAAGCAAGGAAAAACCAGGGTTCTTCATTTGAAGACCGGCTTTCAAAGTTCCTGAAGGAAAGCGATGAAAAACTTCAACAGCTTAAAAAAAATACTGACTCAAAACGTAATGGCGGATACAGGAAAAGCGACGGGCTGCAAAGAGGATAAGTAATTTAACAATAGGGCTTAATGCAAATTGCAATTATCTAATTATATAATAATAAACGTAAATAACTGCCAGCAAGTCTGGCAGTTTCTTGTTTATAAATTCGGCAAGAACGGAATAATAAAAGGAGAAGCAAATGAAAAGAACAGCGGTTATCGATATTGGTACAAACTCAATGAGATTGATGCTTTGCAAAATTGAAGGCAATTTCATTGTAAATAAGGAAAAGGAGCTCATGATTACCAGAATAGGCAGGGATGTTTCAAAAACAGGGATGATTACGGAAAAATCCTTTGCAAGAAATATTGACGCTTTGAAATATTACAAGAATAAAGCCGACAGATATGGCGCTGAAAAGGTATATGCAATAGCAACCAGTGCCGTTCGCGACGCATTGAACGGAGGAGCTTTTGTAACCGAAGCCAAGAGTCAGGCCGGAGTCGATGTTATGATAATAAGCGGCGATGAAGAGGCAGAGCTTGGACTCAGAGGTGTAATGAGTGAGATTCAGAACCCGCAGGAAACTGTGCTGGTAATAGATATTGGCGGGGGAAGCACTGAGCTGGTACTTGGCAGCAAGGAAAAGACAGAATATAAAATCAGTATTCCTGCAGGAGCGGTTAGGATGACGGAGCAGTTTATTTCCGGCAATCCTATCAGAGATGAAGATGCTGAAAATATGAGAAACAGGCTTAATGAGCTTTTTAATGAGCCCTTGGAGTATCTTGGCAAAAAAAGAATAGATCGGGTGATCGCTATCGGCGGTACTGCTACTACAATAGCAGCAATGTTCCATAGCATGAGCATATATGATCCGGAAACAGTACATAATACAATTATAAATTCTAAATATATAAAGAGCATATTTAATAAGCTTAAGGACATGTCTGTTGAGGAGCGCTGGAATGTAAAGGGGCTGCAGAAGGAAAGAGCGGATGTGATGCCCTCCGGCATATTTATATTGCAGCATATTATTGAAGGACTGAAAAGAGACAGCCTGGTCGTCAGCGAAAACGACAATCTCGAAGGGATTGTTGAAAAGTATGTATTGAGCAGATAAGCAGACTGAGAAGCAGTAAAAGGTGATGAATGTAAATAATTAGGTATTGACGTTTAAAGTCAAAGACGATATAATAATACTTGCCGTTAATTCACGGTATCGATATTGGGCAGTTAAGCCGAAGTGGCGGAACTGGCAGACGCACAGGACTTAAAATCCTGCGGTCCTTAAAGACCGTACCGGTTCGATTCCGGTCTTCGGCACCACAAACGTCGCGGGGTAGAGCAGTTGGTAGCTCGTCGGGCTCATAACCCGGAGGTCGTGGGTTCAAGTCCCTCCCCCGCAACCAAACATGGCGGCGTAGCTCAGTTGGCTAGAGCATTCGGTTCATACCCGAACGGTCGTTGGTTCGAATCTGACCGCCGCTACCAAAACGCCAATAAACTCAGACTCAGGTCTGAGTTTTTTTATTTTTGATTCATCTCTCAGACTGCCAATTACTGACCGAAGATTATTGTGGCTAAAGCCTTGATTTGTCTTATATTCCATATACCGCACGCCCTATGTCAAAAAAACCTCTCCATTGTCTAAAAGTTTTCCATTTTCAAGCACCTAACCTGACAAATTATTCAAACCCCTTGTGTTAGAATCTTTATACGACGTTTAGAAGAATTATTGGGTGGTGATTGAAGTGGCAACAATATCAAATCAAAGTGTTACAAACAAACGCGGCCGGATAAGGCATATTATAGATTTTTTCATGAATGCCAGCTTCAGAATACATATTATACTTGGTGTCTTTGCGTTGTTATTGGGAAGAGCGGTTATCCTGGATTTTCTTAATCCTTTCTGCACTGCTTTTTTTGCTGCAGCAATGGTTCAGAAGCTGAATCTGTTTGTAATAGGGACAAGCATATTGCTTGGGGTGATGAGCGTCGGAGATAAGGGGATGCTTTTGAAATACCTTATTACCGCTATTGTCCTGATAGTTCCCTACGCAGCAACCCATAAGTTGAAAGTGAACAGGAAGCTGGTGATATCAGCTGCTGCAGCCTTGGTTAACCTTGCAGCAGGGTATTTCATTTTTTATGTTCAGAATTACTATCTCTATGATCTTTTGATGTTGATTATAGAATCCATTTTAATAGCCATACTCATATACATTTATGATCGTTCCGTACCTGTCATAAAGAATTACAAGAATAGAAGGCTGCTGTCCTCTGAAGAGGTAGTGGCAGTTGCGGTAATGGCAGCCTTCTGTTTCGTAGGAACAGAGATATTTATTGCGGGTTTTTCAGTAAAAAACATTGCCGTTATATTCATTATCATGGTTTTTGCTTATCTCGGCAATGTTGGAACCGGCGCGGCAGTAGGAATCATTATGGGAATAGTTCAGGCATTGTCAGGATCTATCCTCCCTGCCGCAATTGGCGTCTACGGCCTTTGTGCCTTGATGTGCGGAATGCTGAAGAACATCGGCAGGTATGGCTGTCCCCTGGGCTTCATAATAAGCAATGCGCTGATGACCTTTTATATAAACGGCTCAACAGAGGTATTGATAAGATTTTATGAAATATTGATTGCTTCCTTGTTATTTGTATGTATCCCCCAAAGCTACATGAAAAAGCTGTCAGGATACAAATTGTCCATTGCAGGAGAGTATCTTAAAGAAAGGTCCTACAGCATGAGGATTAAGGAGAATACTATAGAAAGGCTCTCTGAGCTTGCGGGAGTATATAAATCACTGGCTGACACATTGAAGGATACGTCACAGGACAGAAGCTTTTTTTCCCATACCGACGCAGCACAGATAATAGACCAGGTAGTCGGAAAGACATGTTCAGACTGCGGAGTGGCAAGCAGCTGCTGGAAGAGGGATTTTTACAATAGCTATCAGTATCTTTTCAATTTGCTGACTATTATTGAAAACGGGGGTAATCCCAAAAATGACGGCAGCTATAAAGGCTTCAGGGAACGCTGCCTGAAGCCGGAGGAAATAATTGAAAACCTTAAATATTACTATGATCTGTATAGAAACGGGCTTGGCTGGAAGAAAAAAATAAATGAAAGCAGATTGCTTGTAAGTGATCAACTGAAGGAGGTATCCGCAGTGGTATCAGACCTGGCTTTAAGAATAGATATGGATGTTGATTTTGACAGGGATATGGAGGAACTGATCATGGTAGGATTGGACAATGATGCGGTGAGGGTAAAAGATGTGATAGTGGCAAAAACGGGAAACACACTGGATGTAGATATAAGGGTAGACAGCTGCGGAGGGAAGCGGGAATGCATCAAGAACATCATTCCGATTGTAAACAGAATAACCGGAAAGAAATTCATCAAAAGGGACATGACCTGTGATATGATAAATGGCAGCATATGCAGCATTAAGCTGAAAGAAGCACATCGGTACCAAATAGCTACGGGTATTGCAAGAATGAATAAGTCAGGAGCAATTTCCGGAGACAATTATTCATTTATAGAACTGAAGGACGGCAAATTCATGCTTGCCCTGAGCGACGGTATGGGGACGGGCCCAAAAGCCGCACTGGAAAGCAGCACAACAATAACCCTTCTTGAAAAGTTCCTTTATGCGGGCTTTGACAAGGATGTGGCTTTGAAAGCTATCAATTCGCTGATGCTCCTTAAGTCCAATGACGAAACATATTCGACTGTGGACATGACAGTTATTAACCAATACAACGGAGAGGTGGAATTCATCAAGGTAGGTGCTGTATCTACATTCATCAAGAATGAAGAGGGAGTGCAGATCATTAAGACCGGTACATTGCCTGTCGGAATATTGAGTAGAATTGATGTGGAGCTTGTCAGAAAGAAGCTTAAGGATGGTGATTTTGTAGTAATGGTTACAGACGGAGTATTGGACTGCAACAGGGAAATTGTTGATAAGGAAAAGTGGCTGGCAGAATTGATAAGGGATGTGGAAACCAGGAATCCCCAGAGGCTGGCGGAGGAAATACTCCAAAGCTGCCTGAAGGCAAATGGGGGAGAGGCTCCGGATGATATGACCGTAATAGCAGGAAAGGTGTGGGAGGCAATGTAAGTGATTCTTTGTATAACAGCATCCTTTTTTGGCAAAATTATGAATATACTTAGTTGTAGAATTCGTATATTTGCAGGAAAGGGAAGTTATTATGGATGCATGGATTGAGAGTGGTGAAATCAAGCAGATAATTATTGTAACAGACGGAAAATCAGGTTCGGGAGCCAGTTCTGTTGAAGCTGCAAAGAAAGCATATGATAAAGGTATTGTCGTAAGCGCAATAGGTATTATTGACTCTGATGCAGGCAGTGAAGGGGAAGCGGAAGAGGCAAAGAAGATTGCAGAGGCAGGGGGAGGGCTATGGTATTATTCGAAGCCAGAAGATTTGAAATGTGCCGTAAAAGAGATTAACATTGATACATCCATAAAAACAATAGAACGGATTGTTGCCCGGCAGCTTAAGACAATTATCGGAGGGGAGATTCCGGATCTGGAGCCCGAGTCGAGAAAGAAGATAATGAATTTCATCAAGAAATACGGGGGAAACATCAACCTGAAATGCATTATTGTTATCGATACCGACAGAAGAATTAAAGACAGTTTTTCCATTGCGGAGAAAATTGAAGCGGGATTGCTTGAGAGTATCCGTACAAGGAAAGGCAGCAGCAGTGTTGAGGTAATAGATTGTCCGGGTAAAACTGCAGGAGGTGCAATACTAAAAGCCTGCGAACTTATGAATCAGTATTATGAAGTATACAATGCATAGAACCTTATGCTATTGAAATCTGAGAGGGTGTCGCAAAACTATTTAAGTAGTAAGCGGTACCTTTTTATATATGTCGCATCATTATTATGTTGTGCAACAGTTCAAATCAGTTTTTGCTTTTAAATATCACAGCTGTATGGTAGCATTACTATAGAAACATATTGAAGGTGGATTTATGAAAGACTTTATTGAAAATGTCAGAAAGACAATAGAAAAATATGATATGCTGAAGCCCGGGGACAAAATTGTGATCGGCGTATCAGGAGGCCCGGATTCACTATGCCTGCTCCATGTGCTGAAGGGGCTGTGCAGGGAATACGACTGCAGCATTTTTGCAGCGCATTTGAATCATAAGTTCAGGGGAAAGGCTGCAGACAGCGATGCGGAATTCGTGGAAAAAATCTGCAGGGAATGGGATATCCCGGTATTTATTGAGGTTTTTGACGTACCGGCATATATAAAGGAAACCGGGCTTTCTCCCGAGGAAGCGGGCAGGGAGATCAGATACAGGCTCTTCCGCCGGGTATGTGAAGAGGTAAGCGGCAATAAGATTGCAGTTGCGCATAATCTGAATGATCATATTGAGACGATATTGATGAGGTTCATGCGGGGAAGCGGAATAGAAGGACTAAAGGGAATCGAGGCAGTAAGGGGAAATATCATACGCCCCCTGCTTGAAACAGACAGGCTCAGTATAGAAGAATATTGTACTTTCTTCAACTTAAATCCGAGAATTGACAAGACTAACCTGGAGTCTGTATATAACAGGAACAAGATAAGGCTTGAGCTTATTCCATATATGGAGAAGAATTTCAATCCAAATATTAAAATGGCTTTAAGCAGATTTTCCGGACTGATAAAGGATGAGAATGATTTTCTTGAGACTGTAGCAAGGGAAAAGTTCAAAGAGGTTGCAGAGGAATCTGATGACAGAGTGGTTATAGAAGTGACGAGATTCATTGCCCTCCATAAAGCACTGCAGAGAAGGATAATCAGACAATGTGCTGAGAGGCTTTTGAATACTTTGAACGGGTTTGAATTCAAACATTTTGAGAAAATACTGGAGATTGCACATCAATCCACAGGAGCTGCCGTGATGCTTCCCCATAAGCTTAAGGCATTCAGGTCCTATGATAAGCTTGTACTGGCAAAAAATATTGTGAAGGCTGATAAAAAGTGTTATTATAAGTTAAAATATGATTATGACAACAGTATTGATACGGATAACGGCCGTATAACAGTGCAAAGAAAAAAGGCAAAGGAAATTGCAGAGCTTAAAGGACAAAAAGACACTATTTACATTGATCCTTCAAAGATCAAGGAAGGGCTTGTTTTAAGATGCCGGCAGGCCGGAGACATGTTTGCCCCAATAGGGATGAAAGGGACCAAGAAGCTTAAGGAATACCTGATAGATGAGAAAATTCCGAGAGAGAAAAGGGATGACCTTGAGCTTATTGCAGACGGGCATGAGATTGTCTGGATTGTCGGGGGAAGATTGAGCGAAAAGTATAAAATTTCTGATGATACTTCAGATGCTGTTTTGATAAAATACATAAGGGGGTAATATGGTGCTGGAAGATATAAAAAGTATAATGATAAGTGAAGAGGAAATATCAAAAAGAGTTAAGGAACTGGGTAAGCAGCTTACAGAAGATTATAAGGGGAAAGAACTGCTGGTAGTGGGAATACTGAAGGGCTGCATGCTGTTCCTTTCTGATTTGGTCAGGACTATAGAACTGCCTCTGACAATGGATTTCATGGTGGTGTCCAGCTATGGTGCTACAACCAAATCCTCAGGGGTTGTAAGAATAATAAAGGATCTGGAAAGAGAGATAGAGGGCAAGGATGTTCTTATTGTAGAAGATATTGTGGATACGGGCCTTACACTGAGTTACCTCGTAGAAAACTTCAAGGCAAGAAATCCTAAGAGTGTTAGGGTTTGCAGCCTTCTTGACAAGCCTGACAGGAGAAAGGCGCAAGTAGATATTCAATATGTGGGGTTCAAGATTCCCGATGAGTTTGTCGTAGGCTATGGCCTGGATTATGGGGAAAACTACAGGAACCTTCCTTTTGTATGCGTGCTGAAACCGGAGGTATATACAAAAAAGTAGAAAATTGTGACGCAAACTTCAGATACATCGCATTATTGTATGATACGTAATTAGCTTGCCTGATGCTATATTGTAATTTAAGGTTTGGTATGCTAAAATATCTTTGTTGTCCGTTAATTCAATAGAAAGGAGGATTATTGTTGAAGAAATTCTTAAGAGGCATAAGCTTTTATATATTGATAATTATCATAATATATATGTTTGTATTGATAATTCAGAATGCTGAACCTGCTAAAGATAAACTGTCCTATACTCAGCTGGTTACAGAAATAGAGAACGGACGGGTAAAAGAAGTCACAGTATCGGAAAACAACGGTATGTCTATTGTTACAGGCAAGATTTCAAATACAAGACGTTTTGAAGCAATTGTTCCCAGCAGTGAGTTTAATAAGCTGGTTCAGGATTATATAGAAAGAGACAGGCTGGATGTAAAATACGAAATCAAGACAGCAGCGGCGGCTTGGTTTTCAATACTGCCGTCAATAGTGCTGATTGTTATATTCATAGTATTCTTCTTTGTACTGACGCAGCAGTCCCAAGGGGGAGGCAGCAGGGTTATGTCCTTCGGAAAGAGCCGGGCAAAGCTGCATACCGAAGACAAAAAGAAAATAACCTTTGCGGATGTAGCAGGTGCAGATGAGGAAAAGGAAGAACTGGGAGAGATTGTTGACTTCCTGAAGCAGCCCAGAAGGTTTATTGAACTGGGGGCAAGAATACCAAAAGGTGTTCTTCTTGTAGGACCTCCGGGAACGGGTAAGACATATCTTGCCAGAGCAGTTGCCGGTGAAGCGGGAGTACCGTTCTTTACCATAAGCGGTTCCGACTTTGTGGAAATGTTTGTTGGTGTCGGTGCGTCCAGAGTAAGGGATCTTTTTGAACAGGCGAAAAAAAACTCACCCTGCATAATTTTCATTGATGAAATTGATGCAGTGGGCAGACACAGAGGTGCAGGCCTTGGGGGAGGACATGATGAAAGAGAGCAGACCCTGAACCAATTGCTTGTTGAGATGGATGGATTCAGTGTGAATGAGGGAATCATCATCATCGCTGCGACTAACAGGCCGGATATATTGGATCCGGCACTCCTGAGACCGGGACGTTTTGACAGACAGATTACCGTCGGTATACCTGATGTTAAAGCAAGAGAAGAGATTTTGAAGATACATGCAAGGAATAAGCCGATTTCATTGGATGTTAGTCTGGAGACCCTGGCCAAAGGCACTACCGGCTTTACTCCTGCGGATCTTGAAAATGTCATGAATGAAGCAGCGCTGTTGGCTGCAAGAAAAGGCAAGAAAAAGATTGAAGTAATAGATCTTGATGAGGCCACGATACGAGTGATTGCAGGACCTGAAAAGAAGAGTAAGGTAGTCAGTGAGCATGACAAGAAGCTTACAGCCTACCATGAAGCAGGTCATGCAGTAGTACAAAAGCTTCTTCCAAATGCAGATCCAGTACATCAGATATCCATTATTCCGAGAGGAAGAGCCGGAGGTTATACAATATCTTTGCCGCAGCAGGACAAATTCTACATGTCTAAGTCCGAACTGGAAGAGCAGATAGTAAGTCTTCTTGGAGGAAGGGTTGCAGAAAAACTTGTTCTTGACGATGTAAGCACGGGAGCAAAGAATGATATAGAAAGAGCCACCGGTATTGCAAGGAAGATGGTAACCGAGTACGGTATGAGCGAGAGCCTTGGTCCAATGACCTTTGGATCGGAGCATGACGAGGTGTTTATCGGAAAGGATCTTACAAGAACAAGGAACTACAGCGAAGAGGTGGCAGCAATAATTGACAAGGAAATAAGGAAGGTCATAGATGCTGCTTATCATAAGACAGAAACACTTTTGAGAGAAAATATCAGCAAACTTCATGGAGTTGCCCAGGCGCTCCTGGAGAGAGAAAAGCTTGATCAGGCTGAATTTGAAGAAGTGTTCGTCAATGCATAGAATAGTAAAGCTTAGCCTTCTAAGGGCTAGGCTTTAATTTTGGTGCAAGCCAAATAATATAGGAGCGTGATCATAATTGGATAATAATTTAAAGATCGGAATGACAGCCCAAGCGGGAAAAATCGTTAGTGAAGATGATACCGCAGTTAAATTCGGAAGCGGAGGAGTCAGAGTTTTTGCAACCCCTATGATGGTGGCATTAATGGAAAATGCAGCACTTAATGCAGTGGATCCGCACTTGGGAGAAGACTCTGCAACCGTTGGACTCAGTCTGAATGTAAAACATCTGGCTGCAACCCCTGTTGGCATGAAAGTCACTGCCGTGGCTGAACTCATCAGCATAGAAGGCAAGAAACTGACCTTCAAGGTTGAAGCCTATGACGAGCAGGAAAAAATAGGAGAAGGCATCCATGAAAGGTATATAATCAAGCTCTCCAAATTTCTTGAAAGAGCCGCTCAAAAATCTTCAAAACTGCTTTAATGCAAAGCAGATGCTTTAACCGATTTTGTAATGATAAGGCTTATTCACGATATATATATGCTGTTTATTTTTTAACAAAGAATTTCTTAAATATTATCTAAAAATACTACACAATTTAATAAAAAATATGGTAATATTAATAAAGAAGGAAAACTTGCAGAATGAATATATAATGAATTTTTTATTTCACATTGTGATACTGGCATACAGGTTCCTATATCTTATGTTGATACTTTCTTTGGATATGCTCAAATTATAAAAGGAGGATAAATATGTTCAATAAGGAGAAGCTGGAACAGATGAAGAAGGCCCACAAAGAGTGGGAGAACACTGTCACAAAAGCAGTTGCCAAACGGCCTGAAAGGAAGAAGGAATTTGAGACATCCTCAGGTATTGCAGTAAAGAGGGTTTATACACCTGCAGACATAGAAAACCTGGATTATGAAAGGGATTTGTCAAATCCCGGGGATTACCCCTATACAAGAGGTGTGCAGCCTACCATGTACAGGGGAAAGTTTTGGACCATGAGACAGTATGCGGGCTTCGCAACTGCAGAGGAATCCAACAAGAGGTATAAATACCTTTTGGAGCAGGGGCAGACAGGGCTTAGCGTGGCTTTTGATCTCCCGACACAGATAGGTTATGATTCCGACCATGCGCTTTCTGAAGGCGAGGTAGGAAAGGTCGGAGTTGCAATAGATTCCCTCAAGGATATGGAAATACTTTTTGACGGTATCCCTCTTGATAAGGTAAGTACATCAATGACAATAAATGCTCCTGCTTCAGTTTTGCTGGCAATGTATATAGCAGTTGCGGAAAAGCAGGGAGTATCATCAGACCAGCTTTCAGGCACAATACAGAATGATATTCTGAAAGAGTACATAGCAAGAGGAACATATATATTTCCGGTAGGGCCTTCAATGAGGCTTATAACCAATATTTTTGAATATTGTTCAAAATACGTTCCAAAATGGAACACAATATCAATAAGCGGATATCACATCAGAGAAGCGGGTTCGACAGCAGCACAGGAAGTGGCATTTACCCTTGCAGACGGGATTGCATATGTTGATGCTGCAATAAAAGCAGGTTTGGATGTGGACGAATTCGGACCCAGACTGTCGTTTTTCTTCAACTCTCATAATGAGATACTGGAGGAGGTAGCCAAGTTCAGAGCTGCCCGGAGACTCTGGGCCAAGATAATGAAGGAAAGATTCAAAGCCAAGGATCCCAAGTCAATGATGTTAAGATTCCATACCCAGACAGCAGGCTGTACTCTTACCGCCCAGCAGCCCGACAACAACGTTGTGAGGGTCGCAATGCAGACATTGGCTGCTGTATTGGGAGGAACCCAATCCCTGCATACAAATTCAAGGGATGAAGCCCTTGCTCTTCCGACAGAGGATTCGGTGAGGATTGCATTAAGGACACAGCAGATTGTAGCTTATGAAAGCGGTGTCACCGAGACAGTAGACCCTCTGGCCGGTTCATACTACATAGAGAGCCTGACAGACCAAATAGAACAGAAAGCAGTTGAGTATCTGAACAAGATAGATGAGCTGGGAGGAGCTGCAAAGGCTATAGAAAAGGGATACATACAAAAAGAGATACAGGACAGCGCCTATAAATACCAGAAGGAGATAGAAGCAGGAGAGAGAATAGTAGTCGGGGTAAACAAATTCCAGATTAAGGAGTCGGCACCGAAAGGTCTCTTAAAGGTTGACCCAAAAGTTGGAGAGCTTCAACAAAAGAAACTTGCCGAACTCCGAAAGATAAGGGATAATACTAAAGTGGATGCCGCATTGGAGAAGCTGGAAAATGCAGCAAAGGGCGAAGACAACCTTATGCCTTTTATTCTGGATGCAGTAAAAGCGTATGCTACACTCGGTGAAATCTGCGGGGTACTGAGGAAGGTATTTGGAGAGTACCAGCAGTCAATAGTTCTTTAGGTATTCCTCTTGGTATGGTTGCAGGTTGTGAGTACTTGGGCGGTTCATTGAAGAACTGTTTGAACATAAATTGAAGGAGGTTTTGAATTTGGATAGACCAATCAGAGTGGTAGTTGCAAAACCGGGGCTTGATGGTCATGACAGGGGTGCAAAGGTTGTCGCAAGAGCACTTAGAGATGCAGGTATGGAGGTCATATATACAGGCCTCAGGCAGACCCCTGAGCAGATAGTTGAAACTGCTATACAGGAGGATGCGGACTGCGTTGCAATGAGTATATTATCCGGAGCGCACAATCATCTTTTTCCGAAGGTTGTCAATCTTCTTAAGGAGAGGGGTGCGGATGATATTCTGGTAGTAGGCGGAGGTGTAATACCTGAGGATGATATTCCGAGGCTAATAGAAGCAGGAATCGCAGGAATATTTACACCGGGAACTCCAACATCCGTAACGATTGATTTTATTAAAAACAATATTAAAAGAAAGTAATAGGAGATATTTATGGATATAAAGGCAGGCTTGCTTAATAGTGACAAGAGGGCTGCTGCAAGACTGATATCAATGATTGAGAACGGAGAACCTGAAGCAGTTCAGATAATCAAAGAGTGCTACAATATGACAGGCCATGCCAGGATTATAGGTATTACCGGGCCGCCGGGAGTTGGCAAGAGTACTGTAACTGATAAGCTTGCCAAGCAGCTTCGAAAAGAGGGCAAACATGTGGGTATAGTTGCTGTTGATCCTACAAGCCCTTTTACAGGGGGGGCAATTCTTGGAGACAGGGTAAGGATGGCTGACCTGAATGCTGACCCCGGAGTTTTTATAAGAAGCATGGGTACCAGGGGAGCATTGGGAGGTCTGTCAAAGGCAGTCCATGGAGCTGTCAAGGTTCTGGATATTTTCGGGATGGACTACATATTTATTGAAACAGTAGGCGTAGGACAGTCCGAAATTGATATTGTGAAGCTTGCGGATACAGTTATAATGGTCATGATTCCGGGGCTGGGAGACGACATACAGGCTATTAAGGCGGGCATTATGGAAATTGGAGATATTTTTGCAGTGAATAAATCCGACAGGGATGATGCTGAGCGTACTGCTGCAGAAATAGAAGCCATGCTGGATTTCAACCGGAATGAGGAATACAGGCCCCCGGTTTTGAATATAATTGCACGGGATAACAAAGGTATTGAAAAGCTTCTGGAGCTTATTGAAAAGCACTGGGAATATGAGAATAAAAGCGGAAGCTACAGACACAAAAAACTCAACAGGTTAAGAACAGAGATAATGGATATTTTCAGGGACGAAGTTATGAGAACCTTATATGGTATAAGTGAGAATACCAACATTATTAACGAACTGGCGCAGAAGGTAATGGATAAGCAGATGGACCCTTACTCCGCTGCGGATAGGTTAATGGATGAATTTACAAATAACCAAAGGCAAAATTAAAGGTATTATATATTATTCAAAGATGTTTTAGAATAATAGATGAAAGGAGGTATTTAATTGGTAAGAAAGATAGACCACATAGGTATAGCAGTCAGTAATCTGGATGAGGCGGTAAAGCTTTACAAGGATGTACTGGGGCTGGAACTCCATGGAACTGAAGTAGTTCCTGAGCAAAAAGTAAAAGTGGCATTCCTGCCGGTAGGGGATACTGAGGTAGAGCTATTGGAATCGACGTCGGATGATGGACCGATCGCGAAGTTTATCGAAGCTAAAGGTCAGGGAATACAGCATATAGCTTTTAGAGTGGATGATATTGAGGCAGCACTGGAAGAGATGAAAGCAAAAGGTATGAGGCTCATTGACGAAAAGCCGAGATATGGGGCCGGTGGTGCGAAAATAGCATTCCTTCATCCAAAGAGTACCGGCGGTGTTTTGATAGAGCTTTGTGAGAGAAAGTAAGAGCATTAAGAAAGTGGAGGAGATTCTATGTCAATAGATAAAATCAACGAATTGCACAGCAAGCTGGATAAAATCACAGCGGCAGGCGGAGATGACAAAATAGCCAAGCAGCACAAAGCAGGAAAGCTTACCGCAAGAGAAAGAATCAACCTGCTGATGGATCCTGACAGCTTTGTTGAACTGGATGCATTTGTGAAGCACAGATGCAGCGAATTCGGTATGGAAGCAGTGGATGCTCCTGCTGAAGGAGTTGTCACCGGCTACGGCACTGTAGACGGAAGACTGGTATATGTTTTTGCACAGGATTTCACCGTCATAGGCGGTTCCCTCGGTGAAATGCATGCAAAGAAGATATGCAAGGTATTGGACCTGGCACTCAAAATGGGAGCGCCTGCAGTAGGGATAAATGATTCCGGCGGAGCAAGGATACAGGAAGGTGTCGATGCCTTGTCAGGATATGGAAACATATTCTACAGGAATACCATCGCATCGGGGGTTGTCCCACAGATATCGGTAATCATGGGCCCTTGTGCAGGGGGAGCGGTTTATTCTCCCGCCCTTACGGATTTTACATTCATGGTGGACAAGACAAGCCAGATGTTCATAACAGGGCCACAGGTCATAAAGGCAGTCACAGGAGAAGAGGTCACCTCGGAGGAACTGGGAGGTGCCATGACTCATAACAGGATAAGCGGGGTGGCACATTTCATAAGCCCCGATGAAAAGACCTGCATCGAAGACATAAAGAGGCTTCTGAGTTTCCTGCCTTCAAACAATATGGAAACTGCGCCGATATTTGAAACCGATGATGATATTAATAGAATCGAAGAGCAACTGAATGAAATAGTACCGGATAATCCCAACAAGCCCTACGATATGAAGGATATAATAAGAGCAATTGTGGATAACGGAGATTTCATGGAAGTGCAGGAGTACTATGCACAGAATATAATAACAGCCTATGCCAGGATAAACGGAGCAAGCATAGGAATAATAGCAAATCAGCCTAAGGTTCTGGCGGGCTGTCTGGATATAAACGCTTCGGATAAGGCCGGAAGGTTCATAAGGACCTGCGATGCCTTCAATATTCCGATACTCAACCTGGTAGACGTACCTGGATTCCTTCCGGGGACGAATCAGGAATACGGAGGAATCATAAGGCACGGAGCCAAGATGCTTTATGCTTATTCCGAGGCTACAGTTCCAAAGGTTACGCTGATAGTAAGAAAGGCATACGGAGGGGCATATCTTGCGATGTGCAGCAAGGATCTTGGAGCCGATATGGTATTTGCATGGCCTTCAGCCGAAATTGCGGTTATGGGGCCTGACGGAGCAGCCAATATAATATTCAAGAAGGATATAGAAGGAGCGGAGGATCCCGTACAGACCCGGGCAGAAAAGATACAGGAATACAAAGACAAGTTTGCCACACCATATATAGCAGCACAAAGAGGTTATGTCGACTCAGTAATCGAGCCGAAGGAATCAAGGCCGAGACTGGCAAACGCTTTTGAAATGCTTGCAAGCAAGAGAGAAAACAGACCGGCTAAGAAACACGGCAACCTGCCTGTATAAAAGGGGGAGGAATAGCAATGACTAGCGCACCGGAAATGATAGCATATGGTTTAATAGTAACTCTGGTAGGTATGGGAGTAGTATTCATGGTTCTCATCGGCCTTTCATACATGCTTGATGTGTTAAAGTTTTTTTCCAGGATTGGAACTGCAGAAAAAAAAAGTGAAGTCAAGACAGATAATATTGAAGAGCCTGCAGAAACAGTAAGCGCCTCAGCAGAAGACGAAGGAGAGCTGATAGCGGTAATAAGTGCAGCCGCAGCTGCTTTTATGGGGAGCAGCAGAAATTTTGCAGTCAGATCAATCAAAAGGATTGAAGACGGTACACCTGCATGGGCTAAAATCGGAAGGCAGGAACAAATGCTTAACAGATTATAGGAGGAATTAAGAAATGAAAAAGTTTTTAATAAATGTTAACGGAAAAAGCTATGAGGTAGAAGTAGAAGAGATAAAAGACGGAGGAACTGTTGCAGAACCTAGGGCAGCAGCACCGGTGCCAAAACCGGCAGCGGCACCTCCACCTGCACCAAAGCCTGCAGCAGCAGCGGCACCTTCGGCAGTGCCTGCCGGAGCAGCCACAGTTACATCCCCGATGCCCGGTACAATACTGGCAGTTAATGTTAAAGTCGGAGAAGCGGTAAAAAAGGGACAGGTATTATGCATACTTGAAGCAATGAAGATGGAGAATGAAATAATGGCAGCAGGAGATGCAGTAGTTGCTTCAATAGAAGTCAGTGCAGGAGATGCAGTAAATACAGGACAGGTTCTGATTGTACTCAAATAGGCAATTAGGTTTGTGAATGGGGGAATAAAAATGTCTTTGGTCGATGCTTTGTATGATTTTTTTCTGACCATGGGAATCTCTGCTATAACATGGCAGGAGATAGTAATGAT
>Ga0208197_1002258_pt1 | contig 17315 bp, 13 predicted proteins | sample AD_JPNNA4_MetaG_FD_184444 | JGI IMG/M metagenome (GOLD analysis project Ga0208197, IMG submission 184444) | Active sludge microbial communities of municipal wastewater-treating anaerobic digesters from Japan - AD_JPNNA4_MetaG (SPAdes) (version 2) | ecosystem: Engineered > Bioreactor > Anaerobic...
TGCGTGGGCCTTGTATTCACACCAGAATATGTAAATTGAGATCATTGCCATTACAGGCCATATCCATTCTAGAATGATTTCCATGTCAGTACCTCTAAGGAGCTGGATAACCTATGCCATTTGGGTTTTGTAGTGCTGTCGAAGCGGGGTGTGGCCCACTTGGAGGAGGAGTCCAATCAACATACTGGTAATTTACCCTATCTGCGGTATTAACTGTCAAATTATCTATTGCGGTAATGAGCGACCAACCGGCTAAGGCTACCCCTAATGGCGGACATTCAAGAGATATACCGAACTTGGCTCCTATCCATACTGCCGCCCCATAACCTCCTGATATGATATAGGGAACATTATCGCCACCGAAAATTCGCAATTCTGGTTTACCGTAGCTTACTGTAATATACCGCCATTGTGTGAATACAGGTTTTCCTCCGGAATAATCGTACATAGGCTGGAAGTAGCTTCTGCGCCACTTTCCATCTGCCATTCGTCCAAAGGTCCCGCTTGTCGATTGGTAACCAAGCCATGACTTGTCTTCGACCAGTTGCATATTCTCATTATAAAGTGCGTAGGCTCCTTGATATTCATGTAGCTGGCCTTCATTGAGAGTGAAAGAACCCTCTTTGTGCAAGAATTGGAACACTTTACCTGTGGCAGCTATTTTTAGTACGAACTTATCCTGCGCTTGATCAAGTATCCACATCCAATATGGATCTGCTTGCCATGCATCCCAGTACGATTGCCAATCCTTATAGTTATCCTGCAAGTATTTCTTGATTTCTTCAGGAGAATAGTGTCCTGTCGGATCCGTATACCTGAGCGGATTATTGAGAGCATACGCATACCGGTTGAGACTTTGCGGATTGGCCGGGCTGGGGACAATCGTATCCGCCTGGATGAAGCGGCCAAGCGAAGGGTCGTAGGAGCGGGCGTTGTAGTCGTACAATCCCAATCCGATCTCTTGCCGCTGACCTGTGTAGCGGCGGTCGGTGGCGATGGTGCCGCTGCGCGTCTCGCCATACGGATAATAGCGCATTTCGCTCACTTTGCCGCCGCTGGCGTTCGTGCTCAAGGAGGCGCTGCCCAAGTGGTCGGCGTGGAGGTAGGTGAGGGTGGAGGTCGCGCCGTTTGGCCCGCAACGAATGGATGTGCTGTGAAAGTGCAGGTCAATCGCTGCGTCAGATGATAGCACAGCACCGCGATTTTGCCACTGCCGCCGCGCGTGGATGCCGGTGGAGGGCCACCCGTCAGTGCGCCTGTCGAAGTGGACGCCGATGTCGCAGGTGGTCACGCCGTTCAGCACGGAGTTGACGCGGGTGCCGTCACTCATACTCTGACCCAGTTGTGGTCTACAAATGGGGGTAAGCTCAACGCAAAACGCATGGGTGTATTTCAACTTTGGGGAAAAGAGTAGATAATGGTCTCTATGCAACGGTGGAAAGCAGATATCGCCCTGGTGGTGGTGACGGCCATCTGGGGTTCAACATTCGTCGTCGTCAAAAACGCGCTTGACACGGTGGGGCCGCTGGTATTCGTGGCCGTGCGGTTCTGGGTGGCGGGTGGCGCGCTGGTGGGGCTGCTGCTGTTACAGCGCAAAATCGCGGCACGCCCCATTCCCATCCGCCGACGCGCGCTGCGGGATGGCGCGCTCACCGGCATCTTCCTCACCCTGGGATATGTTCCCCAAACCATCGGCCTGCAAACCACCGAAGCCGCCAAAGCCGCCTTCATCACCGGCTTGAGTGTCGTGCTTGTGCCGTTGTTTGCGGCGACGTTGCTGCGCCGTCCACCCACTCGCGCCGCAACCGTCGGGGTGTTGATGGCGACGGCGGGTCTGGGATTGCTGACATTGGATTTGCGGCAACGCCTCACCCTCGCGCCCGGTGACCTGTGGGTGCTGCTGTGCGCGGTCGGCTTTGCGGCACATATCACCAGCACGGCGCGCTTTGCCCCGCACCACGATGTGCTGCCGTTCACGACCGCACAACTACTCACCACGGCGGTGCTGGCGACGGCGGCGGCGCTGGGCTTTGAACGTCACGCGCTTTTGCCACCGGCGACGGCGCTGCCCGCCATCGTGTATATGGGATTGATCGCCACAGCGTTTGTTTTCGGCGTGCAGACGTGGGGGCAACGTCATACCACGCCCACGCACACGGCCTTGATCTTTGCCCTGGAGCCGGTTTTTGCGGCCCTGTTCGCCGTCGTCTTTGCCGGGGAAATCCTCGAAGCCCGCGAGTGGGCCGGTGGGGCGCTCATTTTGTTCGGGATGATCGTCGCCGAAGTGGGGAGCACGGCAACAACCAAATCTAAAAAATCTGTCAGCGGATTGAGCAGATAAGCAGATTGAACAGGCCCTGAAAATCCTGTCAAGAAGCGCGTCGGCGCAAGCCGTCCAGCAGAATCCGAACGCTGTTCTCGGCGACTCGTCCCCAATCCGCGCCTTTGGGATCGAGCAGCCCTTGCATGATCAACCCCACGCCCAGAGAAACAAGGGCTTGCGCCGCTGCGTCGGCGTCAACGGTCGGCGCGATGGAGCCTTCCGCGATTCCCTCCGCGATCATCGCGGCAAAAAGTGCTTGATAGTGACGATAATGCCCGATCGTAACCGCCCAGGCTTCAGGATCGCGGGCTGCCTGCATCCAGAACACCAAAAAGATCGGCAGTCGTCCCTTATCCAGCGTGAATACCTGATGCACCATCCCGGCAATTGTCTGCAAGGCTACCAGTACATTGGGAGCGTCCTGTCGCGCTCGCGCAATTTGCGTATCCAGCCCTTCAAGCCAACGGCTGAGCAATTCAAGAAATAGTGCCTGCTTGGTGGGGAAGTGATGGTAGAAAGCGCCTTTGCTCACACCGGCGCGCTGGCAGATGTCGGCAATGCTCGCGCCATCGTAACCCGAGATGGAAAAACACGCTTCCGCCGCTTTCAAAAGCTGTGCCCGTGTTGTCTCGCTGCGTTGTTGTGTGTGCATAAGACCTACGTTAACACACATTGGCAAGATTGTCAACGTAATTTGGTTTTCTTTGACTTCCTGACCATATACGTTTATACTTAAAGTGGACGGCAGAAGATTGAGTGAATTTACGGTTCCTTAAAGAAAGGAGAGTAACGATGACATTCCGCATGCGTTGGCCTACAGAATATGGAACAATCACCCAGGCATTTGGTGCAAATCCCCAAATCTACAGCAAATTCGGTCTGCCCGGACACGAAGGCATTGACTTTATGGCCCCACACGGCAGTGAAATTTACGCCGTTGCCGACGGTTTTGTGAGCGATGTGCGGCTTGACGGCAGCGCCGACCCCATCGGTAAACCGTATGGCAATCAAATCCGCATCCAGCACGACGACGGCTACGAAAGCATCTACGCCCATCTGGCGCAGGCCGTCGTCACACGAGGGCAGTTTGTGAAGGCCAAACAGCTCATCGGCCTGGCCGACAACACCGGCAACTCCGATGGATCGCACCTGCACCTGAGCCTGAAAAAGCAAGGGGCGACCGCCGCCGGTCTCACCAACTATCCCTACGACTTGATTGATCCTACGCCTTACCTGGAGCCGTTCTCCGGTGGCGGGGGAACGTCACCCCAACCGCCCGCGACGGCCACCATCAACGTCCAGGTGGATAGCCCCGATACGGGCTATCTCAACGTGCGCGCGGCACCTTATGTCGGCGCAGCCCTGGTTGATACGGTCGCGCACAATGCTATCCTCGGCGCGTTGGAAGATGCTGACGTGGCCCGCAGCAAGGTCGGCAAGACCGGGCAATGGCTGTGGGTACGCTTGCCTAACGGCAAGACCGGTTATGTGGCCGCCTGGTACCTCAAACTTCCGCCCCCCGCACCGCCCACAGAGCCGGCGACGGTTGTGTTCGTCGTCGTCGAAAGCCCCGGCGAGCCGCTCAAGCTGCGTCAGGGGCCGGGGGTGGGGTATCCACAACTGGCTCTGCTGCCACACGGGACGGTGCTTAAGACACTTGAAAAGGAAGCCATCGTCAAGCAGAAAGTGGGGCAGGTGAATCAGTGGCTTAACGTGCAGACCCCCGCAGGCGCTACCGGCTACGTGGCCGCCTGGTATGTCAAGTTGCAGGATACAGGCACACAACCCGTGATCCCCGCGCCGGTAGAGGGAACACCGACCAGCTACGTTGTCGTCGAAAGCCTTGAATTCGGCCTCAAAGTCCGCGAAGGACCGAGCACGGCGACCAGGCAAGTCTGGTGGGTGCCGCACAAGACGGTGTTGGAATCGCTGGAAGACCCGGCGACGACCGGCAGCAAGGTGGGGCAGATGGACAAGTGGATCAAAGTCCGTACCCCGGCGCGTTACGAAGGCTACGTCGCCGCGTGGTATGTCCGCCATCCCACCCAACCCGATGAGCGCCAGGCCGCCGGCGAAGCCAACGTGCCTCTCGGCGTCTCGCCGTACATTTTCGGCATCCATGCCGTGGACATTGTGGATGATCCCCAAACCAAGAATGTCATCCGCGCTCTGTACCAGGGTAAGGGGAAGAAGGGCTGGGTCCTGTTCACGCAACTGTGTGGTAAAACTGCGAACGCCATTCAGCCCAACGATGACATCCGCGCTTTCTTCTGGGAATGGGTCAGCCAGGGATACGGCGTTATCGTGCGGCTCAACTACGGCTACGAACCCGGCGGCACGCTGCCCGAATCGCGGTATTACGATGCCTTTGCCGACGCCGCCGCGCGTTGGGTGGAGCTGTTCCTCAAGCGCACCGACGTGCCTGCTGGCGATTACACCTGGACCATCCAGATCGGCAACGAGCAGAACAACCCACGCGAGCATCCCGGCGGCTTCGAGCATCCTACCGAGCACATCACACCGGAGCGTTATGCTGAAGCCTTCAACAAGGCGTATGCTAGAATCAAGGCTGTGCTGCCCAATGCCATCGTCTGCCCCGGCGCGATTGACCCCTACAACTACATGCCGTGGAAGGGGCAGAACGACGCACACTACCGTCCCCTGGATTACTACGAAACAATGCTGGCGAACATCGAGGCGCTTGACGGCATCATCCTGCACGCCTATACCCACGGACCCGACCTCAGTGCTGTCACCAGCCTCAAACGCTTCGGCGAGGGAACGGGGCCGCTGGGGGACCACTACTACGATTTCCAGATTTACCGGCTGTTCATGGAGCGCATCCCGGCAAAATGGCGTGATGTGCCGGTCTATATCACCGAGATGAACCACATTCACCGACCCGCCGGTGAGCATGATCAGGGTTGGGTGAACCAGAACACCGGTTGGGTGCGCGAGGTCTACAGGGAGATTGACCGCTGGAACAAGACGCCCTACGCGCAGCAGATCCGCTGTGGCCTGCTTTACCGCTGGATGGGCGATCAGTGGGCGATTGACAACAAACCCGGCGTCCTGGATGATTTCAAGATGGCGCTCAATAACGATTACCGCTGGCGTACTGCACAGGTCGGCGCCTTCGATTTTGCGCCGAGCGCGCCCAAAGCGCTGCAAGCTCAGAAAGCAGCCCCGCCGGAAGAACGGCAGTTGGTGCGTCCCGACGACCTCAAGCGCATCTGGGGCATCGGCGAGAAGACCGAAAAAGTGCTCAACGCAGCCGGCATCGTCATCTACGAGCAGTTGGCACGGCTCACGCCGGAGCGGTTGCGTGCGATCGTGAACGAAACCGGCCTGCAGGCGCGTTATCTTTCGACCTGGCCGGAACAGGCGCGCTTGCTCGTCAAGGGCAACGAGAAGGCACTCACCGAACTACAGATCAAACTGGGGAAGAAAATCGCGCAATAGCCGGCTTGCCCCATCCTTCTGCCCCTCCCTGGATTGCGGGGAGGGGCAGAACAAGTCGTGCTAAGGTTGAAACAGCCGTAGCGCAATGTAGGCTCTGCGGAAAGCCGTATCCGGGCGCAGCAGGCTGAAGAGCGCTTCGGGACGATCTGGCCCCCATATCACGCTCATGTTGAGGTTCCAGATGAAAAACGGCCCCACCCACGGACGCTCCAGTATCAGACGCGCCGCAGCGGTCAGATAATCGGCCTGTTCTTGCTCCGTCAGCCACATCGCGTAAGGGTAGGGGGCATCGGCGCCGAGATCGGCGGCGCGGATACCATCAATCGAAGGCCAGCCGAACTCCGTCGGCCAAAGTTGTGCATCCACGCCCGCGGCAAGCAGGATCGCGTGGTAGTCCTCCAGGGTATCCAGGAAAAAGAAGCTGGGGTGCTCATTCCAGGCCGTGCGTGTGTGGGTGGCATCCGCCGCGCGCTCCCAGGGTGGATTGCCGTAGCCGTAGGGGTGCACGCCGATCCCGTCTACCCACTGCGCCAGCCCCGCCTGCAGCGCTTCGCGCAGAAAACGGCGGTCATCAATGGCGATCACGCCGTCATCAATGCCGGTAACGCCCGGTCCGGCGCTGATGATGATCGCATGAGGATCGGCCTGGCGCACGGCCTGGCTTCCCGCTGCCGTCAAGGCCACAAACGCTCGTGGGTCAAGGGGTTCACCGTACCATTCGCGTTGCAAATTCGGCTCGTTCCACAGCTCATAGGCCGTCACGCGCCCGGCGTAGCGTGAGGCCAGGACACCCATGAAGCGTCCGAACTCCGCCGGATCGTGCGGAGGGCCGTTATACCCCGCCGCCGACCGCAACCAGCCCGGCGCATCCACCACGCCCAGGAGCAATTTGAAGCCGAAATCGTTGCTGAGCTGCACCAACCGATCCAACTCCTCCCAGCGATAACGCCCGGCTTGTTCTTCGAGGATCGCCCATTGTACCTGCACCTTGATCCAGCCAAAGCCCATCCCCTGTACCCAACGAAACGCACGTGACAAATCGTTTGTGTTGGGATCAACCTGCACGCCAAAGGAGGGTTTGGGGATCGGCGGCGGCAACTCGGTGGGGGTGGCCGGCGGTGCCTCCGGCGGCTTCGGTGTCGGCGTGGCCTGTGCTGCGGAGACCAATGGCAGGTAGATGGCACCCTCGCGCGGCGTGAGAGTCACCGCCATCTCAGGCGAAAGGGGAACAGTTGGCGTCTCCACCGGCGATACGGCGGATGGCGTCGGCGCAGGTGAAACGCCGGTCGGCATTGCCGTCGGCGTGCCGAGGTTACAAGCCAGTACAAGGATAAGAAGAAACGGCCATAGCCACTTTACAGTTTTCATCGGATTCCTTTTCACAAAAAGCGCCGGTTGACCCGGCGCAGATGATACTCGGACGAAGCGCCACGCTCAAAAGCGGGCATCTTGAAACGTCTCCGTATCAATGCGCAACCCGCCCATCCGCAATGCTGTCACGTGCTCCGGGCCGGTCCACAGCGTTCGCAGCCAGACGACGGTGTCATTCGCACTCTCGACGAGCGCGAGGGCCAACGCGAAGCCGTCCGCGCCTTCCAGGGCTGCCAGCCGACCGGGCATGAAATTGTGATCCGGGAAGACGGCCAGGTGCCGATACGGCAGCGGGAGGTGTGGCGCGTTGGCAAAGCAGGCGCGGTAGCACGCAGCGCGATACGCTCGCCGCGCTTCCTTTGATCGCGGTTGCACTGTCTCACAAACGGGCAGTTCCACTATCCGTACATCCGGCAGGTAGCGCAACGGCGCAAGCAACGGCTCAAGCTCCTGCGTACCGGTCAGTGCCACTACCACGCATGGGCGGAACAGTTCCACCTTCGCCCACTTAAGAGCCGGGCCGCCATGCAAGGGGTCAATCAAACCGGAGGTGTCTATCACCAGCGCCTCCAGCTTCACCCGCCGCGTGAAGCGACGCAGCCGCTCCAGGCCCGTTATCACGGCCAGCATGGCGCTGCTGGGGGTGTTGCTGCCGACAAAACTGACGCGGCGCAATCCGGCAGGTGGGAAACTTTGATCGCCCTGCTCGCGGCTCACCCCTAATGCCAGCGTCGCCGGCAGCCCAAAACTGTTCTGTCCGAGGTCGGCATCGAGGAAGCCTACGCGCTCATACTGTGCTGCCAGCCGCGTGTAGAGGTAGCGTGCGAAGGTGCTTTTGCCGCTATCGCTTGCCCCGACGATCAAGATCGGGCCGCGCCATTCAGAAACATCGAGTGTGCGCCAGGTTTCGGGAATAACAATGTCGTTTTGGTTCATAGGCACGTTAGCCCGTTGGAACGTTATGCCCCAGTATAACGCTTTGTTGCAGTTGCGCCAATCCCGCTGTATAGTACAATGATGCACAACCAACCATGAAGGTGCTTTCGCCGGATCACAATCCGGCGCTGCGGGACGGCGGATTATGATCCGCCTTAAGCGTTGAAGTAAGGGTATTTCTGAGGAGGTCATATCCGGGAAGGGCTGGTTATCAAAGCGCAAAGCGGTTTCTATACCCTGCTGACCGAAAGCGGAGAACGGGTTGTGGCGCGGCTGCGTGGGCGGCTGAAGAAGGAGCACAGCGACACCAGCATCGTGGCGGTCGGCGATCGGGTGATGTGGCAGACGTTGAAGGACGGCAGCCACGTCATCGAATCGGTGCATCAACGGGTACGCGCGCTGACACGTCTCAAGCCGCTGGCTTCAGGACGCGGAACGCGCCGTTGGGATCGTCAAGGCTATCTGCGTGAAAGGGAGCAGGTCATCATCGCTAACCCGGATCAGGTCGTGTTCGTGATCGCTTGCGCCGACCCTGCCCCGCATCTCAAAATGCTCGATCGTTTGCTGGTAGGTGCGGAACGACAGGAAATCCCTGCGCTGATCTGCGCAAATAAGACCGATCTGGTCGGCCCGGAGAAAGCCGCTGCGCTTTTCAATGTTTACGAACGCATCGGTTACCCGGTCATCTACACCAGCGCCGTGACCAAAGCCGGCATAGACAGGCTGCGCGAGCATCTGCGCGATAAGATTTCGGCGCTTGTGGGACCTTCTGGCGTGGGCAAGACAAGTCTGCTCAACGCTCTGGAGCCGGGTCTGGGCAAGCGGGTGATGAGTGTGAGCCGCGCTACCGGCAAGGGACGACACACCACCACCGTCGCCGAGATGGTACCGTTGGCCGTAGGCGGGTGGGTTGCCGACACCCCCGGCCTGCGCGCATTGGCGCTTTTTGACCTGGACCCCGAAGAAATTGACGCCTATTTCCCCGACATCGCGCCGTATGTGCCGCAGTGCGTTTTTTCGGATTGCAGCCATACCGTCGAACCGGGATGCGCCGTGCTGCACGCCGTCGCAACCGGCGCAGTAGATGCGCATCGTCACGAAAGTTACGTCCGCCTCCACCAGGAACACCGCAAATTGGCCGATATGTACTGGTGGGGCATCGAGGAAGAGTGAGTCAAAACATTTGACGATGAAGGAGCACATTATGAAACAACCTGAATTCGTATTTACCGGCGTGATTCTTCAGGAGGAGGCCGGATACACGGCCCTGTGTCCCGACCTGGACGTGGCTTCACAAAGCGACTCGATCTCAGAAGCCAAAGCCGCACTGCTGGAAGCGGTGACGTTGTATCTGGAAACGGCGCTGGAAAACAACTTGCCCTGGTTACGTCCTGTTCCTCGTGATGAGGATCCACGCTTCGTGACACCCGAGCTTGTCGTGACCACCTTTCCGCTGAAAGTTCACGCCGAGGTCTACGCTTATGCCTAAACTGCCGGCACTTAGAGCGCGCGAGGTCATTCGCCTGCTAGAAGACGCCGGGTTTTATGAAGTGAGGCAACGCGGCAGTCACTTGCAGCTCAAACGCGGGAATCTGTTAGTCACCATGCCGGTGCATAGCGGCGATTTGAACACAGGGACATTGCGCTCTATCATTCGCCAGGCCGGAATGACTGTGGAAGAGTTCTTGATGTTGTTGAAATGAGAGACGTTGCGATGAGAAAGCGCCAAATCATAAATATTGAGGTAAAAGGAGATAACAATGAAACACCGGAAAGTGATTGTGACGTTAGTGTTGAGTCTGTTGTTGTTGAGCGCGGCAATGCCAGTTCAGGCCGCGTCGAACGCGACGGCGTTGCCGCCGCTGCCGGAATGGCCCATCATCGGACCGATCCTGAAATGGTTGGGAGTCGTGGAATCTGAACCCGCTGAAGTCGTGGAACCGCCGGAAGACCTGGATCTGCCGCAGTATCCTATCGAGACCCTGGATGATCTCCTCGCGCTGCAAGACCTGGAAAGCAACACGCGCGTGCGTGTCACGGCGACGGACGCGGCACTTACGGCAATCGTCCAGGATGCGCTTGATGAAAATGTCGAGGGCGTCCAGAACTTCAAGTTGACCTTCACGCCGGGCCAGGCTACACTCTACGTCGAAGTGGATCCGGCCGTGCTAGAAGACGTCAACTTTGAGCTGCCCATCAATCTCAAAGACACCCTCAAGCTCGAAGCTGTGGTCACGCTCGCGGCTTCGGGCTGCCAGGCGACCATCACCATCAAGAAGGTTAGCATCAACAAGTGGTCCATCGGATTGCGCGGGCTGGCCCAGAGCTGGATTGATGAACAACTGCCCAGTGTCTGGCCCAGCGAAGTTTGCGTCGAACGCATCACCCTGAAATCAGGCGAAATCGCTGTCGTGGGCTACCGCCGCTAGACTTTTTTATCAGCAGATTGAGCAGATCAAGCAGATTTTGAAGTGCAACGACTACCTGACTAACGACGACCAAACTTCTTTATCAGCAGATTGAGCAGATCAAGCAGATTTTGAAGTGCAACGACTACCCGACTAACGACGACCAGACTTTTTTATCAGCAGATTGAGCAGATCAAGCAGATTTTGAAGTGCAACGACTACCCGACTAACGACGACCAAACTTCTTTATCAGCAGATTGAGCAGATCAAGCAGATTTTGAAGTGCAACGACTACCTGACTAACGACGACCAGACTTTTTTTATCAGCAGATTGAGCAGATCAAGCAGATTTTGAAGTGCAACGACTACCCGACTAACGACGACCAGACTTTTTTATCAGCAGATTGAGCAGATCAAGCAGATTTTGAAGTGCAACGACTACCCGACTAACGACGACCAAACTTTTTTATCAGCAGATTGAGCAGATCAAGCAGATTTTGAAGTGCAACGACTACCCGACTAACGACGACCAGACTTTTTTATCAGCAGATTGAGCAGATCAAGCAGATTTTGAAGTACAACGACTACCCGACTAACGACGACCAGACTTTTTTATCAGCAGATTGAGCAGATCAAGCAGATTTTGAAGTACAACGACTACCTGACTAACGACGACTAGACTATTCTCAAGGAGCATCGAATGGACCCAAAACTCGAAGAACTCAAAACTCGTTTGCAAGAAGCGAGTGACATCAGCGCAGCAGCGGCAGTGTTGAACTGGGATCAGAGCACTTACATGCCCGTCGGCGGCGCGGCAGCGCGCGCACGACAAGCGGCAATCCTGGGACGACTGGCACACGAGAAGTTCACCGATCCCGCCATCGGACGGTTATTGGACGATCTGCGGCCTTTGGAAGAAAGCCTCCCTTACGACGACGATGATGCCAGCCTCATCCGTGTGGCCCGTCGTCAGTACGAACGGCGCATCAAAGTCCCGGCGACCTTTATGGGCGCGATGTTCAGCCATACGGCGGAAACCTACAGTGTGTGGACCAAAGCGCGCCCGGAAAACAACTTCGCTCTCGTTCAGCCCTATCTGGAGAAAACCCTGGACTTCAGCCGTCGTCTGGCCGATTTCTTCCCCGGCTATGAGCACATCGCCGACCCGCTGATTGACTTTTCGGACTATGGGATGAAGGCTTCGACGGTGCGCACGGTGTTTGCCGAGCTACGCGAGCAACTTGTTCCCATCGTTCACGCCATCACCGCACAGCCACCGGCGGACGATGCCTGCCTGCATCGCACTTATCCGCCGGCACAACAGGCAGCTTTCTTTGACAAAGTCATCCGCGCTTTCGGCTATGACTTCGAGCGCGGTCGGTGCGATGTCAGCCCACATCCCTTCACCACCAGCTTCTCCATCGGCGACGTGCGTATCACCGTCCGTTACAAAGAAGACGACCTGGGCGATGCGCTGTTCAGCGCGATGCATGAGGCTGGCCACGCTTTGTACGAACAAGGATGCAATCCTGCCTACGAAGCGACGCCTCTCGCGGGCGGCACGTCGTCCGGCGTCCACGAAAGCCAGTCGCGCCTGTGGGAGAACGTCGTCGGACGCAGTCGCGGCTTCTGGACGCACTACTACCCGCAACTGCAGGCCATCTTCCCGGCGCAACTGGGCGACGTGCCGTTGGACACTTTCTACCGCGCGATCAACAAAGTGCACCCCTCCCTCATCCGCGTTGACGCCGACGAGGTGACATACAACCTGCACGTGATGCTGCGCTTCGATTTCGAGCTGGCGCTGCTCGAAGGCAATCTCGCCGTGCGCGATCTGCCGGAGGCGTGGCGCGAGCGCTTCAAGGCCGATCTGGGCATCGCGCCGCCGGACGACAGCGACGGGGTGTTGCAGGATGTGCACTGGTACGGTGGGTTGATCGGCGGGGCGTTTCAGGGCTACACGCTCGGCAATATCCTCGGCGCACAGTTCTATCAGTGTGCCCTGGAAGCCCACCCGGAGATTCCGGCGGAAATCGCGCAGGGGAAGTTCGACACGCTGCACCGGTGGCTCAAGGACAACATCTACGTCCACGGGAGCAAATACACCGCGCCCGAACTGATCGAGCGCGTGACTGGCGGCCCGCTGCGCGTCGAACCGTACATTACCTATCTGCGCAACAAATACGGCGAGTTGTACGAGTTTTAGCCCTGCTTATTTTTACGTCAGCAGATTGAGCAGATTAAGCGGATTTTTTACACGTTTGTCTGCTAAATCCGCTTAATCTGCTGACAAAATGAGGGACACACAATGACCTTCAAAGCCATTCTCTTTGATCTCGACGGCACGCTTCTGGAACACGACATGCGGAATGAGTTCATCCCGCACTATTTTGCGCTGCTGACAAAGCACCTGGCGGCCTGGGTTCCGGCGGAAAAGCTCGTCGCCAGCATTATGCGCGGCTCTGAGGCGGTGATGAATAACGACGGTAGCCGTACAAACGAAGAGGTGTTTGCCGAAGTTTTCTATCCGCTCGTGGGTTATCCGCGTGAAGAACTGGAACCGCGTTTCATGGACTTCTACATGCACGTCTTCCCGATGTTGCGCACGTACACCGCGCCCAAGCCAGAAGCCCGTCCCGCCGTACAAATCGCCTTCGACAAGGGTTTTGATGTTGTGATCGCTACCAACCCGCACTTCCCTGCCGTTGCCACGCAGCATCGCCTGGAATGGGCCGGCGTTGCTGACTTCCCCTACCGCAAAGTGACCACCTACGAAAACTCCCATTTCGCCAAACCGTGCCTGGGTTACTATCAAGAAATCCTTGACGAACTCGGCTGCGCGCCGGAGGAGGCCCTGATGATCGGCGACGAGGCGATGGACATGGTGGCCGCGCGCCTGGGCTGTGCCACTTTCCTGGTCTACAGCGCCGCGACGAAGCTGGAGGAGATTGCCCCGCCGCCTATCTGGCAGGGCACACTCGCTGATGTCGTTGCCCTGTTGCGTAGTGTTTAGTCGAATGTTCCAACGTTCCAACGTCTTAGAGGCGTCGCCATGTGGCAAGCCACACCAACGAGGACGAAAATTGGCGATTCGACGACAAGACTAATGACTATGTGACTATTTTCGAAGGAGGCAACGATGCGCACGCTGAAATGGCTTGGCATAGGCTTGATTGTGTTTGTACTGCTGGCATGTAACCTGCCGCGGGCGATACGCCGGATTTCCACGCCCCCTACGGCGACCCCCTATGTGATGTGTACGCCTCCGGTATGTCAGGCGGACGAGGTTTACTACTGCCCCGGTGAATGTCTCGGCGGCTGCGGCACGACCTGCACCACGCCCACTGCGCTCCCGGCCACACCAACGTTCACGCCTGAACCGACACCCGAACCAACACCCGAACCGACCGCCACGCCTTACGTGATGTGCACGCCGCCCGCCTGTAAGAGCGGTGAAGTCTACTATTGCTCCGATAAATGTCTCGGCGGCTGTGGCACCACGTGCGCCACGCCGACGCCTTTCATGTGCGCCAATGCCTGGGTGTCCGAACTGGCTGCCACCATGCAAGGAAAGTGCCCCTATCCGGCGGAAGTCGGCTGGGCCGCGCAGCAGCCCTTTGAGCACGGCTTTATGCTGTGGTTACAGCCGAGCCGGCTTATCTATGTCTTCATCACCGACGGCAAAAACACCTACCTGGTTTTTGAGGACAAGTTCAAAGATGGCGACCCCGAATTCGATCCAAGCCTTGAGCCGCCGGTAGGATTGCATCAACCGATTCGTGGCTTCGGTCTCGTCTGGCGCACCTATCCTGAAGTACGCGAGGCGCTAGGCTGGGCCACCGCCCCCGAAAGCGGCTTCAACACCTGGCGACAGAGCTATCAGATTCCGGGGACGAGCGATCTATTGACGTGGGTACAGGACATCAATCGGACGGTTTATCAGCTCAGCTCGACCGGCAATACGTGGGTGGTCTACACGCCGTAAAATCAGGCTTTGAAGGCTGATGCTGCACTGATTGAAGGACTGTTCACCATCGTTAAGCTCGGCCCCACGCTGCCCGAGTTCGTCTCGCCCGGCGTGCTGAAGGTGCTGGTGGATACTTTCGCCATCGCGCCGATCACGACGGCGGAGGCGGATATGGCGGCGTGTTTGAGTTAGGAATGTAATACATCAAACGCCCGCCGGGATACTGATGTCTCGGCGGGCGTTCATTTTTAGGTTCTCTGTATATTTGCGTCTCTTACCGACTCAGCAAATCCACAAACCCCTCAACTTTATCAGGAAGGGCCTTTCCGTCTACTGTCTACCGCCTACTCCCCACCCGTCACCGTCAACGTCTGCGGCGATTTCTCCCCCGCGACGCCGGGATTGTAGTAGTCATACGCCGTGCTGGCGGGCGTCTGCGCCTTGAGCGGGAATTTGGCCCGCAGGCGATAGCTGAATTCGAGCGGCTGCCCGGCGGTGAGGTCGCTCACGTAGAGGATGATCTGCCGCCCGGTCAGCTCGTACCGCTCGATTTTGGCGAAGGCGTAGTCGTCGGGCGTGTCCTGGTAGCGCGCGACCAGCCGCGCCAGGTCTTCCGTCTCCACGCTGAAGCCCGGCGGCAGACCCAGGTCCACAATCGCGGACTGCGCCGTGCCTTCGTTGAGCGTGACGACGACGTTCACCCCGACCGTATCGTTGACCGCCAACTCGGCGCGGTCGTAGGTCACGTTGATCGTGACGAGTTCCTCGGCACTCACCAGCTCTGGATACAGTGGCAGTTTGTCCCACGGCAGGTAGTAGCTGCCCGCCACCTGGTACATCAGGTTGCCCTTGCCGTTCAAGCTGATTCCCACAGTGCTCTCGCGGCCCGGCGGGACGTCGTCGAAGACGAGCATCTGCACCACGTCGAAGTTCTCTGGTTTGACCTCGACCGTCCTGGCTTGCCCACCGTTGAGCGTGACGGTGACGGTCGCATCGGCGTCTTCCGCGCCGGATTTCACGCTGGCGATGAGCGCCTTGAGCGCCAGCACCGTCGCCGAGGTGGTCTCCCACGTGCCAAAGCTGTCCTTGTTGCGCACCAGATAGGTCAGCGCAGCGTTTGCCAGATCGCCGTGCTTGCCCGCGCGGATGAAGGCCAGCGCCGCCATCGCGGTGGCTTCCATGCGCGCGCTGTTGCCGGAGCCGCCCATGTACGTCTCGCGGCCGGCGTCCCAGTAGACCGCTTCGCCGTCCTTTTGCGCCATTCCCGCCAGACGATCCAACACTGCGTCCGTCGTACTGGTGGTCTTGCCTTCCAGCGCGATGTCGTAGGCGACCAGCGCGTTGGCGACCAGGCCCAGGTCGTAGGCCGTTTCCACCTGCGAAGCGCGCTCGCGCAGGAAGCCCGCGCCTTTCGCGGTGTGCCCGTCCTTCGCATACCCCGCGTCGGCCAGCCCCCAAACGATGAAGGACGTCACCTGCACTTGATCTGTCATCTGCGTGAGGCTCGTCTCGTGGAAACCCTCGACGCCCTTCCAGGAGCCGTCGCCCTGCTGCCGCGAGAACAGCCAATCGGCGATGCGCCCGATGAGCTTGGGATCAATGTTGTAGACGCGGCTCATGTCGCCGAATTCCTGCAAACCGTAAGCCGTGAGCATCGGATCGGCGGGCGCTTCGCCGAAGAGCGAGAAGCCGCCCGATTCGCCCGGCACCTCGAAGGTGGTGAGCCGCTGGTAGCCCAGGTTGATGTATTGCTCGGCCTTCATCTGCACTTCGGGCGACGCCTGCCTGGTGGTCTTGAGATAGTCCAGCACCAGAATATTCGGGTACGTTGTGGATGACGTCTGCTCGAAGCAACCGTAGGGCATCCGCAGGAGCGCGTCCAGCCCCTCCACCACCTGGCTGACGATGCCGGGGTAGATTTTGACGATGAGCTTCTGCGTGCCGGGGATCGCGTCCGCCGGAATTTGCACCGTCTCTTGCACGGGCGCCGTCGGACTGAGCTTATCGGAAAGGGTGAAGCGCAGCTCCTTGCCGTCGGGGAAGACACGCACGTCCTTGCGAATCGCGTCGGACATGCGGCTGCCGTAGGCCGTCACCTGGAACGGCTGCGAACCGAAATTCAAGGCTTTGATGCGGAAGTAGACGACGGTGATGTCGTTGGAGGCGATGTCCAGCGTCTTGACCGGTTCATCCAGCAGCTCAAACCAGCGCTCTTGCTGCACCTCCAGGCGCACGGTCTGCGCTTCCGGCAGGTAGTTGAAGACGCCCACGGGCACGGCGATTTCGTCGCCCACGGTGAGCGAGCCGGGCAGGTCGAGGTCAATGAAGAAGTCCTGGAACACGCGCAGCCCACCTGTCGCGCTGCCCAGACGTCCATCCTGCGAGGAGGCCAGCGCCGTCACCCGCCAGGTGGTGATGCTATCGGCGACGGGGAATTCGAGATGCAGCGCGCCGTTTGCGTCTGTGGTTTCGTTGGGCAGCCACAACATCGTTTCGGGGAAGTATTGGCGCAGGCGTGGGGGTTCGCTGCCGGATTGCGCCTCACCGCCGCCCCGACCGTCCGCTTCCCGAACTTCTACGGGCTTCTCCACCACGGCGGTTTCCACAACTTTCATCGCCGGGGCCATCATCACTTCGGGCATTATCATGCCTTCGTCCATCATCGCGCCGCCTGGAGCCAATCCGGCGACAGTATTGGAAAAAGCCCTCCCTCCCGCTCCGCCCGCCAGCGTGAGCACAGGCAACACTAACATGATGAGTGCGGTTCCAAAGGCGGCCACGGCAGGGAAAGCGCGCTTTTCCAGCGCGAAGCCGGCGCTGCGCCACATAAACGCCAGCGGCAACAAGC
>Ga0208197_1002278_pt1 | contig 17210 bp, 14 predicted proteins | sample AD_JPNNA4_MetaG_FD_184444 | JGI IMG/M metagenome (GOLD analysis project Ga0208197, IMG submission 184444) | Active sludge microbial communities of municipal wastewater-treating anaerobic digesters from Japan - AD_JPNNA4_MetaG (SPAdes) (version 2) | ecosystem: Engineered > Bioreactor > Anaerobic...
TATAGGGAAGGAAGGAAGAAATATTAGAGCATTTGAAAAGCTTACAGGTGTTGATGTAATCATTGATGAGTCTCCTAATACAATTGCACTTTCCTCTTTTGATCCATTAAGAAGGGAGATTGCTACTGTCGCATTGAATAAATTAATAGGAGATGGAAGAATTCATCCAAGTTCAATTGAGGAAGCTATTAGAAAAGCAAAGAATGAAATTTCAATTGAAATTAAAAAGAATGGTGAAATTCTTGCAGAAGAAGCAGGATGGCCTGGAATTGATATTGGACTAATCAAACTGCTTGGAAAAATGAAGTATAGAACAAGCTATGGACAATCCCTTATGTCTCATACTATTGAGGTAATTAGAATAGGAGAGGTACTTGCTGCAGAGCTTCGTGCTGATGTTGATTTGGTTAAGAAAGCATGTCTTTTGCATGATATTGGCAAGGTTCTTTCTCATAAAATAGACAGCCCTCATCATCATATTTCTGGACAAATCGCAAGAAAGTATGGATTAGATGAGAAACTTGTTAATGCAATAGAAGCACACCACTTAGATATTGAACCACAGTCTGTTGAAGCAGTAATTGTATATCTTGCAGATGCAATATCAGGTGCAAGACCAGGTGCTAGAAAGGATAGTTATGAGCAGTATATTCAAAGAATTGAGGCTTTAGAGAATGTTGCAAAGGAAGTAGGCGGAGATAAGATAGAGGAGGTATTTGCAATAAGGGCAGGAAGAGAATTAAGAGTAATTGTAAAGCCAAACTTAATTTCTGATGATGAGATGACTGTACTTGCTAAGGACCTTGCAGAAACCATTGAAAAGACTCAAAACTACCCTGGTAATGTTGAAGTTACTCTTATTAGAGAAACAAGAGCTGTTGAAATAGCTAAATAATTGAAAAATAATTGATAACTTCTAGTATGCAATACTACAGGTTGTTTCAGTTGTTTTAAGAAAGAGAGTAGAAAAATATCTACTCTCTTTTTATTTTTAATTTAAGGATGTTCAAATTTTATCAATACTTTTTAATATAATATTCCTTTTGTTTATTTAAAATTGTTGTTAACTTTCCTTGATATTAAAGCATTTTTAATGAATGTGTTGAAATGACAAGAAATCCTTAAAATTCTTTATTTTATTTTTGATTTGGATTATAAAAAGTTTGAACAGAAAAAACTTTAAAAAGTCTTTTGTTTAATGAATTTCCCTTGATAATTTCCATTTACCCTATAGAAAATATATTCTTGACGAAGTCTTGTATTTACCATATTTTATTGATGTGATACTACAAATCATCTGATATCAGGATTTGTGGCATCCATATCTCTTAGAAAGGAGGTAAAGAAAAATGGCAACAATGTTAAAAAGAGATTTAGTAGAGGAAGTTGCAAAGTCTGCTAAAATCACAAAGAAAGAAGCAGCTGATGCAATAGATGCAGTATTTGAATCAATTACAAAAGCTCTAAAGGGTGGTGATTCAGTACTTTTAACAGGTTTTGGTAAATTTGAAGTAAGACACAGAGCATCAAGACCTGGAATCAATCCTAAGACTTTAGAGAGGATTCAGTTACCTGCAAGAACAGTTCCTGTATTCAAAGCAGGAAAAGCTCTCAGGGCATCTGTAAAGTAGTAAAACTGCCGGTATTTCTCTCTAGATGAGAGAAAAGAATTAGCCTGAGATATCCTCAGGCTTTTCTTTTGGTAATATCCCTTTGCAAGCAAAGCTTTTAACTGGTAGTATATACAAGGATATTACTTACAAATTAAATAGAATAACTGCCGTGAAGGAATATTTTATTCCAAACAAAAAGAACAATTACAAACCATATCTACTAAGAAAAGGTGCTTTAGTTATATATACCTTAATCATATTTTTTGTTAATACATTTGGTGGTCTTCTTGGATTACCACAAGCAATGGCAAGCAGTATTACTGCAGAGAATATTATTAGACTTACTAATCAAGAAAGAGCAGCTGCTGGATTAAACACATTAAATACAAATGCTAAGCTTACTGCTGCTGCACAAGCAAAAGCAAATAACATGTTTGAAGTTCAATATTGGGATCACTATGGACCCAATGGAGAAACTCCTTGGATGTTTATAACCCAGGCAGGATATACATATGTATATGCAGGAGAGAACCTCGCAAAGGGCTTTAGAACAGCAGAAGGTGTACATGAGGCATGGATGGCAAGTCCTACACACAAGGAAAATATAATGAGTCCTAATTACAAAGATATTGGTGTAGCAGTAATGGAAGGAACATTGCTTGGGAAAGAAACTATTCTTGTTGTTCAGATGTTTGGCAATCAGACTACTGAAACATTTAAACCAGTATCACCAGCTCCAAAGCCATCTAGTACAACAACAAAGCCAACTCCTAAACCAGTAATTCCTGAAAAAGGTGAAATTAAGTCTATAAGGATAGTTAATCCTAAAAATGGAGATTTAATAAATGATGCGAATGTAGATATTAAAGGTGATACACAAAATGTGTCTGGAGAATATTCTGTTGAGATACATAACAATGGGGAGTTTGTTGGAGAGACAAAGGCTACTCAAAGTGAATGGGCATTTGATAAAGGAAGTGACTGGCCAGAAGGAGAACAAAATATTTCTGCAAAGCTTAAAGGTGAGGATGTAGTATCTGAAACTGTAAAATTCATCATAGATTCAACACCTCCTCAAGTTAATAAAGAGACAATAAAGGTACAAAATGGGGGTAGTATGTTTACACTTACATTTGAAGCACCACAAGATGCTGTAGATATTCAGTTTGTAAGTAGCGGGAAAACACATCAAATACAGAAAATAGAAGGTAGTAATATAGTATCGTTGGATATACTAAAAAGTGATATAGGAGATAGCTCAAAGTTAATTATGTCTGATCAAGCAGGAAATATCGCAGAGGTAGATATCTCTGAGTACTTTCTTGAAGAGGTTCAGGGAGAGAGAGATAAAGCAACAGTTGCAATGAGTATTAAGAATGTATTTGGTACTACTGATGGAATTAGTTTAATTGTTGTTTCTTTTGTTCTTGTCCTTCTTATCCTTGAAGCATATATATCATGGAAGAAAGGAAAGCTTGGAAAAAATGCTGGTGATTTATTTACAATAGGGGCATGGTGGTTAATACTCTTAGTAGGTATATTTAATGGATTCGGCGGAGTTATAAGTTAAGTATATTATTGAATTGAAAAATAAAGTAGAAGTAAAAAAGGAAATTGTATATCTTCTTCTGGTTATACTTTTAACTGTATATTTTGCATACTCAACACATACTCCTAACTCAATATATATTCTAAGTGGAGCATTAGGAAATATTTTAATACTTACATGGTTTACAACTGCTTTTGTAAGATACTCTGGAAGAAAAATATCTCAGTATAGTGAAGTAATTCAAAGGATATCACTTAAAGAGAGGTTCTTTACTTACTTTATTCTTCCTCTTCTCTTTTATAACTCTCTCTTAGCATATGTGTACTTTAATACAAGCTTTACAATGGACCTTGTTCTCATAGCTATATCCTCTATACTTCTATTTATACTTTTTCTTAATGTTAAAAGCTCTTTTAAGAAAGTATATAGTATAGAAGTACATACAAGAGCAGTTTTTGATTTTCTATGTATTGCTTCTATGTATATGTTTTTAAGTGTAATTGTAAGACTTGGGCTTTCTATGTGGCTATCATTACTAATAATCGGAATTTCAGCTTTGATATTCTTGTGGTCTGATATTAAAATTCACAGAAAAGAGAGTATTTCTGCATTTATAGTTAGTATTGTATCAACTGCTTTTATAATATTTGTAACTGGTCTGTTCTTTAATACCAACATATTTGTTGTTCCTGCAATAGGAACATTAGCCTTTTATCTTATTCTTTCACTATGGAATGTAAGGTTTTCAGGAAAACTTAAGTTTACGGATTATCTTCCTCCATTTATATATACTATTCTTGCATTAATTTTAATACTAAATCTATGAGCAGAGATATTGTTTTAAAAGTAGGAGGTTCTATACTTTATGACCATTTGCTTAATCTTAATTTTGAGCTTTTTAAGAGATTAAAACAGTGGTATGAAGAGAATAAAAAGGAGTATGACCATATTGTATTTGTTGTTGGAGGCGGAGGGTTATCAAGAAATATGGAGCAGAAAGTTTCAGAGACAATAAACAATGTAAATAGCATACATGAAATATCTATGTCTATTACTCAAACTAATGCGGTAATATTTTCCTCATATCTAGAAGATAAAGATATATTTGTTCCTAAGACGTTGGGAGATGCATATGAGTTTCTTCATAAAGATGGAAAAGGATATATGGTTAGCGGAGGACAAAAGGTAGGATGGAGTACTGATATGGATGCTGCAGTATTTGCTGATGCTCTGACTCTAGATAGGGTTTTTAAGGTATCTAATGTTGATTACATTTATGATAAAGATCCTAAAGAGTTTTTTGATGCTAAGCCTATTAAAGATATGACATGGAAAGAGTATTTTAAGATGTTTTCAATATCTCCTGATGATGAGAATATTCCCAATGATCATATTCCTGTTGATGCAAAATGCTCAATATTCTGTGAAAAGAAGAATATCGCATTTCATGTAACAGGGGGTAAACTTCTGTATGAGATTGAAAGTATTTCTAAAATACTTGAGAAGGGGACATTTATACATAGTTAAATTACTGAATATCTATAACTTTACATTCTGTTTTTCCTGCTGGTGTTTCAATGATTACTTTATCACCTTTCTTCTTTCCCATTAATGAGCTTCCTAATGGAGACTTGTATGATATTTTGGATTCAAGAGGGTTAGTTTCATTTTCACCTACTATTGTATATTCTTTTTTATTTCCTTTTTCACATTCAATAACAACATGTGATCCTACATCTACTTTAGTAGCTTTCTTCTTATCTACTATTACTGCATTTTCTAATGTCTCATGTATTGTTAATATTTTATCTTCATTGGTTTGAAAATCTGTAACAGCTATAGTATATCCATCATTCTCACTTAGGTCTCCCTGGCTTCTCATTTGGTTTAGTGTGTCTTGTAATTTTTTTCGTAGTTCTCCTTCTCTGTGTTTTAATTCTTTTTTTAGATTTTCATATCCTTCTTTTGTAAGCAATACTTGTTGTTTTTCTTCTGTCATCATACCGTATATTTAACTTATACCCGAGAGATAATATATGTATTTAAAGGGGATGTCAATAATAAAAGGAGGTATAAACATCTGGTTATAATATGTTAGAAATATGATTGATAATAGTAATAAAAGTGCCTCCTCCCCATCTTTTAGATGTGAGAGGAGGGATTCTTGAATCTAGGGTGTAAGACTTGCACTTCAGACTTTGAGTTTAACTCAAAGGGGAGTCCTATCCTCCCAGCACCCTACATTTTGGTATTGTAACATATCGGGAAATCATAGGGAACAAATTTAGTAGTATGTATATATCTAACTCATACATGATGTTGATTTTTTACTTTTGAGATGTTAGAATAAAAATACCTAGTTATAGCATACTAGGGAAGTCACAGGTTATAAAAATAAGGGTTCAATATTTGAACCTTTGCAAGGTATTCCCCTCGAAAGAGGGGATATCTGTTTTTTAGGCATGTTTTATGGTAAAATAGCCACTATGAAACGAGATTTTGACTATACTTTAGGTCTAGATTTAGGAATTGCTTCTGTTGGTTGGAGTGTTGTCGAACTCGCATATGATGAAAAAGAAAAAGTATATTCCCCTAAGCGTTTAATAGATTGTGGTGTTAGGCTTTTTGATAAAGCTGAAATACCAAAGACAGGAGAATCATTAAACAAAACAAGGAGGGAAGCTAGATCTGCTAGGAGGATTGTTAGAAGAAGAAAAGCAAGAATTCGTGCACTTCGTAAAATAATTGAAGATGCAGGTTTTATTCCTGCAAAAGAAGACCTCTCTACACTACCAAGTGATAAGGATATTTGGGAGATAAGAGGGAAAGATGTCTTTAATAGAGTTTTGACAGATAGAGAAATAACCAGATTAATTATACATATAGCTAAAAGGAGAGGATATAAATCAAATCGTAAAAAATTAGATAGTGATGATACTGACAGTGAAAAGAAAAAAGTATTATCAGCAATTAAAAAGAATCAGGAATTATTAAAAAGTAAGGGACTAAGAACATATGGAGAACTGGTCTATCATCTATATGGTGGTAGTGCAAAAAGAGATACTTTAAAACATAACACAGCAGATCAATACATACTAAGTTTTGATAGGGAGGGTATTTTAGAGGAATTACAGATTGTCCTTAATTATCAAAAGAATTTAGGTAATAGTAAAGTAACTGACCAATTTATTAATAATATTTTAGAAGTTGTAAGTTCTCAAAGGCCATTTGCTACTGGAGATCAAATAAAGGATATGGTAGGAAAATGCGAATTTGAGCCTAATGAACTTAGGGCTCCTAAGGCATCTATTTCTTTCTTAGAATTTCAGTTTTGGCAGAATGCATTCAATAACTTAAAATTAACTGACATAGAAAAGGGTAGAAATGCTAAGAAGACAGATTTAACACTTGAACAAAAAGAAAAGCTTTTTAAGGAGGTTTTTGATTCTAAGAAAGACAAAATTACATTTGCATTTGTCAGGGAGGTTCTCAATATCCCAAATAATTATATCTTTTATAATTTTAAGAATGAGCTTCTTTATAGGGCTGGTGATAAATCTATAGAAAAAGAAAGAATCTTTTTGAATTTGACTGATTTCCAAAATATTAGAAAAGCGGTTAACAAAATAGATGAATCACTCTGGGAAAAGATCCATGAAGATAGATTTGTATATAACACATTAGTAGAAGCTCTTACCCTTTATAAAACAGATCCCGACATAGAAAACTATTTAAAAGAAAAAGGTCTTGATGAGTATATTGAAATAGCTAAATCTCTTCCTACATTTAGTAAATTTGGCCATCTATCAATTAAAGCATTAGAAAACATTCTTCCATATCTTAAAGAAAATGATTATACAAAAGCCTGTGAATTGGCAGGTTACGGTAATAAATTGAAAGAGCAGAAATCTGAGATTTTGCCTTTGATAGAATATGATGAAATAAGGAATCCTGTTGTATTTAGGGGTATAACACAGGGAAGGAAAGTAGTTAATGCAATTGTCCGTAAGTATGGTCCTCCAACATTTATTAATATTGAATTAGCAAGAGAATTCGCAAAGAATAGTCAGGAAAGAAGAAAAATGGAAAGAATGATGGAAAGCCGTCATAAAGATAATGAAAAGGCCCTTGAAGAAATTAGAGGATTAGGAATATCTAACCCATCGGGTTTTGATATTTTAAAGTATAAGTTGTGGAAAGAACAGGATTGTAAATGTGCATATTCAGGAGAGACAATACCTATAGAAAGGCTTTTTGAGGATTCATATTGTCAGGTGGATCATGTCATTCCATATAGTCAATCAATGGATGATTCATATAACAATAAAGTACTTGTACTTACTAAAGAAAATCAGGAGAAGAGAAATGAAACCCCATTCCAATACCTTAACAGGATAGATCCAAGTGGTAAAAGGTGGGAGGAGTATAAAGCCAGAGTAGAAAATAATGCTCATTACTATCAGCATAAAAAAGATATTTTGCTTATCGAAAATGCTGATAAATACACAATAGAAGATTTTATAGAAAGAAACTTAAATGATACAAAATACATCTCAAGATTTTTTAAGAATTACTTAGAGAGTAACTTAAAAATGAAGGAACTTAAATATGGAAAGAGACAGGTATTTACCTTCCATGGGAGATTTACTTCTGAGTTAAGGAGAATATATGATATCTCAAAAGACAGACAGGGAAGTGATAGACATCATGCAATTGATGCAATAATTCTTGCTGTAGCTAATCAGTCTATGTTGCAGGATATTGTAAGATATAGGGAGTTAGAAGAAGAGCATAAAAAGAATTGGGAAATATTTAAAGAAGAACAGAAGATAAAACATCCTGAACCTTGGGAGAATTTCAGACAGGATATTTATAACAGAGTATTTGAAGACACTTTCGAAGGAATTTCAAATATTTCAAACTTTGAATCATTGTATGGAGATATAAAGAATGAGATTAAACCTCTGTTTGTATCACGTATGCCAAGAAGAAAAGTAGAAGGTCCTGCTCATGAAGAAACTTTGTACTCTCCAAAACATTTAGATGAAGGTTTTGTGTTAATTAAAAAAAGTCTATCAGACTTAAAGCCAGAAGATGTAGAGAATATCTATGGTGATGATGTTGTTAAAAATCTCATAAAAGAACGTTTTAAGAAAAATCCAGAGAAACCATTTGAAGAACCATTGTATAAGCCATCTCCTAAGAATAATAACCCTAATCAAATTAAATCAGTTAAAATTAAAAAACCAACAGGAGGAGGTGGTGTACTGCTAAATGGTGGTAGGGCATTTGCACCACATGCATCTATGGTAAGAATAGATATATTTTCAAAAGATGAAAAGTACTATATTGTTCCAATATATGTAGCAGATACTGTTAAAAAAGAACTTCCTAACAGAGCTATTCTTCAAGGTAAAAAAGAAAAAGATTGGACCTTAATAGATGATTCTTTTAAGTTTAAATTTTCTCTTTACCCATATGATTTACTTTCCTTAGATATGAGTGATGGAAAATTAGATGGTTGGTATTACATAAAAACACATAGAAATACTGGAGTTATTACACTTCGTTCTCATGATGGATCCAAAGAAATAGAAAGAGGTATTAAAACTGCTCTTAATTTAACTAAGTACCAAGTAGATGTACTTGGTAATATATCTAAAGTTAGAGCAGAGAAAAGACATGGCTTTCAGAAGCGTCATAATCACAAAACCGTGTAAAATATCATCAGATAAGAAATCGATAAAAATAGAAAATGATGAAGGAGTATTCCATTTACCCGCAGAAGATATAAGTGCCCTTATTTTAGAAAACTTACAATGTAGTATATCAGGACATGCATTAAGTCTGCTTTCTCAAAATAAAACTGTAACATTTGTTTGTAATCAGTTGCATGTTCCAGTTGGCATATTACAAAATTTCCAATCCCATTCAACACAACTAATTAGAATACAAGACCAATTATCTGTAAGCCAGCCTTTTAAAAATAAAATATGGCAGAAGATTATAAAACAAAAAATAATAAATCAATCTATTGTCTTAAACCTTAATAATAATGTAATAAGTAATACTCTTGTATCCATCTCTGACAGGGTAACATCAAATGATAAAGAAAATGCAGAGGGATATGCTGCAAGTATATACTTTAAACAGTTATTCGGTGCTGATTTTTCAAGGGATAAAGATTGTATATATAATGCATGTCTAAATTATGGATATACAATACTTAGAGGATTTATTGCTCGTTCCTTAGTATCATATGGTTTTATACCTTCCTTAGGAATACATCACCAGAATCAATACAACAATTATAATTTAGCAGATGATTTTATAGAACCATTTCGTCCAATAGTTGATTTGTGGGTTAAAAAGAACATAAAAGAAACAGACAAATTTAATTCTGCTGTTAAGCATATGATAGCAGATATTGTTAATTATGATATCTTAATTCAAAATAAGAAATGCTCAGTATCTAATGGTATGGATATTACCATAAGTTCATATGTAAGTTCTATTAAGAAAAAAGATTTTAATGAGCTTCTATTACCAACTATACTGCCATTAACTTTACATAAGTATGAATAATGTTTATGAGACTAATGGTTATGTTTGATCTGCCTGTAAATAAAAAGAAATTAAGAAAAGAATATTCTAAATTTAGAAGGTTTCTTCTTAATGATGGATATGACATGATGCAATATTCAATCTATTCAAGAATTTGTAATGGTTTGGATAATGTAGATAAACATATGTCAAGATTACAGGAGCATGTTCCTAAAAAGGGATGTGTTAGAGCAATGATTGTTACAGAAAGACAATTTGAGTCTATTGCTATTCTTGTTGGTACTGTTTCTCCTCAAGAAAAGAGAGTAAAAACTCAACAATTAAGTATTTTCTAGTTACTTTTTAAGTGATTAATGTCTTAAAAAGATTGATAATATAGCATTTTCCCAATATGGATTATAGCATATCGGGAAATCACAGGGAATAAAAACTTTAATTGCTCTGCATTGATAGTACCCTCAATTATAGCATATCGGGAAATCACAGGGAATAAAAACACCATATTGTAGGAAGACGCAACCGAATGGATTATAGCATATCGGGAAATCACAGGGAATAAAAACTTGTAATGGTATACCTTGCAAAATAGAAAATTATAGCATATCGGGAAATCACAGGGAATAAAAACTCTCCATCTGGAAAGTTTGAAACTCTAACAATTATAGCATATCGGGAAATCACAGGGAATAAAAACATGAGAGATTTGCCGAAGTTAATGAGAAGATTATAGCATATCGGGAAATCACAGGGAATAAAAACGCAATTTGAAAAGTATATTGATGTGTATATATTATAGCATATCGGGAAATCACAGGGAATAAAAACTTATTAAAGTATGAATACACAAAACTTTCAATTATAGCATATCGGGAAATCACAGGGAATAAAAACTTAGGTTCTGGTATTAAGTTTCTCATTCTCATTATAGCATATCGGGAAATCACAGGGAATAAAAACTTACTGCTCTTAGAACTGTTTTATTTCCGAATTATAGCATATCGGGAAATCACAGGGAATAAAAACATTTTACAATTCCTAGAGGAGATAAGGGAGATTATAGCATATCGGGAAATCACAAAGAAAAAATATAACAGTATGCATAATATCTAATTTATAATAATCGAATGTAATTATATAACTCAACATAATTCTTCAAAGGAATCTTCTATAATGAGACCCCTTGTTTCTTACTTACTTATTTTCTTGTATTTATATAAAAATTTTCAATGATGTAGATGCTAAAATATATTCTTTTATGATAAAATACATTGTTATGCCGCTATCGTCTAACGGTTAGGACACATGATTCTCAATCATGTAACCAGGGTTCGATTCCCTGTAGCGGTACCAATATATGATACATTTTGATATTGTAACAATATTTCCAGAAGTAATATCTGCATATACAAATAGCAGTATTATTAAACGAGCACAAGAAAAAGAATTAGTAAAAATAAATATACATAACCTAAGAAACTGGGCAAAAGATAAACATAAAAGTGTAGATGATAAACCATACGGAGGAGGACCAGGAATGCTTATGAAAATAGAGCCAATATTTAACTGTTTAAAAGACCTTAAAAAAGAAAATAGTATTGTAATACTCACATCACCAAAAGGAGAAAGATTAACACAAAAGAAATTAAAAGAGCTGTCACAAAATACAAATGCCCATTACATTATACTCTGTGGACACTATGAAGGATTTGACCAAAGAATACATGACTACCTTGTAGATTATGAATACTCAATAGGAGATTATGTACTCTCAGGAGGAGAATTACCTGCATTAGTACTTGTAGATGGAATTACTAGATTAATACCAGGAGTACTTGGAAATGAAGAATCATTAATATCTGAAACATTTAATAGTGATATACCTGATTATCCTCAATACACTAAACCAGAAGAGTTTAACGGATGGAAAGTACCTGATATACTATTAAGTGGAAATCATAAAGAGATTAAAGAATGGAGAGAAAATATGTCAAAAATGAGTAAATAGTTTCACCTTGTGTATAATAAATATTTAGAATAGAATTAAACATAGTAGTTAGTATTTCATTTTATTATAATATCTTTTCCATGTTTCCTTTTATTAAAAAGAAATACAAAATAACAAAAGAGAAAGAAAGAGAATTAAGACAAGAGCTTAAAAAGCTTGAGAAAGATGTTATTGATGCTGCTAATAGATTAGAAGAATCAAGAAGAGAAGACTCTGATGAAGATGATGCAAACCTAGGAATTATTGCTGCTGAGAAACAAGCATTTGAGAAGAGAATTAAAGAGATACAAAGTATTCTTGATAATTATGAGATTATTGAAGAGAAAAAGGCTTGTACTCCTAACAAAGTTGAACTCGGCTCTACTGTTAAGGTAGAAGATGGCGGAAAGGTTATGGAATTTAGATTAGTATCATCTCTTGAGGCAGATCCTCTTAAAAACTATATTTCTGATAAATCTCCATTAGGTAAGAAATTACTTAATGCAAAGGTTGGTGATACTGTTGAAGTAAATGTAAGAGGGAATAAGATAAGGTATAAAATACTTGAGATTTGTTAATTAATTGCTGAGTTTAAATCCTCTATCTTTACTCTTTCCTGTTTCATACTGTCTCTATCTCTAACAGTTACAGTATTGTTCTCTAGTGTCTCATAATCAATTGTAATACAGTATGGTGTCCCTATTTCATCTTGATATCTGTATCTCTTTCCAATATTTCCTCTATCATCCCATACCACTTTGTTATTCTCTGACAAGAGATTAAATATATCTCTTGCTTTACTTATAATCTCCTCTTTGTTGCTTACTAAAGGAAATACTGCTGCTTTGTATGCTGCAATATCTTTATTGATTTTCAATACTACTCTTGTATCTCCGTTTTCTAGTTTCTCCTCTTCATATGAGTCAAGAAGGAGGAAGAGGAATGTTCTATCTACTCCTCCTGAAGTTTCTACAATATGAGGAATATACTTTTCATTAGCTTTAGGATCTGTATATGAGAGCTCTTTTCCTGAGAATTTACCGTGCTGTGTGAGGTCATAATCTCCTCTCCAATGAATACCTTCATTCTCTGCCCATCCCCATGGTGCCATATATTCAATATCAAATGCCTTTTTAGCATAAAATATTAACTTATCTTTAGGATGTTCATAGAATCTTAAATTATCATGCTTTCTGTACAAACCTTTATAAAATTTCATTCTCTCTTCTTTCCAATATTCAAACCATTTATCCATTTCGGTAGGATGAACAAAGAACTGCATATCCCACTGCTCGAACTCTCTTGTTCTAAATATAAACCTGTTTGGAGTAACCTCATTTCTAAATGCTTTCCCGATTTGTGCAATACCAAAAGGTATTTGCTGTCTAGTAGAATCAACAACATTCTTAAAATCAAGATATATATCCTGACATGCTTCACCTCTTAAATATGCATCCATCTTTTCTCCTTCAAGTACACCCACCTCTGTCTTAAAGAGGAGATTGTATTTTCTGCTATCAGTAAACTCTGTACCTCCACAGTTAGGACACTTCTCTTTGATATCTTCTGGTCTAAATCTTTGATGACATTTTTTACATTCAACAACTACATCAGAAAATCCGCTTAAATGACCTGATGCCTCCCACACCTTAGGGTGTGTAATTATTGTTCCATCTATACCAACAACATTCTCCCTTTTATCAACCATATACTTCCACCAATATCTTTTGAGATTGTTCTTCATTTCTACTCCTACAGGGCCATAATCATAGAATCCTGCTATTCCTCCATATATCTCAGAGTTAGGATATATTATTCCTCTTCTTTTGCACAGTGCTGTAATTTTTTGTAAAAGGTCTTCCTTCATTTATACATCTTTTAATATTATTCTTTTCAATTATACATCATCTTTAAATATATCGAATATACTGATACTATGTATATGTATGAAAAAGACAGTAATACCCTTTCTTGTAATATGTATTGTACTATTATTAGGAATTTTAACTACCCTTGTTAAACTCTCTTCTAAAACTTCTCCTCAATCAGAGTATATATCTTCAAATGTTTCTAATGTATCAGCTATGGAAGTTGAGCAGACAGAAGAGGTAAAGGAAGAGAATGTGGAAGAAAAAGCATTTTCAGTTTCTGTATGTGACTTCTCAAGTTGTGTGTGGATATCAAGCGATGGGTTGGTTAATAATGGGGTTGTTGATCAAAATGCAGTATATCAAAAGGTGCTGGATAGTGTAATTCCATATTTTGAAAATAAATATGGAGGTAAAACATTTGTAAAAAATAGAGGGGGAGAGTTTATCTATTGGAGATATGATAATATTCCTGATTTTAGTAATATCTACGATAAAGTATATGAAGCTTTTAAGAGTGGAACTGACAGTCGTGTAGAGATTGAAATAAAAGATTTGCCAGCTACTGATGGAAGGTATGCAGATAAATATATTGAGGTAGATGATTCTAAGTTAAAGCTTTATGCATGGGTAGATGGTAAGGTTGTTAAGGAGATTGATTTGTCTCCTGCAAAGAAAGGATATCAGGTATATGGTGTATTTCCAATTATTGACAAAGGTGTTACCCCTATTGCTCCTGGGGGTAAGTATATGCCTTACTGGATGGCATTTTACTACTCTCCTAAGCAGGACTCTTATTATGGTCTTCATGGCCTTATCTGGTGGTATGATGGGAATGGTAAAAAGGTATATGAGACAGAGGAGCATATTGGTGTAAGGAGAAGTAAAGGGTGTATTCGTATGACTGTTGAGAATGCCAAGTTTCTTTACAATATATATCAAAAGGGAGATCCTGTATTGATACATGAATAATAGAGGTGTGTGATATAATCGGGGAATATATTAATTGTTTAAACTATCCAATGAACGACTCTTTAAAAAGTGATTTAGAGGGACAAAGAAAGGTAAGATTAGAAAAGCTTCAGAAGATTAGAAAGCTTGGAATTAATCCATATCCTTCTAAGACAAACAGGGATATTGAGATAGGAAGTATAAAGAAAGAGTTTGAGAAATATGAAGGAAGTGTACATACTGTTGTTGGCAGAATAACTGGATGGAGAGAGCATGGTAAGTTAATATTTGCTGATATTAAAGACCCAAGCGGCAGTATTCAGATAATACTTAAATCAGAGTGGCTTAAGAAAGGTTTAAGTGAGGGATATTTAGAATGGGAGCATCTTGAGCTTTTAGATCTTGCTGACTTTATAGAAGTAACAGGAAAGATTGGTAAAAGCAAAACAGAGGAAATATCAATACTAGGAGAAAGTGTAAGACTTCTTACAAAGGCACTTAGGCCTATACCTAGAAAACTGCTTGATAAAGAGCAGATGTTTAGAAGGAGGTATCTTGACCTAACTATTAATCCAGAAAGAATAGAGTTATTTAAAAGAAAGGCAAAGTTTTGGGAAGTACAAAGAGAGTTTCTTAAAAACGAAGGCTTTATTGAAGTAGAAACTCCTGTTTTAGAAAATGTAACAGGAGGTGCCGATGCTAAGCCATTTGTAACTCATCATAATGCGCTGGGTATTGATTTGTATCTTAGAATATCTACAGAGCTTTATCAAAAAAGGCTTATAGGTGGTGGTTTTGAAAAGATATATACATTTGGTCCTAATTTTAGGAATGAAGGTATGGATGATGAGCATCTTCCAGAGTTTTATGATATTGAGTGGTACTGGGCATATGCTAATTTCAGAGATAACATGGAGCTGGTAAAAAGATTGTTTTTAGAGATAGCTCAAAAGATATATGGTAAGACTAAGTTTACAACAAGAGGTCATACATTTGATTTAGCAGATGAATGGGAGGAGATTGATTATACAGAGATATTAAAAAAGAATTTTAATGTTGATATATTAAATGCTTCTGAAGAAGATATGTTAAAAGCTATCAAGGATAAAGGTTTGGAGGTTGAAGAGGGTATGAACAGAAATAGAATGATTGACAGTATGTGGAAGTATGTAAGGGGGAGTATTTCAGGTCCTGCATTTTTAGTAAATCACCCTGTGTTTGTTTCTCCTTTGGCTAAATCAAAAGAAGAGGAGCCTGAGCTTACTGAAAGATTTCAAGTTATTATTGCAGGGAGTGAACTTGGAAATGGATACTCTGAAATAAATGATCCGCAGGATCAGCTTATGAGATTTTTAGGACAGCAAAAACTGAGAGAAGGTGGCGATGAAGAGGCACAGATGCTTGATATTGATTTTGTTGAAATGCTTGAGTATGGTATGCCTCCTGTAAGCGGATATGGCCAGAGTGAGAGAGTATTTTGGTTTCTAGAAGATGTTACTGCAAGAGAAGGGACACTATTTCCTCAGATGAAGCCTGAGCTTGAGCAGTCTACAAAAAAGATTTACAAGGATATATTGCCTAAGGTTAAGAAAAAATAAATGGATTCCATTAAGGATATCTTTACAAAACTTAAGGATAATCAATCAAAGAAAAAATCTCAGCAGGAGTTGTTTGATACAGATAAATACTCGAAAAAGGAGGTAATTCTAAATGACAGTCATAAGTATATTAGTAAAGAGTATCAATACTATGGACTTCATTTAGCTGGTAAGCTTGGAGATAAAAAGAGAGCAACCATGTATATTAAATGGGCTAAGGAAAAACCAAGAGTAATACTTGAGAAAGCATACAGTTTTGCTATTGATTATCCTAATGCAAAAGACAGAAGCCGAATATTTATGTGGAAGGTCAAAGAGCTTGAGGGTCAGATGAAGGGCGAGAAGAAGGTTGAGAAGTAAGAACTTTGTTTATGGCATTAAGAACGATTTCTGCTGCATTGTCTCCCTCTTGAGCCACTACAACTGCTGCAGAGGCATACTGATGACCTCCTCCACCCAGCATTTCCGCTACAGTTGCAACTTCCTGATACTCTTTACTACTTCTAAATGATACTTTCCATTCATTTTGTACTGTTGAAGAGGGCTTTAAAATAAAGCCCCAGTGTACTCCTTGTATGTACCTTATAATATTATCCCTTACAAATTCATATGCTCCGTTTATTCCTATCTGTGTAATTCCTAAACTCTCAATATCCTTTTTATTTATATATGTATATGCCATATCTCCTACAATATGTATATTTTCAATATACACTTTTATTGGTGTAAGGGAACTTGCAGGAAACTTTGCACTTTTATACTCAAACTCTTCAATATTAAGACGGTATACACTAGTAAGTTTAGCCATCATTTCATAGGTGTGAGGTGTAGTATTGTCATATGCGAATCTCCCTGTGTCGTATACTATCCCAATTTGTCCTAATATTGATACTGCAGGTGTAATTTTGTATCTCTTCTCAACACTCATACAGAAATCAAGAATTTGTTCAGTTGTAGAACTCATCTGGTCATTTATAACTACATCTGCTTGTATTCCTTTTGTTAAGTGATGGTCTATTACTGCCACTTTAGCTTTAGTAACTTGTATTGTATCTCCTTTCTGTACACACATTCCCCATCCTC
>Ga0208197_1002303_pt1 | contig 17065 bp, 15 predicted proteins | sample AD_JPNNA4_MetaG_FD_184444 | JGI IMG/M metagenome (GOLD analysis project Ga0208197, IMG submission 184444) | Active sludge microbial communities of municipal wastewater-treating anaerobic digesters from Japan - AD_JPNNA4_MetaG (SPAdes) (version 2) | ecosystem: Engineered > Bioreactor > Anaerobic...
AGATCGGTGAAGCTGTAGGAGCCGTCAGCGGCGGTGACAGCGGTCTTGATCACCGTCCCCGCCGGCTGCTCCAGATTGATAGTCCATCCAGGCAGGCCGGGCTCTCCTGGGTCTCTCATGCTATTGCCGTTGAGGTCGTTGTACTTGATCCCAGATATCGACTGGGCTATCAGCTTGTTTCCAAAGTCGTTATTTTTGGATTCAAAGGGCGGCGAGTGGAAGCTGAAGTCCACGGCGTGGCTTCCCCCCGCCGGATAGATCTGGGTCCAGCCGGTGCGGGAGGTCTCGCTGACCTTGTATTTGCCTGGGATCAGCCGGTCGAATTTATAGCTGCCGTCTGGCGCTGTGGTTGTGGTCCTCGGCTGCAATGGCTTGCCAAACCAGGTATTTCCGGTCAGGACTATATCCCATCCGCCCTCCCCTTCTCCAGCATCTTTGGCCCCGTTTCCGTTCTTGTCGTTATACTTCATGCCGGATATGGCATTCATCCCCACCAGCCCAAAGTTGGCTTTGACCACGGTGCTGCCGGTTACAGTCACTATAACCGTAGAGGGCGTGGTCAGGACCAGGCCGCTCGGGACAGGATCGCTGATGGTATAAGTTGCAGGCAGGATGTTCTTGAAGGTGTAAATTCCGTTGTCGTCGGTGGTGGTGTTGGCCACAACCTTGCCGTCCAGCAGCAGGCTGACATCGCCTCCGGGAATGCCGGGCTCATCTGCATCCTGCGCTCCGTTGCCGTTGATATCGTAGTATTTCTGTCCGGATATGGAGAGATCCCCCATGATCCCGAAGTCCCTGCCGGCAACATCGGCATTGGCGAGATCAACGCTGTAGGAGCCCTCCGCCGGAAGGCTGATCTTCCAGCCCTCCTGGGCCGGCTGGGATATGGTGTACTGGCCCGGAGACAGGTTCTTGAAGGCATATGAGCCGTCTTGTGCTGTGGTGGTGGCATTGATCACCGTTCCTGCCGGATGCTCCAGGTTGATGCTCCAGCCTGCCTGGCCGGCCTCATCCTCATCCCGAGCACCGTTGCCATTGCTGTCCAGGAATACGCTCCCGGATATGGCCCATGAGCCGTGGTTTCCGAAGTCCTTGCCCGATACATCGGCATCGGAGAGGCTGACGGTGTAAGAGCCCTCGGCCGGAGCGGTTCTCTTCCAGCCGGACTGCTCCACCTCGGAAACAGTATATGTGCCGGGAGAGAGGGACTCGAATTTATATGAGCCATCTGCAGCGGTGGAAGTATCCTTTTCCACAGCCTGGTCTTCCAGTGTCATCCCGGAGAGCTTTACCGCCCAGCCCTCCATTCCCGGCTCGCCGTCGTTGACTCCGTTGCCGTCTAGATCGTTGTACTTCTTGCCCGATATGCTGAAGGCGGACAGCTTATTGACGAAGTTCCTATCGGTCGCATCCGCGCCCTGCAGATCCACATCATAAGATCCGCTGGCAGGCTCGACGCTCCAGCCGGGCGGAGTATCCAGGACAATCTTGTAGCTTCCCGCTTTGAGCTGCTCGAAGCGGTAAGCTCCATCGGAGGCGGTTAGGGTTGACAGTTCGCTTCCATCCGATCTGTTCAGGCGAACCGTCCAGCCGGTGAGGCCTTCCCCATCATCCCTGATATTGTTGCCGTTTTTATCCTGGTAGGCCATGCCGGAGATGTTCATAAGCAGCTCGCTGATGGTAAAGAGGGCCTCGGCCTCGCTGTCATAGCCGTCCTCTGCAGCGTGATTGCCGTCCCTGATCTGGGCCTTGACCCGGTTTTCGCCGACATCGGCGGTTGTGGTCTCCTGAGTCCAGGAATAAGAGGCGCTCCAATCCGCCACCATTTTCCATTCTTTGCCCGTTGCCGGGCCGCTCATATAGAAGCGATAGCTCAGCGAATCGTTCTCCGCGTCGGATGCATCAGCAGTCCAGGTTATGCTGCTTCCGGGAACCTGGGGGCTGGATAGATCCGGCGTTAGAGAATTCAATACCGGTGTCTGATTAACCGCCACCGGCTCAACCTTGGCCGCCTCGGTCTCATTGGCAGGCTCGACTGTGGTGACGTTCTCTGCCGTTACCGGCGTGGTCAGGTTCTCCTCCTCAGGAATGACTGTATCCGGCGATGGAGTCAGCAATTCGGTCTCATTGGTCACATTGATGAGCTGATCCGAGGCCGTCTCGTTCTCTCGCTGTGATGCGGTCAGGTTCTCTGCCAATACCTCTGGCAGGGTGGGAATCAGCTCGCTTTCATTGAAAGGCTGCTCCATCTCGGTCTCATTCTCAGTCTCGTTCTCCCGCTGTGATGCGGTCAGGTTCTCTGCCAATGCTGATGGCAGGGTGGGCACCAGCTCGCTTTCATTGAAAGGCTGCTCCATCTCGGTCTCATTTTGAGTTTCATCTTCTGCAGTGAGCGGCGCCTCCTCTTCAGTCACTGGTGCAGCAGGGATTATGGTGAAGTCGCTGCTGAGGTTTCCTGCCTCTCCCTGAGCTGCCTCGTGCTGGCTGTCTCTTGCCTGGACTGTAATTGTGGATGTTCCCGGCTCACTGGCTGTCCATACCCACAGGCCCTCCGGCTGCCAGTCGGAAACAGGTGTTCCGTTTAGCTGGAAACGATAGGATATGGGGTCGCCTTCGGCATCCGAAGCCGTCCCTGTCCAGGTCACTGCTGTTCCCGTAACCTGCGGGCTCTCTTTGTCCGCCACCAGTCCGGTCAAAGCGGGCGGCTGGTTGGGCGGCAGTACGATCTCGAAGCCTGCGCTCTTTGGCTCCGTCCCCTGGGGATGCTCGGCATCCCTGGCCGAAACGGCAATCGTATAGACTCCGGCCTGATCCGGAGTCCAGCTCCATGTCGGGCTGTCCGACCAGTCCTGGACGGCATTGCCGTCGATAGAGAACTGGAACTGCACTGGATCGCCCTCGGCATCCGAAGCCGATGCGCTCCAAACTACAGCAGATCCCGTCTCCATCGGGCTCTCCTTGTCCGCCGCCAGGCCGGTCAAAGCGGGCGGCTGGTTGGGCGGCAGTACGATCTCGAAGCTGGCGCTCTTGGGCTCCGTCCCCTGGGGATGCTCGGCATCCCTGGCCGAAACGGCAATCGTATAGACTCCGGCCTGATCCGGAGTCCAGCTCCATGTCGGGCTGTCCGACCAGTCCTGGACGGCATTGCCGTCGATAGAGAACTGGAACTGCACTGGATCGCCCTCGGCATCCGAAGCCGATGCGCTCCAAACTACAGCAGATCCCGTCTCCATCGGGCTCTCCTTGTCCGCCGCCAGGCCGGTCAAAGCGGGCGGCTGGTTGGGCGGCAGTACGATCTCGAAGCTGGCGCTCTTGGGCTCCGTCCCCTGGGGATGCTCGGCATCCCTGGCCGAAACGGCAATCGTATAAACTCCAGACTGATCCGGAGTCCAGCTCCATGTCGGGCTGTCCGACCAGTCCTGGACGATATAGCCGTCCAGAGAGAACTGGTACTGGATGGCATCTCCATCCCCATCCCTGGCCTCAACCGCCCAGACCACAGTGGTGCCGGCCTCCTGGGGGCTGGACTTGTCCGAAGCGAAATTAATGATCTCCGGCCTTTCATTGGGCCGGTTCAATGTAAAAGATGAGCTCTTGGAGGAGTCTCCTTCTGAATTGTGGTTATTGTCCCTGACCAGGGCTTCTATGTTATGAGTCCCGGCCTGGCTGGCGGAGGTGTACCAGATCCATTGAGGCAGATCCTGCCAATCGGTCTGGGGGATTCCATCCAGCCAGAAGATATACTGCAATCCATCCCCCTCATCATCCACTGCTTCTGCTGTCCAGCTCACCATGCTGCCCGCCTCCTGGGGGCTGGCGGGAGAAGAGGTCAGTCCGGTCATAACCGGAGCCTTATTGGGAGGCGCTTGCCTCTGAGCTTCAACCTCTTGCTCCTGGTAGGATCTCTGATCAGGATAGAAGCCCTGATCTGGAATAACGGTTTGCTCCTGATATGGAGAGACGACCGGGGTCGGAACAAATGCCTGCTCTTCGACCGGGGCCGCCCTCACCTCTTCCTTGATCTCTTGAGGTGAAGGCTGCGGTTCAGTAAGCTGGAAGTAGGCTATCTTCTCCGCCTCGCCCATAGTCGGGTCAGCTACCTGAACCTTTATCTGATAGTCTCCAGCTGAATAGGATCTGGTATCCCAAATAAAGCGGCTGTCGTAGGACCAATCGACCATTGTCCGCCACGATCCTCCGGTATGGGGGCCTTTGACCTGGAAGAGGTAGGACAGTCTCTCTCCTTCCGGATCCTTTGCCTTGGCCGTCCATTTGATTGTGCTGCCCGCCACCTGGGGGCTGGACTTGTCGCTCTCAAGCTCGGCGATGGCCGGGGGCTGGTTTGCGGTCCCGGTCAATACATCCGCCATTATGCTGCCATCAGGCGTGCTCAAATCGCCTTCGTCCGCGTCAAAGGGCCAATCCTCAGCCGCTGAGGCGGTCAGGGCCAAGAGAATGCCCCCCATCATCAGAACGGCCAGGATTGAAAATAAGTTCAGATGCCTATTCCTTGATACACAGATGGTTTTGTCCTTGAATTTGGGCTTAAATTTTGCCATATCCTCACTCTCCATATCTAATCTCTTCCCCACTCATTTCCTTTTAGCACAATGATATCCGGTTTGGAGCATCCATTAATGAATCTTTTTTTCACATATGGCATCTATCAGCGCCCTCGACTTCAATGCGATCTCATGTGAACATTCTGTTAATCCAATATGGATGCATTCTGTATCTCTGGCTTTCTCTTTCCGCCAAAAGAGCTGAAAGGGCATGCGAGGCCTTGATCCGGCCTTTTGGCGGTTTGAATTCTCTTCAGGCGAAAGGATGCCTGGCCGAGTCCTTACGGGATAAAACCTCCGATGCCGCTGGATTTTTGAGCACAGCGCGCTGGATGGCCTGCTTTGTAGCCTGATAATTGTACTCATAGACCTTCTTCTTGTCCTCGGCGTCCCACTCTATGAACACGGAGACTATGATCATCAACTCCTCGGCCAGCTCCGGGGGCAGGATTCCCTCCGCCACGCAGTCCATAACCGCCTTGGCCACAGCGGCCTGTGCCGGACCGAAGATGAGAACCGCCTGGTCTGCTCCTTTTATGGTAACCTTATTGACCATGAGCGTGGCGGGCTTGGCCGGGAGGTTGGGCTCAAGCACAGCCAAGAGGGGGGTATGACCCACAGCCGGTGAAGAGAGGGCATTGACGAAGGCCTGCTCCACCGGCCCTCCTTTTCTCCCTATGACCAGATCGATATGGGCAACCTCCGGCCCCTCACCAACCAACGCTTCACCCACCAGAACCCCATCAAAAGATGTCTTCATGCTTCTCTCCTAAGAGCATATTCCTATAAATCTGTACTCCAGGAAGCAAGGAATGATCCATTAAATATCTCGTTTTTATAAAACATTTCTCATTATGGCCAAAAGGTATATCTTCATAATGCGCAGCAAGGGGTGGCAATGCGCATACTGGTAATCAACAATCATGGACAGTTTAATCACCTGATTCGCCGCGCCATAAGGGATAAGGTGGACACAGATCTGGTCTCCAATCAGACCGATCCGGAGAAGATCGATGCCGACGGTCTGATTCTGGGGGGAGGCCCATCACTGGACAGGGCAGGGCGCTGTGAGGATTATCTGAGGCAGCTGCAAATCCCCATCCTGGGAATATGCCTGGGAATGCAGCTCATGGGTACAGCCTTCGGAGGAAAGGTAATTCCCGGCAGCATGGGCGGTTATGCCGAGGTGGATGTGGAGGTCTTAAAGGAGGATGATATCCTGAAAGGCCTGCCGTCCAGATTCAAGACCTGGGCCTCGCATATGGACCAGGTATCTGTGCTGCCGCAGCGATTCGAGACTCTGGCCCGCTCTGCTGTCTGCGATATCGAGGCTATGAAGCATCTGCACCGGCCCTTATACGGAGTGCAGTGGCACCCCGAGGTGGTGCACACCGAGCACGGGGCAGAGCTATTGGACAATTTCATATCTCTATGCCGGAGATAGAAGCAGAGAATGGCGGTGGCAAATCCTTTCGCATAGCCCTGCAGATATCCCAGCTCAAAGAGGATCTCTCCAGGGCCAGGGATCTCAGCCAGGTCGATCTGGCGGCAGAAGTCCGGGATATAGGATTTTCATGCCTCGACTGTGGTGATTGCTGCCGGGGAGAGGATAACAGCGTTCTGGTCTTCCCCCGGGAGATCAGGGCGATCCAAGAGGCTTCTCGCCTCTCCTGGTCTGAGGTGGCCGCCCCGCCCCCGGAGGGGGAGTGGGATCATGAGGGCTGTTTCCATACCCTGGAGTGGAGGCTGGCCAAAATGGGAGATGCCTGTCGATTCTATCAGAAAAAAGCGTGCTCCATCTACCCCCTCCGTCCCCTGCTCTGCCAAACCTATCCCTTCTACCTGGACCGGGGCAAGCTGATCTGTTCCGAGTGCCCGGGGCTGGGAGGAAAAATCGATGTCCAGGATTCGCAAAGGCTGGCGGAGATCCTAATCATCCGTCAGATCACTGAGATCGAGGAGGCCATAGCCCTCCTGGAGAGATACAGGGACTTCTCTCGAGGCCTGCCGGGCAAGGGCGGGATCGTGGTGCATGACAGCGAGGGAGAGCACCGGATCGAGGTTATGGCTCCGGAAAGGCAAAGCTGAGTTTATATGGCAGTATGCTCTGCTAAGGCGTTTGCATCCTATTGGACACGATTATTTGCAGACTGCAGGAATGAAGCATTTTCACAGCCCTCTCTCCCCAGTGCGGATGTTATTTGCCTCTTCCAAAGGCACATCGAAGATCCTGCCGTCACCAATACTCCCGGTGCGAGCCTTCTCCTCGATGATCTTCAAAGTTGACTTCAATCCGTCTTCAGCCACCACCAGCTTCAGCACCGTCTTGGGCATGTCTTAGCTCTTCCCGCTTATTTCTACACCCTTCTGCTTTCTCCTGCCGTAGACATCAAAGCAGCTCATGGCGGCAAAGCCCCCCGCAGCCAGGGCTTTCACCGTCCTATCCGCCACCTCGGGCCGGATGGTCCCCAATATCATCATTATTGCCGGGTCATCTCCATTCACAATCATCCGACTCCTGTTGCATTGAAGCCTTTTTAAAGCCAGGATGGAGCAATATATTGGCTTATTTGAGGGGGAGCATGAAGAATTAGGCTATGCCCTTAAAAATTATTTCAGATTGCGGCTCCTTAGCCGGGCGGAGGGCATCAGCCCGATTCTGAGCATCTCGGGATGAGATGCCCTGTCAGAGTCTGGCTCAAGGCTCGGCTATGGGAGCTGTAATCTTTGTTGGGGAAGAAGCTGCTATGGAGCCATGCCGCTTTTCCCCGTCTGCCTTCTTCTGCCCGGATCCATATCCAGGATGAGGGAATATATCTCCTGCCTTCCTTCTTCCTGGATATTCAGCTCGCCCTCGCCGTTAGTCTTCCCTTCGGAAGTATTAATGTTCACGGATATGCTTCCCAGTGCGGATGGATTATCACTGGGCGGCCGGCTGATATCCACCAGATCAGCAGTTATCCTCGAGCCGCTCTCGGAAGAGTCTACGGCGATATTGGCCAGGGGATAGATGCTGCGGTCCAGTATCATGCTGCCGCGAAAAGCCCTCTTCTCCGTCTCTTTTCCCCGGCTCATGATATCATCTCTTATCTCTTCCAGGCTCTTATTGGATGAGAGGAGATCTCTGATCTGTCCCGGCGACATGGGCATTATGGCCTCCACCTTCAGCCGCAGTCTATGAGACTCATTTCCCTTCCAGGCAAGCCCATGACCGCTGTAAAGAACCTCAAGGGGAACTCCCATGGGAAAGCCCTCATTTTGGGCCGGCATGATCTGGCATTGCGGTCCCATGCCCAGCATGCATTGTGGCCCCATGTCCCGGGATGACTCCACCTCGGGTCCTCCATCGGGCTGGGCCGGGGATATGCTGCAGATGCCAGCCATAAGCAAGACCACCAGCCCGATACCCAATGTGTTTCTGCAAATCTCCTTCATCATTATCCGCCTGCCTTTGGCCCCAACTCTCCAGGAAAGCACCATTTTCCAGCTCATAGAACAAATGCGCCTCTCAGTTATAAAATTATCCATATAATGCTGAATTGAAATAATAAGGAGGCCAGCCAGGATATGGGCCGGCACCCATTTCTTCGATTTTATACTGGAGGGGAACAATCCTTCGCAAATCTCGGCACAGATCATGCTGCAGGCTCAGGCCTGACTGCTGCCAGGCCTAAGATCCCGGCCATCTCCTGCCTCTTCTTGTTCTCTTCCTTCAGCTCGGAGAGCGTCATATTCTCCATCTTCTGCATCTTTTCCAGATTGAGCTGCTTGATCTGGGCTAGAGTCATATTGTCCAGCTCCTGATTCTTGGTCTGGATCAGATCTCTGACCTGGGCTACGGTCATATTGGAGAGATCTTCAATATTCAGGTCGTCCATCAGCAAAAATGCCTGATTGCCTCTAAACATATTCCGGCCCATGCCATCATCAGAACAGGCTGCCTGGCATCGGCCAGATTGGGTGCCATCTCTTCCCATCATCCGGCCACAGGGTCCGTTTCCACCCATCATCTGGCCGTTTGGTCCGTTTCCACCCATCATCTGGTCGTTTGGTCCGTTTCCTCTCATCATCTGGCCATAGGATCCATTTCCACCCGTCATCTGGTTGTTTGGTCCGTTTCCTCTCATCATCTGGCCACAGGATCCGTTTCCATTCGTCATCTGGTCGTTTGGTCCATTTCTTCTCATCATCTGGCCGTTGGGTCCTTTGCAATTCTGGCTGCAGTTCTGATCTCCTGCCGGACAGAACTGGCTCTGGTTCATGTATTCCATTTTCATCTCTCTCAGCTCTCCCAGAGTCAGATTATCCATCTCTTCCGGTGTGAGATTATTCTTCAGGTCAAACATCGCTCCATGCCCGGCCCGGCAGGAGCCGTCGCCCATAGGCATGGACAGAGCCGGAGATGCCAGAAGGCAGACGGTGGCAAGGGTTATCAGAGCCATCCTTCCAGAGATTCTTGTCTTTTTCATCTTCAATCAACCTCAATATTTCATATGCTTCAATAAATCCCACTCGTTCTACCCGTTCTTTGAATCCGGCCACAATTCTGCCAGCCGGATAAGCAATCTACACCAGAACGATAGAAAAGACAAGAGCCGAACGAACCATATCTGCGACAGGCCCATCTCCATTTCCGTCGGGAGAAAAAGATTTAAGAACGTTCCTTTTTCGACAAAAACCAATCGGAAAGTTCTATTATGTTAGTTCTGCCCCATTCTTTCTTGATTACAAGTTTTCGCCTCTCTAACGAGATTAAAATCCCAGTTAATGATGATTTGGGCGTCCCGGTCTCATAGCGGATCTCCGCCTGGGTCATTCTGCCACCGTGAGATATCAGGGTATAGATCACCGATCTCTCTCTAGCGGTCAGGGTCTGCACAACCGCCTCCATCTCTGAGCTGACCACTATCTCTCTGGCGAGCGGCTTTTCCTGAGAGTATCCCTCCAGAGAGCTCTGTGCTGCAGCATCCCCATCCTCTGCCCGCTCCAGAGATAGAGGGGAAGGCGGAATCGCAGCATATTCATTCAATGCAGTCGGCTGGGCGGAATCGGAAGGCTGCTCTGTTGAGAGGCAGGAGGGATCATGAGGATCGGAATCACCTGAGCTGGATGCAGCAGCTTGATCTTTGTTGATAGGGACAGCCTCGCTACCGGAAGAGGCATCCGGTGGGGAAATGGTCTGCGTCATAAATGCGACCGGGGTCGACGATGGCCCGGATGAAGGTCTCCCTGAATTATCACTCCGAGCTGGCGCAGCCTTCTCCAATCCGGCAAGTCCTGCCTCATCTCTGCTTTCAGCCTCATCTGAGAGATCTTTTTGCGTTGAATCTATCATCGGAGAGCGCCTCTTTTTCTGCCGGAAGAGGGCAATGCCAAATCCGGCTATCATAAGAGCTGCGGCTATGATCATGACGATCAAAGCCATGCCCTGGCCTGGATATCCGGGCGGCGGGGGTAGCTGGCTGTTGCTGCTGGACAAGGGCTGACGGTACTGAATGGATATGCGGGGATTTGAGATGTCCCATCCCTGAACATCAGCTACCAGCGACTCGTTTGAAGCTGAGAGAAGGTAGCCCAGTCCCTGGGAGATATTTATCTCCCCCAGGCTGCTCTCGCTGGGCAGGTAAAAGGTGACGCGATAATCAACAAAGTTCCCCCGGGCGTCAAAGCGCAGCATCCAGAGATCGCCCTCCTTGGCCGTCAGGCCGGCGGTCAGGGCATAGAGCTGGTGGGAATCATTCTCCAGGCGGAATTGAGAGCCATTGAGAAAGTCCAGGCCGCCGATGTTCTCCGCATTTCCGGTGATCAGGGCTTTTCCTGAGCTGTCCAGATAGACATTGAGGGTCAGGCTCTGGCCGGAGGAGGCAGAATGGGAGTTGGCGGCATGGACCGGGAGGAGGATCAGCGGGCTGGTGAGGAGCAATAATATGATGGCCGAATGGAGCAAACCCCTTCCGCCATTGCTGCAGCTCTTCTCATTCATAACGTGAACCGTTTAATTGTTGAATCTATTTAAACGAGACTCAAATCAAACTCCTTAGAGAAGGCGATGCTTGCGTCAAGCCGCTTCTACCAGGACCGGCTGGCCACAGGCATCCTCCAGCCGCTGCCGAAGGCCCGATCGGTGACCTTCAGACCCGGTGCTGCCTGCCGCCTCTTGAATTCAGCGTTCTTTACCATTCCCAGCACCCGATCGATCATTGCTTTATCGTAGCCCAGATCCAGCAGGTCCTGTGCGGACTGATGCTGCTCGATATACCTCTCCAGGATATCGTCCAGGACCTCATAAGGCGGGAGGCTGTCCTGGTCTGTCTGGCCGAAGCGAAGCTCCGCCGATGGCGGCTTACAGAGTACCGAGGCCGGGATTATCTCCCGCCCTCCGGCGTTCAGCCATCTTGCCAGCCTGTATACCACTGTCTTGGGAACATCGGAGATTACCGCAAGACCGCCGGACATATCTCCATATATGGTGCAGTATCCCACTGCCAGCTCGGACTTATTTCCCGTGGTCAAAAGGACCAGGCCGAACTTATTGGATAGGGCCATGAGCAGGTTGCCCCGGATGCGGGCTTGGATGTTCTCTTCGGTCACATCCCTTTCCAGATCCTGAAAAGGCCCCGCCAGCTCATTTTCAAAAGATCGCATGATCCCGGTTATGCCCAGGGTCATGGTTTTGATCCCCAGGTTTTGGGCCAGCATTTGAGCATCCTCAATGCTGGTGCGGCTGGTGAAGGGTGAGGGCATGATCACCCCCAAAACATTCTCCGGCCCCAGGGACGATGCGGCTATGGCCGCCACCAGGCTCGAGTCTATGCCCCCGGAGAGCCCCAGCAGTACAGCCGAAAAGCCGCATTTGGTCACATAGTCGCGGGTTCCCAGGACCAGAGCCCTCCAGATCTCGGATTCGGGGGTGAAGTCATCCTCTGCAATGCTCCCTGCCCCAGCATATTCTCCCGCCCGGCAGCATCTTAAATCCTCCAGGTCCACCATAATCAAGTCCTCTCTGAAGCCCAGTGCCCGGGCTGCCAGGCGACCCTGGCAGTCGAAGGCCATGCTTCTGCCGTCGAAGACCAGCTCATCATTGCCCCCCACCTGATTGATGTAAAAAAATGGCATGCGGTGCTTTTTAGCCAGAGCTGCCAGCATGGTCTCCCTGTGCTTCTGCTTTCCCACTGTGAAGGGAGATGCGGAGAGGTTGATGACCGCGCCGGCTCCCGCCAGAGCCAGCTCTGCCACAGGATCGGTGTGATAGCGGCGGCGGCTACGGTAGTCGGAATCGTTCCAGATGTCCTCGCAGATGGACACTCCCAGTCTCTCCTCATCCAGATCCAGGATCTGGGCCTCTTTCGCCGGCTCGAAGTAGCGATCCTCATCGAAGACATCATAAGTGGGAAGGAGGGTCTTCTTGAAGGTCCTCTCCACCCTTCCATCCCGCAGCAGAGCAGCGCAGTTGAAGAGGGGCCGGCCCACGGAGGCGGGATTGGGCTCGGCCAGGCCCACCAGTACCGGAGGAAGATCCCTCGCCTCTGCCGCCAGATGGCGGAGTCTGGACCAGCTCTGATCTACAAAATCGGAGTTCAGTAGCAGATCGCGGGGAGGATAGCCCAGGAGGGCCAGCTCGGAGGTTACGGCCAGGTCGGCTCCGGCGGCTCGGGCCAGGGCTGAGGCGATCTTCATGCTGTTGCCCTTGAGGTCTGCCACGGTGGGATTGAGCTGCAAGAGAGCTATTTTCATGGGGATGATGGAGAGATGGGCCGGGATGAAGTTAAGCTTTTGCTGCCCGGAGCTGCTTTTGAATATGAGACATTAGGCCTGGAGGCCTGCCCCAGATGTCAAGGGAGAATTTCCGGAAAAAGAAAAACGAAAAACAAAAGCAGAATGGCCTAGGGATTGAGCTTTAGAATGCCGAAATTGAGAATCGCGGCAAAGCTGACCCAGGCTAAATACGGCACCAGGAGCATAGCGGCCTGCTTAGATAGGGGATAGAAGCGGTATATGGTAAGCAGAATCAGAATCCAGAGCAGGGCTATGACTGTCAGTCCGGCCAGAGGGGACTGCAGGCCGAAGAATGCGGCAGACCAGAGGATGTTAACTACAAACTGGGCGGCGAAGGCATAGGCTGCTCCCCTGAACTCAGGTCGGCTCAGCCCGGCGCGCCAGGCCAGAAAGAGAGAGATGCCTATAAGAGTGAAGAGCACCGTCCAGACGACCGGTATCACCCCATCGGGCGGGGCGAACCAGGGTTTGACCAGGGTGGGATACCAGGTGGTGACGGACATATTGGTGAATATGGAGCCGAAAAGGCCGGCTCCCTGGGAGGCGACTATGCACAAAACCAGCTTTGCAGCATCAATTCTGCTCATGCCATTCATTTGATCTCTCCCCGCCGGCATGATAAGGCATCACCGGCTCACTGCCTTTTCAATGGTCACATTCTCCCCCGGACCGCGGCGCATGATGACCCCCTGCCATCGGAACAGATATCTTGCCAGATCAGAGAAAAAGCTTTCCAACCATGCCCTTTTCTGGCCATTGTCCCAGCCATGAGCCGAGCAGTCCAGCTCTTCTGCCCGGCCAAGGGCCATGGCCTCAAGGTCGGCCTGGGGCAGGATCATCTGAACCACCAGCCCCTCTCCGTCTTCATCATGAGCCACGATAAGCTCGAAGCCACCCACCTCGAGTATCTGATTGGGAGCAATCCTTGCCGCCCGGGCCTTCAATGCAGCATAAGAGAGGGCCTGAAAGAGCTCCTCCTGGGATACCTTGGCTGCCGCCTTGCTTGTCAGATCCACCAAAGTCAATCTCCTCCCTGACCTGGCCTAAAGCTATAAAACTGCGATTCTGATATAAATAGTAGCTCAGCCTGCAATATAAGGTGGCAAATATGGGCTGCTTTGAAGATCTTATGCGATTTAGAGATGAGGTGGAAAGAGCAGAGAAAAGCATCCGGATCAGAGGCAGGAAAGACGAGATGATGGGCCGGCGCCGTCCGGATAAAGAGGGCGGGAAGAGCCCTCCTTGAGGGCCTGCTGCGATTTTTAAAAAACGGGCTATAGGCATCGGCTGGAGCAAAGGGCAACTTCCTATCGGGCCTAAATTGTCGCCAGGCAGCCAAGAGCCCTTTCTTCCTCTTTCCCATGCTCTTTGAAGAGCATACAATCTCAATGTCTTCCGGAGTACATCTGGCAGTTCTGGAGCAGATATGCTTAAGGGTAGGAGAGGTCAATTCCCGATAGATGAGCCTTCTGCCTCTCTTCTGCATTCTGCTTCTCCTCAGCAGCTCCCAGGCCGAAGATATCATGTTCTTCGCCGACGACTACTACAAGTCCCTGGGCCGGCCAGCGTTGGCAGCTTCTGCCGTCAACCCGGTTCTCCTGCCCGGCGAAGGAACCCTGCAGATCAACCTGGCCAACCTGGGCCGGCTGGAGGAGCTGATTCCCATAGAACAGAGCGGTCCGGCCCGGGACATCCATCTGGAGATGAAGGAGGAGATGAGAGGGGGTCATGCTCTGGCCGTCAATGCTGCTCTGATCGGATCCGGCGGCATAGCGGTATCCTCGGGGCCAGAGAGGATCGATGATATTGCTCCGGGGGACAATGCGATTCTGGATTACAATGTCACGGTGATGAAGAATGCCAGCGGCTGGAGCAGGCTGGCTCTTGAGATCTCCTATCAGCAACAGGCGGATGTGAGCGTTAAGAGCGGAGAGGTATTTCCTCTCTACGAGGCGGCAAAGGATAACCTCAGCCTGGATGTATTCGTGGCCGGTGAGGGGCAGCCTCTTTCTATACTGGGCTCGCCCCCCTCCCGCAATCTATTTCGAGGCCATAGTCTTAAGGCTGTCATCAGCAACGATGGTCAGGATGATCTCCATAATTGTTCCGCCCGTCTGCTGGCCGCTCCTCCATTCTCTGCTTTAGGTAGGGAGGAAATCCTAGGAGATCTGCCGGCAGGATCCCTTGCCCTGGCCGACTTCAATCTGAGGATAGATGGCGAAGCTAAGCAGCAGGACTACCAGATGAGCTGCCGGATCTGCTGTCAGGAGAGATGCTCCAGCCTGCCCCTGACCGTATCCTGGCAGCCGGGCCTGTTGCAGGGAAAGGGCCTGCCGTCCCTGGCTATTCTGGGCCTGGTTGGCCTGGGGGCAATTGCCCTGAAAAGAGTCGATCTATTGCGCCGGGATAAGAGAAGGCGAGGTCCCAGGAGCAGAATTGAGCGATAAGGTGATGCAGATTACAGAGAAATCGGTACAGGCCAAGGGTATATGCAAGAGATACAAGAGCTTTTTTGGCCGATCAGCCACTATTCTGAAGGACATCTCCCTGGATATCGACGCGTCAGAGATCTTCGGGCTCTTGGGTCCCAACGGCTCGGGAAAGACCACCCTCATATCCATCTTCTCCACTTTGATCTACCCCGAGGCGGGCAGCCTGTCCATATTGGGAATGGATGCACGGGGGAATAGGGATGCCATTCGCAGGTGCATCAATATCAGCACAGCCAAGCCCAACTTTCCCTGGAGCCTGACGGTAAAAGAGAACCTGCGCCACTACGGCATGCTTTACGGCCTTTACGGCGCTGCTCTCTCTCGGACGGTTCAGGATCAGATGGAGGCCTTTGAGCTATCCGAATTTCAAGATCACAAATTCGAGGATCTATCCACCGGCCTCAAGCAGAGGCTCTCCCTGGCCAAGGCCATGCTCAACCACCCCCGCCTCATATTCCTGGATGAGCCCACCACCGGCCTTGATCCGGACATCTCCCTGAAGACCAGACAGCTGATCAGAAGAATTCATGATGAGGATGGCATATCCGTGGTCATGTCCACCCATTATATGCCCGAGGCGGAGATGCTCTGCGACAGAATCGCCTTTCTGCGCCATGGCAGCATAGTGGCCCTTGACACCCCCCAAAATCTCAAGAGGCACCTAAAGCTGGGAGAGAGGATATGCATCACCTATCAGGGGGAAGCGGATATATCCGCCTTGCAGGGCCAGCCGGGCGTCCTGGGCCTTAAGGCGGAGAATGGCCGGATGGAGATTGCCGTGGACCGGGGCGAGGAGAGCCTGGACGGGATAATCAAGCTCTTTTCCGGGGCGAAGATAACCGATATTGAAATTAAAGAGCCGGATCTGGAGGATGTTTTCATTGAGCTGGCAAGGTGAGCTTAACCGGTTTCTGGCCTCGGCCTACAAGAACTGGATCATATCCCGGAGGAACATATTCACCGTCTTCGAGCTATTCTTCTGGCCCATGATCAGCCTGCTGTCCATCGGCCTTCTCACCCGGTTTCTGGCTGTGGAGGGCTCCATGGTCTCCTTTCTTCTGGTGGGGGCCATTGCCCTGACCATATTGCAGGTGGCCCAGATCGATGTGGCTTATGTTCTTTTGTTCGACATGTGGTCCAAGAGCATCAAGAACACCTTCATCGCTCCGGTGAGAAGCTACCATCTGGTCTTCGGAGCCTTGCTCTTCGGTATATTGCGGGGAAGCGTGGTCTTCTTCATTTTGGTCGCCGTGAGCGGGCACCTCTTCGGATTCGACTTTTTAGCAGGCGGCATCTTTCCTGTTCTGGCCTTCCTGGCCGGCATATTCGCCATGGCCGCCAGCATAGGCATAACCGTGTGCATATCCATACTCACCTTCGGGCAGAAGGCGGATGTGGCTGCCTGGAGTTTGAGCGGCTTGATATTGCTGGTAAGCGGAATCTACTATCCGGTGGATGTTCTACCACCCCTGCTACAGGCCCTGGCCCGGGCCATACCTCTCACCTACTTCTTGGAGTACTACAGGTCAATATTTATTCCCGGCCCGCACCATCTGATGTGGGGTGCTGCTCTGGCCTCATTCTACCTCACCCTAGGGCTGATCCTTCTGGATCGGGCCATAGAGAGAGCCAGGAGGACGGGCATATTGCTGCGGCTCTCGGAGTAGAAAGAGAAGATGGGACGGATGGTGTGAGGGCATTGATAGAGGGGTTCATAGGCCCGATTGCGGTGGGGGACGGACAACCGGTACGGCTGATGGGGGTCATCAACCTCAGCCGGGAGTCATTTTATCAGGGATCGGTAGCCGGCCCTGAGGAGGCAGTGTCCCTGGCCCGGGCCATGCAGGAGCAGGGGGCGGAGATCATCGATGTTGGAGCCGTCTCCACCGCTCCGGGCTCTCCGGACATAAGCGAGGAGCTGGAAAGGCAGAGGCTCGCTCCCGCTCTCTCGGATATTCTGGACAGCCTGGATATCACCGTCTCTGTCGACACCCAGAGGCCGGCCATAGCCGCAGATGCCCTGGCTCGCGGCGCTCATTGCATCAATGATGTCTCCGGCCTATCCCACCCCGAAATGGCCGCAGCTGTAGCCGATCACGATGCCTCCCTGATCATCATGGCCTCCCGAAAGAAGGCAGGCGACCTGCTGAGCCTGGATGAGATCATCACCCTGCTCGGAGAGCGGATGAGGATGGCAGAGTCGGCAGGCGTATCCACCGAGAAGATCATCCTTGA
>Ga0208197_1002308_pt1 | contig 17025 bp, 18 predicted proteins | sample AD_JPNNA4_MetaG_FD_184444 | JGI IMG/M metagenome (GOLD analysis project Ga0208197, IMG submission 184444) | Active sludge microbial communities of municipal wastewater-treating anaerobic digesters from Japan - AD_JPNNA4_MetaG (SPAdes) (version 2) | ecosystem: Engineered > Bioreactor > Anaerobic...
AAAGGCTTTCCGAACACAGTTCAGGGGCGTGGCAGACGTGAAGTTTTTCATGTACAGGCTTGCCAAACTTTATTCTTGAATCTGGGGATTCTTGTCCTTGTACCAACCCCACCTATCCGCTGATCCGGACTTTCACCCATTAGAACGTGCCCATGCTGGGCGAACATAAAAAAGCTAAGAACAGGCGTATATCACGCTATTCTTAGCCATATTCATATTAAGCCTATAATATCCTAGAAGTTAAATGAGAAGTTGAAAGAGGTTGTCTTTCCTGTTCCGTCAGCAAAGAGAGACGTCAAACCATAATAATAGCTGGCATTGATGCTGAATTTATTAAAGAAACGGAGAGCCGTTCCACCCGTAAGTCCCAACTGACTTGTATTCACTTTTGATGGATAATCGTTGCCCTCTACATTAAGAATCTGCTCATAACGTGCACCTCCATATACATCCATTGCGATCAAATCGGTTTGGAACAATTTATAACCTACCGTAATCGGTATAGCTACTGATGTCGTTTTCATTGAATATCCATTATCTGATCGGTATTCACCCCATTTCACATCAACTGCTGGATTGATATACAACCGATCATGTTTATCCAAATAATAGTAATAACCCGTTCCTACATAACCCGAATAGCTGGAGACACCATCTACCGTATGCAATTCACATCCTCCATGGAGATTGCGAATCAACTGATTAGGTATATCCTTCGGATCACTTTTTGCCTGCACATTCATCAGGCAGGAAAAAGCCATTAATATAAGTAAACCAAAATGTTTCATATCTATAATTTTAAAAAGCAGAGCATTTCCGCTAATTATTATTTTCCTAAGACAGCCTCAACCATACGGCTCCATGCATATTTAGTCTTCTCTGTTCTGAGATTATCAGAGAAGGAAGCCGCTCTATCATTCTCATAGAAATCGATAAGAGCATCAGCAATTGCTTTAGCATCGGGATTAACCACATAACCCACCTTGCCATCAGGCACAATTTCAGAAAGACCGCCGACATTCGTCACTAACATAGGACGTTCAAAATGGTACGCGATCTGGGTCACACCGCTCTGAGTAGCCGATTTATAGGGTTGAACAATCACATCAGCCGCACAAAAACATTCGCCCACCTTACTATCTGGAATAAAGTCATTGCACCAGATCACACGATCTTTCAACGCCAGACTATCATATAAATCGAAATATCTCTGAGAATTATTGTAGAACTCTCCCGCCACAATCAACTTCACATTTTTAGAAGCCAAACGTTCGTCGGCAAATGCATTCAACAACAAATCCAATCCTTTGTAATCACGAATGAAACCGAAGAAAAGCAGATATTGACAAGACGGATCCAGATTCAATCTGCGCAAAGCCTCATCGCGGTCCATACGTTCACCAAAGTTATCGTACAAAGGATGCGGGCAGAATGTTCGCGGTTTCTTCGCATCAAAGATATTCAAATCCTCCAATACGGAACGTGACATCGCCACGAATGAATCAACCGGTTTAACAAAATATTGAGAGAACCACTTATCAGCCAATCTCTTCTCGTGCGGAATGATGTTATCCAAAATAGAGACAACGCGCGTATGGCCATTTTTTTTCGCCATTCGGGCAATTGTTCCGAAGCAGGGTGCCATAAACGGCAACCAATACTTTATAATCAAAACATCAGGTGCATCTTTGGCAATCTTTTTTCCTACAGATAGCCAATTGAACGGATTCACAGAGCTCACACTTCTGCAAATAGTCAATTTTTCAGGAGCCTTCTCAGAAGAGTACTGAGTCTTTCCTGGAAAAAGGAAAGAAGGATACTGAAGGGTAAAAGTTTCGATTTTCACCTCATGACCCTCATCCATAAACTCTTTTGCCAAACGCTCATTGAATGCAGACAACCCCCCTCTATAGGGATAAGCCGTACCTAATATAGTGATTTTCATAACTGTTCTTAATTTTAGTCTTCGTTTTTCAAGCAAGATTCACCCTCTTGTCTTACAAACTTTGGATAGAAGTACTTAGCCAAGAAGAAACCAACCAAAACTCCTGCTATATCACAAAACCAATCCAACCATTCTGCCGAACGTGGAGGAAAATAGGTCTGTACAATTTCAATGAATCCGCCATACAAAAAGGGAAATAAAACAGCCCATGCATACATCTTCTTTGATGTAAACAATACATGTTGACGGTATTGATCCAAACTTAAAACGCCTGCCAACACCACGTACATCAAGAAATGGACCACCTTATCTATTCCCTCAAACACGGGAATCTTTTCTGTTGGCAACGTACGGGCAATGCATAGATAAAAAATCGTCATCGTAACAACGCTTGACAAACCATAACGATGAAAGAATTTCAACATAAGACTATTTATTATTTAATTCAAAATAAACTCATCCACAACAGAAGCAACACCGTCCTCGTCATTGGATAGAGTAACATAATCAGCAGACTCCTTTACTACCGGCTGTGCATTTCCCATGGCTACACCCAAGCCTGCATATTTTATCATGGACAAATCATTGAATCCGTCGCCGCAAGCCACCATCTCTTCTTTCGTCAAGCCTAGATGCTCCAAGAGTTTACTCAAAGAGAAAGCCTTATCGACATGCTGAGGCATAATCTCCAAGAAGAAAGGCTCAGAACGATAGACGTTCAAACGGTCGCCAAACATATCATTCATCTCTTTTTCAACCTTTGCCATATAATCGCCATCACCTACCATCAAGCATTTGGTAACAGGTTCTGTCACCGTTTCCACGAAATCATCTACCTCCACAACCGGCATATTATTGATACGCGACTCAATAGAGACATACTTGTTATCACTGTTTTCGGTAATGATAGCGTTGTTCTTATAAGTAACGATTGGAACACCATAATCTTGTGAAGACTTATAAAGCAGCGGCACTTCGCTCAACGGAAGAGAAATCTCGAAGACGACCTCTTTCGTCTGATAATTGGTCACAACCGCACCGTTGAAAGAGAGAACGAACCCGCCGAAACGGTCCAACTCCAATTCGTCAGCTAAAGGAACAATGCCCGGAGTAGGTCTTCCAGAAGCCAAAACAACCTTCACGCCAAGCTCTTGAGCCTTACGGAGAGCGTTCTTTGTCTTCATGGTAATCTCCTTGTTTGAATTGGTCAAAGTACCATCAATATCCAACACCAAAACCTTATAAGTCATAACTTTCTCTTAAAAAAACGACACAAAGTTACTACTTTTTACATAAAGGAGACAGACTAACCTCTTAACATTTCATAAGAAAAAGATAATCAAGGCACACAATCCGTGCTTTTAACCAACTGTATTTAAACTAATATTTCAGAAAGGATAAGTTTATTAAAAAAATAAACAGGTCTATTTCGATGAGTTAGGGGCTACTTTTTTCAACTTTATACTATCTTTGCATAAAATTAGGATAAAAAATAACTCGTATAATGAAAACAATTGTAAGCGGAATACGCTCCACAGGAAATCTCCACTTGGGCAATTACTACGGAGCCCTTCGTAACTTCATAAAAATGCAAAATGGGAACAAATGTAACTTCATAAACATGCAAAATGAGAACAGATGTTTCTTCTTCATTGCAGATTATCATTCGCTAACTACTCATCCAAATCCTGAGGACCTTTATCCAAACGTAAAAAGTGTATTGACAGAATACCTTGCTGCGGGTTTGGATCCTCAGGTTGCAACCATTTATATCCAAAGTGACATACCTGAGGTTACAGAGCTTTACCTAATGCTCAATATGCACGCATATTTGGGTGAGCTAGCAAAGACATCTTCTTTCAAAGAAAAAGCAAGAAAACAGCCTGAAAACGTAAACGCAGGATTGCTGACCTACCCTACTCTTATGGCAGCCGACATCCTTATACATAATGCCGACGAAGTTCCTGTAGGAAAAGACCAAGAGCAACACCTTGAGATGACTCGTCGTTTTGCACGTCGTTTTAACAACTTCTACAAAGTAGAGTACTTCAAGGAGCCAATTGCTTACTCTAACGGATCACAGATGATCAAGATCCCAGGATTGGACGGAAGCGGCAAAATGGGCAAATCAGAAGGAAACTGTATCTATTTGAACGACGATCCAAAAGTAATTCAAAAGAAGGTAATGAAGGCGTTGACCGACCAAGGTCCAACAGAAGAAAACTCTCCAAAGCCTGAGTGCATCGAGAACCTCTTCACCATCATGAAGATTATTTCTACTGCTGATACATACAACTACTTCGACGAGCAATGGAACAAATGCGCTATCCGTTACGGAGATTTGAAGAAGCAGTTGGCCACTGACATCATCGCTGCAACAGATCCCATCCGTGAGCGTATCAAGGAGATTGAGGCAGACCCTAACATTCTTCACAACGCCATCACTCTTGGTAGAGATAAGGCTCGTGAAAGTGCACAGAAGACCATCAAAGATGTTCGTGAAATCATGGGATTCCGTAATTTCTAAGAAAACCGAAAATAGAATAGAAAAGGCTGCAGAAATGCAGCCTTTTCTATTATTGATTAGTTCAATTAGTTAGAATTGGACTGATTTTCTAATTGGAAATTTCAGACTGTGATTGCTCCGTAATCTGAGACGATTTTATCAAAAGAATCTTTGAGTTTTGCAGGAAGTATATATTCTGCGTGGGTATTAGGTGCAGATATCGGAAAGCACAGCATATTCCAATCAGCAGGGCGACCGAAATGTTCCCACGACAAACGGTTGGCCGACCATTCTGTCCAAGTTTTATAGTGATCAAAACAAGATGCGCCCTTTTTCCATGAGCGTCTGTAGCTGAAAAAGCTTGTCAAAGCTACATAACGCCAAAAGGCAATCCATCCGAGTGCCTTTAGCTGCAAATAATGGCCATACTCATGTCTTAAGAGATCTATGTCATTCACCTCTGATTTGCCGATGACGATGCCCAAGCCAGGAAGAAAAGCAGAAGCTCCTCTCTTAAATGCAAAATGGTCGAAAACTCGAACCCGAACCTCTTCAAATCTTTTTTTATGGGAATCTGACATAAGCGGTGTCTTTAATCAGAATGAGAAAATTCATCGTCTGTTTTTGAAGAATGCAGTCATTAAAGCTGCGCACTCCTCTTCCATCACACCAGAGACCACCTCACATTTCGGATGAAGAGCCTGTGGTGCAAAGACTGAATATCCTCGTTTAGGGTCTGAAGCTCCATAAACCAACTTTGCCATCTGAGACCATCCCAACGCACCTGCGCACATGACACAAGGTTCTACTGTTACGTAAATGGAGCAATCGGCAAGATACTTACCACCAAGATAATCAGCAGCCACCGTAATAGCCTGCATCTCAGCATGAGCCGTCACATCGTGCAATGTTTCGGTCAAGTTATAAGAACGTGCAATGATTGTATTTTTGCAAACAACAACAGCTCCGACAGGAACCTCTCCCTTTTCATTCGCTTTTTTGGCCTCTAAAAGGGCCTGCTTCATATAATAAGTATCGTCAAACATATTTGTCTATTAACGCATTTCGTCTTCTCCAAAAAGCTTCGGAGCGTCTGCATCGAACTTTTTCAAAATAGCAACTATGATAGTCTCTCGCAACCATTTGGTGTGGTTGGTGATTTTGTATTTTTCATAAAAACGATTAAGAACTGCCATTTCTTTGTCATTCAAAGAGATAGTAACCCTGTTCTTCCTGACCATTTTGACGGTGGAGGCCTTACCTGCAGTTGTTTTTTTCTTTTTAACTACCATATCGTGCAAAATTACAACAGATTATGCGATTTTCAAACTTCACCTCGCTCAAAATGTCTTATTTCGTTAAAATGTTCTATTTTTGGGAATTTAAAATCTATTTGTATGGCAGAACATAATGAATTAGGAAACGAAGGCGAAGAGAGAGCCGTAAGCTACCTGGCTGAAAAAGGCTACAAGATTCTCCAACGCAATTGGCGTTGCGGACAAAAAGAGATTGACATTGTAGCAGAGAAAGACAACATGCTTGTGATTGTTGAGGTAAAGACACGCAGCACCGATACATTTGAGCACCCCAAAGAGGCCATCACCAATGGAAAAATCCGCAATTTAGTGACGACAGCAGAAGCTTATATCTTTCAATATGACATCATGATGGAGACACGCTTCGACGTAGTTTCTGTTATTCCGCTTAAAAATGGAGGATTTAAGATTGAGCATGTAGAGGATGCCTTTTTACCTCCCGTAAATTAAATCATTCTAACCAGACAAGCCTCACTTTTTTTCTTCAGCAAGCAGAAAGAGCGGCTACTGTGAGTACTCTATACAAGTCAAGGTTTCGTTTAAAAATCCAGTTTTAATTGCGGGTCGAGCAAAGTGAACGTCATGCGGTGATGATCCGTTGGCCCATATTTCTCGATAGCTGCACGATGGTCTTTCGTTGGATAACCCTTGTTTTTATCCCACTTGTAAGCAGGATATTGAGCAGAGATTTCTTCCATATAATCATCACGGTAGGTCTTTGCCAAAATAGAGGCCGCAGCGATGGAGAGATACTTACCATCACCCTTCACCACACAATCGAACGGCACATCCTCGTACTTTTTGAATCGGTTACCGTCTATAATCAGATGTTCCGGTTTCATGCCCAACAACTGGATGGCACGATGCATGGCCAGAAAAGAGGCATTCAGAATGTTTATCTCGTCAATCTCCTTTGCAGAGACAATGCCTACAGCACAAGCTATGGCCTTCTTCTCTATCAGAGGACGAAGTTCGTTTCGCTGTTTAGCCGTCAGCTGTTTAGAGTCATTCATCCCTGGACATTCAAAGTCTGGAGGTAGGATAACAGCCGCCGCATAGACAGGACCTGCCAAGCAACCACGACCTGCCTCATCACAGCCCGCCTCCAAAACACCCTCCTTCATATAAGGAAGTAGATGTAACGCCTCCGATTTCATTCTCTGTATACTGTAGTAACAACCACATCACCGACCATTTGCAAGGTATTGGGATCAATATTCTCAGGAGTATCGTTAGCAGTATGCCAAGTATCAGGAAAACCTCTACCCTCCTTGAAATCGATTATGTCCATGGTTGGAATCTGAGTAAGTTTATTTACATAATAATGATCGTCCATAATGTTTCCGCCCTCTCGATATACGAAAGTATTTCCGTAGCCTAATGAGCCTGCTATGCTCCAAACTTTGTTAACAACAAAGCCAGCATACTGCTGAGAAACCACGTCAATAGCAAACAATGGGTCTCGTCCGCCTACCATATCCAACAAAATACCATATTTAGGTTTGTATGTATAATGAGGATGAGCGCCCCAATATTGGGTACCTAGGCACCAATCGTCTTTATATTGACCTTTTGCAAAAGAGGGAGCACCATAATCTTCCACATCCAAGAAGACAATATCTACGCCAACATTTGGGGCTTCTTGTTGCATCAAACGAGCTAACTCAAGCAAAACAGCCGTTCCACTAGCTCCATCATTGGCTGCCATAACAGGTTTGTTATGATTGTCCTTGTTGTCATCATTATCGCAATAAGGCCTGCTGTCCCAATGGGTAAAGAAAATGATGCGGTCTTGTTTCTCAGGTTGGAAACAGCCTATCACATTTTTCATATCCAACATGGTTCCGTCGTATGCTTTAACCTTGGCCTCCTGTACCGTAACCTCAGCACCGAAGCGTTTCAATTCACCCGCCAAATATGCAGCACAAGCCTTTTGAGCCGCTGAGTTAGGGACTCTCGGACCAAAATCGCACTGTTTCTTCAAGAAAGCGAAGGCTGTATCCTTATTAAACTTTGATTTCATCTTCACTTCTTTCACTGACTCTTTTTCTGATTGCTGAACATCTGTTGCTGAAGATTGTTGTACTCCAGAACCACAAGCCACAAATCCACAGAAAGAAAGCATTACAAACAAATATTTTACCATCGTCTTAATTTTATGTCGACAAAGTTAAACTATTTTTTCAAAAACACCGCTTTAGGAAACCCTTTTAGAAAGTCAAGAAAAAGCTATCCAAAAGTTCTTAATTGAAAGAAAAAACAAAGGAAAACCAAATATTCTAAAACCTTTTAGTAAATTTGCGCCGTCAAAAAAGGGCACGAGAATCCCGATGAATCAATTCTTCTGTTTTCCTCAATCCTCAAAATGACGGTTCAGCTTCAAGCAAACAACAAAATTATGAAGACAGCAATCTTTCCAGGCAGTTTCGACCCATTCACGGTAGGCCACTATTCAGTAGTAAATAGAGCACTCACATTCATTGACTACATTGTGATTGCCATTGGTGTAAACGAAGCCAAAAAGACGCTATTCACTCTCGAAAAAAGAATTGAAATCATTAATAAAGCATTCAACGGAGACAAGAGAGTCACTGTTCAAGAATATGACTCTTTAACGGTTGACTTTGCGAAAGAGGTAGGTGCAGACATCATTCTAAGAGGTATCCGTTCTATTGCCGACTTCGAATACGAAAAGACCATAGCCGATGCCAACCGCCGTATCTCCGGCATTGACACTATATTGCTATTTACTGAGCCTCAACACTCATACATCAGTTCCACTGTATTGAGAGACATTTTGAAATACGGCAAGGATGTAAACTGTTTTCTCCCTCCCAACGTTACACTGAACGATTTAAGACAGAAATAAAATAGGCGTTACTCTTTGAGTGACACGATAAATAAACACATAGAAAGTCGGCCGTAATGGTCGACTTTTCTTATCTATAAAAAGGGATGGTTCTTTCGAGCCATCCCCTTCTTATTTCAGTTCGTATTTTATGTGCTATATCATTTCTTTACTATTTTCTGTGTATATACTTCGTCACCATTAACGACTTGCAATAAGTATATACCTTGATTCAAAGAACTCAAATTGAATGTCTCCTTTTGAGCAGATGCTGGCAAAATTTCATCCAAGACTACAGAACCTACAGCATCGTACAACTTAACAGAAACTCTACCTTGTGACAAGCCACAAGAGAAGTCAAGTGTAAGTTGGTCAACTACTGGATTAGGGAAGACTGCACAAACAGCTGACACATCTGTAGGACAGTCCGAAGACTCACCCTTCTTTGCCAAGACAAGAGCACGAGCACATCCAGAACCTGTCTCAAGTTTCCAATCAACCAAAGCTGGGAATGCACCATTGGCAGCATTTCCTTGAGTTGCACCTGTAAATGTGATAGGATTTCCTGCATTCTCATACGTTGAATAAGCCGGACCATTCTCAAAGAAGTTAATAGCAAAGCTACCCGAAGAACATTTCAAAGAGTAATCGCCTACTTCTGTCAACTCAATTGGATTGGAGAACGTGAAGGTTACATATCCTGCAGCAGAGACATTCGCTGCATCGGAAGTAAATGTTTTCTTTGAAGCTCCATGAGTTAATTCTGCTGTCAATGTTGCGTTTCCTGCATTGTATACAGATTGGATTCCAACAGTAATGCTTGTAATCTTCAAAGCCTTTGATGTTGTGAAATTTGCTCCGATATTACCCCAATTGACACCCGTACCTGTAAATGACTTTGCAGTAGGACCTGAGGTCAAACTCATCTGTCCGGCATCCTGAACATAGAACCAAGTATCCTTGTCTATCTTAGTTGTGAATGTAGAGCCCTTAAACAAAGGAGTATTAACAGACTCATCCGCATACCACTCATATTCTCCATCACCCTCAGCTTTCAAAGTAACATTTCCATTAGAATCAGAAACAGCATCAGCAATTACTGGCAACAATGAAGTTACGTTCATTTCCAATCTCTGTGATGCACAATTTGAAACTGCTATTTCACACCTGTAAGCTCCAGGTTTTGTAACCTTAAGAATACTTGTATTCTCACCAGCAATTTCATTATCATCCTTGTACCATGTATATGTAGCAGGAATTTCACCCAAAGAGAAATCGAATGTCACATAAGCTGGATCACAAAGTTCATACTCTGACTGAATTTCAAATGTTGGTAAAGCTGCAAGAATTTCAACCTCACTAGAAGTTGACCATTCACCAGCAGAATCAATTACACAAGAATACACACCAGCTTCTTTAGCTTCGTAAGTAGTTGCAGAGGTAGAAGAAGCTACCTTAACGCCATCCTTATACCAAGTAAAGGTACGTTGACCTGCCGCAGCAACCTTAGAATCCAACTTAATAGAAGATAGTCCGCAAATAGACTGAGCCTCACCCAAATCTGGAGTTGGATGACCAAACTTATTCACATTGACAGGATTGAGAATTGAGTTGATGTAAGCCAAAGCTCCAACCAAACCGGCATTGTAATCAATTCCACCCTCAGAATAGGTATAATCCGCTCCAGGAACATCACTATAAGAGCCATCCATATTACCTCCTACAAGGTAACCGAGCTGACGGAATTTAGACTGAAGTTTAACACCTTTCTCATTATCCGCATCATTTCTATAATAATTTCTATGATGAACGTATGTTGGTGATTTTTCTCCGAAACCAGTGATATAAGACAAAGATCCGGAGTTTTTACCCATGATATATTCAATTGTTGTCAATGAATATTGATTTACTTTCGTCAAGTTTCCATTCAACTTTTCATACAAACCATAAACGAAAGCCTGATTAGCAGGGAAACGAAGAACACCCCAAGATCCTTTCTTTTTATTCAAGAAATAACCAGAAGTTGGTTTGTACATTGTATTAACATAAAAATCCATCGCTTGCATCGCGTATGATGCGTATGAACTGTTCTTGAAAGTTGCCATCAAGTAACAAGCCAAATCAGCCGTATTGTTGTAACACAAAGAGTAGTTATAGTTATAACCAGCCTCTGTCTCCATCCAAGTACTGTTGTTCTCTGCTTCTTTTAAATATTTCTCATCACCAGTCGTTCTATAAAGCTCTGCGTTGAAGATAACCAAATCTTCTACATATTTAGGCTTTGCTCCATAAAAACCTCCTGCTGAAGAATTTCCTTTGGAAGTTCCATTTACAAAATCGTATGCTACCAAAGCCTTCTCTAAACACATCTGAGCATATTCAGGATCAAAAGGTTTATACACACGAGCCATAACAGCCAAAGCTGAACCACAAAGTGCAGCCATAGAAGTTACTCCTCCAGTTGCCTTTGAGAATGCACGCGAACCTCCTGCCTCTCCACCCTCAGACTTAGACAAGGTTGCCATTACCGAAGCTGTAACCCAGTGATTATGATCAACTGCTCCATCACCTACCTGATAATAGAAAGTGGACTCATCTCTAACACACTTCAACAAATAGTCGGTTGCATATTTAACCTCATCAAGAACATCAGGAATTCCGTTTGGCTTTCCTTTCTTGCCCTCCCATGTATAATCATCGGCTGTAATATAACCGTTATAATCGAATGAATAATAATCGTCATAACCTGCCGGAAACTCAGAATATCCCAACAGTAACATATAAGCAGAATAGAACTCTGTCTGTCCAAACTTAACATGGTCACCGCAATCAAACCAACCACCCGTTAAATCATAACTGCCATCAGCATCCTTAACGAATGACTGACCTTTTTTAAATGCACTTAGATTTCCTTGTAATGCACTAGGCACTTCAGTTGGTTCATGTGTAGCCAAAAGCCAGTTTGGTCCAACGCCAGAACGTTGAGCTCCGTAAAAACGAGTGGTCATCCACAAAGCTTTCTGATATTGCTCCTTATCAAAAGAAGGTGTTTGTGCTGTAATCGGCAATAGGTTCAACAAAGCCACTGTTGCTGCCGAGCATACATATTTAATCATTTTCATACTCTAAATATTTTTCCCTATTAATATTAGTTTCCTTGTTTACATAAAATCTCCGAAAGATATTAAAAATACGTGAACAAAAAACGCCTTCCCTATATGTTTGTTGACATAAAATATATACATAATAATTTTTCACATGCTTTTTCATTCTTTTCAAAATCATTTTCAAATAGACTTGAAAATTCCATCTAAAACAAGTGTTTTTTCAAACAGACTTGAAAAAAGTCACTATCTTTGAAACACAGCAAAGACCCATTTTGAAATGTTTCTATTCATCAACAACATAACCAAATCATTCGGAACTAAGACCGCACTAAAGAACGTCTCTTTTGAAATAGAGAAGGGCAGCATCGTCGGACTTCTTGGACCCAATGGAGCCGGAAAGACAACGCTTATCCGAAGTATCACCGGCATTACTCAACCCGACAACGGAAGTATTTTACTAAATGGAAACACGATTGACGACCAAGAGCGGAGAAAGATAGGCTACCTTCCCGAAGAGCGAGGCCTCTATCCTGAAATGAAGGTTGGCGAACAACTGCTTTACCTTGCGCAACTAAAAGGAATGAGCAAAAGCGAAGCCAAGAAAGAGTGCGATTTCTGGTTAGAAAAGCTACAACTAGCCGACAGGAAAAACAGCCGAACAAACGAGCTTTCTAAGGGGATGCAACAGAAAATCCAGTTTATCTCTGCAGTTATCCACAAACCTCAATTTCTGATATTGGACGAGCCTTTCAGTGGTTTCGACCCAATCAATGCAGAGACCATTAAAAACGAAGTTTTACGGTTGAAAGGGATGGGCACTACCATTTTACTCTCAACGCACGACATGGGCTCGGTCGAAGAGCTTTGTGACAAGGTGGTTCTCATCCACCAAGCACAGATTATTTTAGACGGACCAATTGACAAAATCAAAAAACAATACAGGAAAGGATCCTTCATCGTCAGAACGAATAAAACAAAAAAAGATAAGATTCAGAGTCCAAACTTCAAGATACAATCGTCGACCATGAAAGAAGATTCTATCGAATGGTCGATAGAGAAGACCAACAAGGAGATGGACAACAATGGCTTCATTACTGAATTGATGCAACATTTCCAAATCATCAGCATAGAAGAGCACTTGCCTTCTATGAACGAGATTTTCCTTCTTAAAGTTAAAAACGACAACTCAAGCATCCATGAATAATCTTTTTCTCATCATAAAACGCGAATACCTATCGCGCATCAGACGAAAATCGTTCATCATCATGACGTTCGTAACACCTTTGATTTTCTTGGCCATTACCGTCATCCCGACTGTCATGTTAACGCAAGAGAGCATGGAGGAGAGAGAGACGTTAGTCTTGGGCGACTCTGCGGGCTACTACACACGAGCCTTACAAGGTAATCCTGACTACATTTTCACCGAAGGCAACGACATCTATTTCAACGAGACGAACCCAAACAAGACATTCTTTGCAGTCATCAACTTGCCTGGACAGCCAGAGAATTACCCAAACAACATTCTCCTCATCTCCGAAAATGTAATTCCAACGGACATGAAGAGATACATTGACACAAGACTATCTGAAGCTGCCTCTCTTAAAAAGTTGGAGAAGGCAAGCCCACAAAGTGCACAAGCTTACAAAGAGTGCAAAGTAGAAGTCAATAGTCAAAGCATAAAACAGTATGATCCAAACGGGAATAGCGAGCAGAACGAAACGAATACCTTCGTCGCCATTGCATCTGCATTCCTTATCTACATCTTTATTTTCAGTTATGGAACACAAGTAATGCGAGGCGTCACAGAAGAGAAAAACAACAAGATTATGGAAGTCATGTTTCTATCTTCCAAACCATTTCAGTTCATTACAGGAAAAATCATAGGAATTGCACTTGTGGGGTTGACCCAGTTTCTTATTTGGGCAGGAATAGCATTTTTTATCTTTCAATTTTCCACCGAGAGTACAGGAGCCTATACAGAATTTTTCTCGAACCTTGAGATGCCAAAAGACCCAAGCATATTCACAATTCTTCTCTTTTTCGTACTATTCTTCTTAGCTGGTTATTACCTCTATGCCTCATTCTTCGCCATTATTGGAGCCATGTCTGAGCCTGGTACTGACTCACAACAATTCTTGATGCCGGTAACGGTTCCTATCATTTTTGCCATTTACGCAGGAATTTACGCAACCTATCAACCCGAAAGTCAACTCGCGGTTTGGTGTTCTTATATTCCTTTGACCTCCCCTATTGTGATGATGGCAAGACTATGTCATGGAATAGACCTTGCTGAGGTTCTACTTTCACTTGGTGTTTTGGCGGCATGTGCCCTGTTCTGCGCATATTTGGCCGGATTGGTTTATAAATCAGCCATCTTATTGCACGGAAAGAAATTGACGTATGAGGACTTGTGGAGGTTTATTAAGGGATGATTCAAAAGATTAAGAAAATGTGCGGACAGTTTTCACTAAGTCCATAAAACAAAATAAGGCCGTACAAAATGCACGGCCTTATTCTATATTTTAATTTTATTATGCGTTCCACTTCATAATGCACGCACCAGTTGAGAAACCTGCTCCAAATGCACTAAAACAAAGAATATCTCCATTTTTGATTTTTCCTGCCTTCAACTGTTCGTCCAATAATAACGGAATTGTAGCAGAAGATGTATTTCCGTATTTATCCAAATTGTGAGGAAATTTCTCCTCTGGCAAGTCCAAGTGTTGACGAATAGAATCATTAATACGAAGATTAGCCTGATGAAGTATAAACAAATCAATATCTGACGGTACCATTCCACATTCAGAAATCACCCTCGTAATATCTCTTGTAGAAGATGTTACTGCTGTTTTAAACACCTCTTTACCAACCATCTGCAAAGCTTTATAATTCTCATCCTTCTTAACAAATGGAGATGGTTCCAACTTACGTCTATAGTAAAGCACATCTGTCATTGAAACCGTAGTTGTGATGATCTTCTTCAATCCCTCACCCTCTGTAAGGACAACAGCGCCTGCGGCATCTCCGAAAAGAATACTGGCATTACGGTCACCCCAATCACAAAAACGGCTTGGTTCCTCAGCACAGATCAAAAGAATGTTCTTATATTTTCCTGATGAGATATAAGCATCAGCAATATCCAAACCTGTCAAAAATCCAGTACAAGCATTATTGATATCAAAGCAAGGACAAGTAGCCTTAATAATACCCTGAACTATAGAAGATAAAGATGGAGTTACATAACTATTTGCTACGTTAGAACAAATAATAAGATCCATATCTGTAGCCTTCTTTCCTGCAGATTCCAAGGCTTTACTTGCTGCATCAGCTGCCAAATGGAAAAGATTCTTTGTAGAAATGAGCCTTCTCTCTTTGATTCCTGTACGAGTAGAAATCCATTCGTCATTAGTGTCCAAGAATTCGGCAATCATGTCGTTTGTTACCTTCAATTCAGGGATAGAAACACCTGTTCCAATAATCCTCATATCGTATCTTTTTGTTTTCTTTTATTTAAAATTGAACAGAAAACTGCTTTTCTAATTCTAAAAATTCAACCCAACCTTAAAACAAGAAAGTTTGTGCATTTTCCAATACCAATATTTACTTTCTGTTTTTAAACCAATCCATTTGGTCGGCAAATTTAAACAATTGTCTTAAAAGAAACACTATTTTTCAAATATAAACTTTCAGAATGCATCTTTTTCATCCCGCATTGTAACTGAATTGATAGTGTTTTCGGTCTTTCTACTATCTCGCCAACTCAAAAATGGTCTTCACACCTTTTATCTTTTCGTTGGCCACCAACTGTAAAAGATTTTTAGCTCTATCACGCTTAATTGCGGCAAAAGAGTAGTGTTCCTTCAGCTCTATCTTGCCCAACTCATTTTTGTTGAGTCGACCTTTCTTCATCAAGAAACCAGCAATATCGCCTTTGCTCAACTTGTCTTGTTTTCCCTTTCCGATATAAAGCGTCACCCACTCAGGCAAACCTGGCAAGGTTGATTTCTCCGGTAGTTCCATCTCCTCGGAGTTTTGATCCACATATTCGGGCAAGCTCTCTTCTGAATTGAGAAGTATAAAGGAAGAACCTTCAGCAAACATACGTGCTGTACGACCATTCCTATGTGTATAAGCCTCCTCGTTCAATGGGAGATGATAGTGAACCACATTTTTTACCTCAGGAATATCCAATCCTCGTGCAGCCAAATCGGTTGAAACCAAAATATAGCAGCTACCGTTACGAAAAGAGCAAAGAGCCTTCTCTCTATCCTGCTGCTCTATTCCACCATGAAACATTTTACATTCCACACCATTTGTAAGAAGGAATTTGGTGACACGGTCTACAGAGTCTCGATAATTACAGAAAACCAACGTAGGTTCATTGCCAATATGGCAAATCAGCTTCAACAAGATTTCCAACTTATCTTTTATAGGAGAGGTGACTTTATATAGTTTCAATCCATTTAACGTCTCGCACTCTGACAAGAAATTGACGACTGAAGGATTATTCAAATCGGTAAATTCAGGCATGTTTGGCATGTCAGTAGCAGAAAGAAGAACTTTCTTCTTCAAAAGGTTGCCAAGGCTAGAGATGATGAATGACATCTCTTCTTCGAAACCAAACTCGAGTGATTTATCGAACTCATCCAACACCAACGTACGAATTTGATCTATCGGCAGACTTTCACGTTCAATATGATCCTTTATTCTTCCTGGTGTACCGATCAGCACAACAGGAGGATTCTCCAACATTTTCTCCTCATAATACATGGAGTGGCCTCCGTAACAGCTACCCACACGAATACCTGTTTGCATGCTTTTGAAAACATCCTCTATCTGCATAGCCAACTCTCGCGAAGGTGCGAGTATCAACGCTTGTACCTTTTCTTTCGCTGGGTCAAGAGTAGAAAGCAAAGGTAAAAAGAAAGCCAACGTCTTACCTGAGCCTGTTGGAGACAACAGGATAATGTCATCACTCTCCTCATAAATATCGAGCATATACTTCTGCATCTCGTTCAACTCTGAAATTCTGAGGTTACTAAGTGCGTTATCTATCATTTCTTGTTTCATATTCTTCTCTTTTTAATTTCCCTGCGAAAAACAAGGGAGTGCAAAGATATGAAAAAAGGAGAAGATTTTCCTTACGGAAGCTCTTCTCCTTTTGATATTTATATAAGGGGCGTTCTATAGATTAATCTACTGACAATTAGTCATTTAAATTGTATTTGGAATGATATTTGTTATAGTTTGAGTATAAACCATCGTAAATATGCAGAAAACGACTATATACCGCAAGCCTATGA
>Ga0208197_1002316_pt1 | contig 16983 bp, 12 predicted proteins | sample AD_JPNNA4_MetaG_FD_184444 | JGI IMG/M metagenome (GOLD analysis project Ga0208197, IMG submission 184444) | Active sludge microbial communities of municipal wastewater-treating anaerobic digesters from Japan - AD_JPNNA4_MetaG (SPAdes) (version 2) | ecosystem: Engineered > Bioreactor > Anaerobic...
CGCGATGTCCGAGGCGCGCCGCGCCCAGCAGGACGGGCAGATACGGCCTTTGCAAGAGAAGGCCACCAGCTGCTCGTGGTGGCAGGCGGGGCATCGAAGGCGGGCGAAACCCCCGGCCAACAGTCCGCAGTTCACGAAATGCCGAAACTCCTTCTCCACGAACGCGGGGTAGCCGGAGCCGGAGTCGTTGCGTTGGCGGGCGTCAGCGAGGAGGGATTCGAGATTCTCGCGAACGACCTGGTGGAGCGGGGTCTTTTCGGGCTCCCGGCGGCGGTACTGCGCGGGTGCCGGCCGCCTGGCCGCGGCACCGGGACGACACTCGAACGCGAACGGAGGAAGCGTGGCCCGGACGTGCGGGGATGCTGCGGCCATGGGAAGCGGGGAGAGCAGGTTGCATGCCGGGTCTTCCCGTCGCGAGCGGACACGGGGAGCAAGGGGGACGATCGCGTGTCAGCATGCCGGTTTGGGTAGCCGAGGCGGAGTGGCAGTTTGCGGAACGGAATTGGACGTCCGTCCAGGAAGTTGGACATGTGTCCAGACGAGTGGGTTCAAGTCGTGTCTATCCTTCCAGCGCCTTCAGCAGGACTGCGGTCGGATATCGGACGTCATCGACATCCTCGAAGTCGCGGTCGTTCGACCAGATCGGCAGGCCGAGTGCGCGGGCAAGCGCGAGCACGTGGGCGGTGGGCGGCCGCCTACGCGTGCCAGGCCCGCCACTGCTCGAATTCGAGAGGGAAATGCAGCTCGTCGTCGAAGCCACCCAGGCAGAAGCTTGTTCTTGTTGTTCCCCGGACACGGAACCGGATCCCATCCACCCAACTTGGAAGTGGATTTCTGGCAACCGACGTCGGGTTGGTTGTCGGGGCGACTGACTTCGAGGTTTCCATGCCGGTCCCTACGGCCGGAATCATCTCGCAAGGACTGGCCGTTGCGGTCGGCAACGTGGGACTGCGCGACCTCGGCGACGAAGACCTCGCCGCAGAAGCCGCAGAGCCCATCCGCCGAACACTGTTGATGAATTTCATGGAAAGGGAAGCTGTCTCGGTGGACGAAGTGGACGCGAACATTGGACCCCGGCAGCGGGTTGTGCAGCGCGAGGCTCTCCCGCCGGTTGCGCATCAGCACGACCAGGCGTCGAGCGACCGCATCGATCTCGATCGCGAACCCGGCGCAACCGGCGGGCTCCTTGCGGCTGCGGCGAAGCCGCCCTCGCCGACCTGGGGCTTGAAATGCCAAGAGGATGTTGTTGTTTCCTTGAGGACAGGGTGGGGCCTTGGGCGGCCGAACGGCTTTGCAGTTGAGCGGCACGACCCGGTGGACAGGACCCGGGAAGGCCGTGGCGCGATGCTTGCTGGCCGGCCCGGCCGGCGCTCGATGGGGCTGATTCCGCTCGCGCTACGGCCCGGCAGGGCCGGCCGTGCGAGCGGCGTGACCGGCCTGGACGGGGCCTGGCCAGGCGGCGCGGTCCCCGCTGGCCCGCCCACATCAACCCGTGGTTTCAAGCGCTGCGATGACCCAAGCGAGCCAAGTGCGGGGACCGTGACGACAGGGTCGTGTCCGTTCCAACTGCTGGTTGGGCACCCAAGGAACAGCAATTGCGTTGGGCAACGGTAACTGGCCCCATGAGCCCAATCGTCATCCTGCGTCCGGAAATACCGCAGGCCGGTCCACGCGACCGGCGGTTGCGTGGTCATGACCAGGAGCGTCGTACGATTTCATCACCCGTCAAGTTGGCAACCGAGTCTTTACTACAGTGCGGTTAGGTTATCGATTATTTAGAAAAATGAGGTTTGGCGTCTAATTCAGCTCATTTACTCGATCTCGCCTCTCACGAACTCGCGCACATAGGCATTCAGTTCGGACGTGCTGATGCCAACTCTAGCCAAAGCTACGTCGGACTGGTACTCGGCGGAATCTTGTGCCCAACTGAGGCAGTAGGAGCAGGCGGTAGAGGAGTATGTCTCACAGTTCGTCCTTGTATCCCCTGCCACGCTTACGTACCATAGGTCTGTTCCTCCACCACAAGTGAACATGTCAACGTCGTAGGTGTTCGCATCGCAAATATAGTCGTTTCCCGACCACGCTACCATGTTGTCATCGCCATCGTACAAGGAACTGCTTGAATAGCAGTCATCGCCACAAAGACAATCGCCGGATTGGGGATTACCGATCAGTGTATCATTATCGTCGTTACCAATAAGAAGATCGCCCGCGCCGCCGTTAAGTTCGGTTGTGATGGATGACAGGCCTCCGATGATATAATCATCGCCGGGGCCACCATCAATCACGTCTGCGGACCATAGCCCGATGATCTGATCATCACCAGGGCCACCCCAGATGAAATCGCTGCCCCATTGACCGACGATGTAGTCATCGCCGTACGAGCCATAAATGGTATCGTTTCCGAGAGTGACATTGTTCCAACACGCCGTCGCGTAATTCGCTGTATTTTGCGGTGAAGGGCCCGCGCAGCCGTCGGACCCAAAGAGAGATCCAAGAAAAATCACATCATCTCCCTGCATGCTACAAACAGTATCGCACCCGTCCTCTCCATCAAGCCAATCATCCGAGGCTCCACCGGTGATTGTATCAGCCCCGTCACCTCCATAGATGTAGGCTGGAATACCAACCGGGCTCCAATTGACAACGTCGTTTCCCGCACCAGCGTTCACGGTAAGATCAGCGAAGTTTCCCGACGACGGTTGGTAGCCGGCACAGTTGAAGGCGCTTCCGGATCTGCATGCGTTCAGGGTATCGTTGCCCCCGCTTGTCAAGTTGATTGTGAGTGAATCACTTGCACCAAGGGTGCCTCCACAATACGAAACGTAGGCATTCCAAGCGTAGTAGACGCGAATGTATCCGCCAGAATATCCGATTTCGATGTTCTGTCGAGTTGTGGAAATGGTGCAACTCGCTGCTTGCACCGTAGCCGAGTAGAGAATGCCAATCAGCGTTGCTACAACGACGAATAACTTCACAATCTCGTACCTCCAGGTTGTCCTTAGATTCCGCGAACTCCCACACGAAGACCAGCCCGGGGGCCCCCGGATCCGGACATTTTGACTGCTGCAGCCAATGCGCATCTTGGCTCAACAACCATTCGGTCGGTTTCGATGGATTGTAGATAGGGTCGCCTTCTGCAGTCAAGTGCTATTTTTAATCCCAGATCTTGTTGTCCGTGTTCAACCGATGTATTTGATCATTGCTGCCCACGTCGCTTATTGCACAACTTGCTCGGAGTTTGCATCGCATCGCGACAACGCTAGAATCTTACGCTCTGTGGCAGAGGGGTTGACAGGCATGCGCTCGCGTTTTTTTTTGGCTAGTGTCTCGATAATGCTGGCAGCCGGTTGCGGACGCGTACTAGGTGTGGACACGGACCATGACGGCCTGACCGATCGTCAAGAACTACTCTTTGGAACTGATCCATCGAATCCTGACTCGGACAACGACGGAATATTGGATGGGGCTGACCCCACTCCCCTTGGTGAAGGACCCAATCTCACCCTAACGGCGAGCCCTGCGTACGATGATTCGTCGCGGCCTGGTTGGCGATGCATCGACCTCGTTGCGAAACTCATGCAGGAATCGGAGATCCTATTTGTCGACCGCCTCACTTTCTCGGTCAACACCGGTGAATTGGGCCCTGCCACACGACAGCCTGACGGTACCTACCACGCCACTGTCTGCGCGAACGACGGTTCCATTGTTGAGGTAGTCGTGAACTACCTGCTATTCTCTCGGACTGTCTCGATCTCATTTAATGGAACGATACCTCAACCTGGTATCAACACTGCGCCCTATCCCGCAAACGCTCCCCTGGAAGAGACGTTGAAGATTTTTTCTGTGGATGCGCGGACGGTGGGCCTTCCGGGCCAGTCACCGCTCCCGTTCCCAGAGGCATACGTGCTCGTCACCAAGGATGGGGAAGTAGTTTACAGCGGGACCACTGGTCCCCAAGGTAGTGTCGAGATCAACCAGTTGGGGCTAAGGGGGCCCGTCGATGTCACGGTTGGCGCCGAAGGTTACCGGTTCACAACTTACTACGACTTGGATGCATCGGTCGTGTCGGTTGCGATGGTTGCGCTCGATCCGATTCTTCCTGTCGATGCGCCACGTGTTGGTCGTATTGAGGGCCGTGTCATCGGGTTTGCTGGAGAGGGCGGCCTACCCGCAATGCCCGAAGATGGGGACCTGTTCGACAGCGAGAAACACCCTATTCCGATGGCCATCGTTCAGTTGGCCATTCGCAACCGACCGTTGTCGTCAATGAGCATGGGTTCTGTTCTCGAGCCGCCCGCGGATCCGGCGGATCCGTTCGACTTGCCAACCAACCTGGTGCTCTACCAACCGCGTGCTGGCGAGGCATTTTCTGACCATTTTGTTCTGGAGAACGTGCCAGAAGGTCAGTATCTGGTTTTTGCGCTGGCTGGCTTGGCACGGGGTGTTCTCGACGCTATCAAGGACCCATATAAATTGCGTGTCGAACCGCTAGCCCTTGGGATCCAGCGGATTTCAGTAACGGGCGGACAGACGACCTACCTTACGACTCCCATACTTCTCGACATCGATCTTCGGGTTGATCAGGACGGTGACGGGAAGCCTGACGATGACACAGTGGCGATCTCGATGGGGGAACCTCCGGTCGATCCGCTGACGGGACATCCACTCCCGAATCGGTTAGTGATGCCGGTGGTGGATGTGGGGGGGGAGGGATTCGTCTTTGTCGCCATTGACGGAACCTATAACAATTCCGACCAAATCGACGGCCCTGTTCACATACGTTATCCACGGGACGACAACCCCACCATCCGGGACTTGCTCGGCATCCCCTACTTGAACCGGTTGGCGGTTGGACTTGCGGGACGCGCCAGTTACTTTGGTGCTGACCCGCCCGGAATCTCGACTCAGGTTCGACCGAATGTTTCGGGGGGTGATTCAGTCGTTTTTCACAAGTGGTTGGATCTACCGCAGGCGGTCTTCCCAACTCCGCCAATTGTCGGAGTGTCCGGTGCTCCCGGTCTTGATACGTTGTCGAAGGACCCGTTCTCTGGCCGCATTGAGTGGCGCCGTGTCTCCAATCCGCGGCTACCCGATGTTTATGTAATACGTCTGAACTACATGACAGCAGCGCCACGCAATCTGATTCTCGAGGCGCAGGACGAATTTGCCGATGGACGCGGGTCACTCGGGGGCCCTGAGTCCCACGTGCTCTGGGAACTGTTCGTACCGGGGGCACGAACAGCCATCGAGCTGCCGGTCTTTCCACCAGACGCCGAGGTCCGCCCCGTTCTTCGCAATCTGGAACCGACTACAAGTCCAACAGATGATACGCCCGAACCTCCGCAGCATTACGCGGACACCACCATCGAGATCGAATTGAACGCCTATCTTCTGGGTGCCTCAGGAAAGACCTTCGACTACAACGCAAATTTCGAATACTCCGATGTCAATCTATCGTGCGATGTCGTTTCCCAAGACTCTTTCGTTGTCGGTTCCTCATGGCAATAGGACACCTTGGAAACAAGCAGAAATGGGTGCCCAACCAGCAGTTGGACCTGACAAACCCCTGTCGTCACGGTCCCCGCATTTGGCCCGCTTGGATCTGCGCCTTACTTGAAAGAACGGTTTGGTGTGGGCGGGCCAGCGGGGACCGCGCCGCCTGATTGTTCCGGGCCCGGCCTGTCACGCCGCCCGCATGCGCCCCTGCCCGACGATGCCCCACTCGGTGGCCGGTCGAGATTCCGGCAGGGTCGCTGGCGGGCGTCGCGCCAGTCCGGTCCCTTCCGGAACAATCACTGGGGTTTGCAGGTCAACTGCAACGCCGTTGTACGGCGCCAAAGTTTCCAGGGTTTCAAGGGGTTGATCGGATCGTCCAAACCAGACGGATGCCGTTACCATCGACAACTGGCAGAGTCGGTACCGCGATTCTCTCTGCGAGGTGGGGGCTGACGGCGGAGAGAACCGCGTCAGTCTCTCGGCCCCGGGGCGGGGGGAGTTCGGCCGGTGTCGGAGGGGAGAGGAGATTTCGGTGTATCCTCGAACTCCGCGTCTTCCATGAGGCGGGTACGATGCTTCAGCCCGCCAGACCACCACATGCCCGTTCCGGCCGGGCGTGTCCTCTGACCCTCCTCAGGTTTGCGCCATTCCGCTTCGTAAAGCCACGTCCGGCCCGTCCCAATCGGTGAGAGATTTCGGTCGGCCGACTTGCCCCAGGACACCGGGACACCCGCTTCCCGTTCAAGCGTCTCCATCACTGCGGCGGCGATCTGCGGCTTGATGCGCACCGTCGCGGTTTCCTGGAGTGCCCGCTGCATGTCCCCTGCCCAGGGCATCCGAAGGACTATCCGGTCTCCCGGGACGGTCGCCGCGCGAGCCCAAGCGGCCATTTCCGCAAAGGGTTGGTTGAACACCGCCGAAGACCCTCGAAAGCCCCAGGCGTCGATGCCACCGGAAACCAAGCACGCCAGTACCAGCACGCCCATCAGCCCGTGGCGGAGGATACCAGCACCGGGAGTTGGTATCGCACCGGCCGCCACGACCGCAAGGAGCGGGTAAAGGAACATCAGATAGCGATCGAAGTGCGTAGCGGGCAGCGATAGAAGGCCAAGGCCTGCCAGCGCCACCAGGACCAGGTGCCACGGCGCAGGGGCTTCGTGGCGGCGTCGGAAAGCGACTATAGCGCCAGCAGTGGCCATCCACCCGATGGGAGCGCGCCCCAGCAGAACCCAGTAGTACCACCGGCCCACCCTCGCTGCCAGAGATAGGTCGTCACCCGCCAGGAACGCCCCTGCCTCCCGGGTGCGGTGCCCCAGCGTCGCCATGGCCTCCGCCGGAAACAAGAGCGCCTGGGGGTTCGACACCAGGAAGGCCGCGCAGGCGGCTACCGCCCAGACCCAGACATCACGGCATTTGGGTCTTTGTCCATCCGGACGCAGTATCAACAGCGCGGGAGCGGCCAGCAGCGCCAGATAGTGCGTGGCAACTGCGGCCCCCAGCAAAGCCCCCGCTAGGGCAATCGATCGGTGCCTCGCCAACGTCCACACCGATCCCATCGCCAGCAGGACCGCCAGCGCATATGGCGAGAAGGCCGTCGCTTCGCCGTGGTGGAACGGCAGAACCAGGAGACCTGCGACCAGAGCCATCCGCCGCTCCCCATGGGCTTCAAAAGCAACACGGGCGGTCAGGCCGGCCACACCGACCCATGCAGCCGACGAAAGGGCCCGGGAGATCCACAGCAACCCGCCCGCATTCACCAGGACTGTCTCTGCCATGGCGACGCCGGGATCCTCCCCTCCTACGACCCACCGCAGAAGCGCCACCAAGCCATACAGGGACGTGGAGAGATTGAATTAGAGAGACGGGTGCGGATATCCGACCAGGTCATACCCCGTCAATACCGCCACCAGGGAGGACTGCCAGTTCACCAACTCGTTGCCGTGTGGGAATGGCAGAAGACCGGACACTGCCCAAAGTGCTGCCGTGACCACCAGCAGACCCACGGTCGCGGGTACCCCAAATGATCGTCGGAATGAGGCCACGCCGAGCCACGCCAACGTTGCCAGGGCGACCAGCACCCCGACGCCCAGGATGGCTTCAATTAACAGAAGGTGACCTGGCATGGGATCCCTCGTGTCGGCACGGACGCGCGGGTTGTGCGCCATGCGTGCATCGATGCGGCGCCGCTACGACCTCGCCCCCGCGCCTGCTCGCACGTAGTCTAGCCGATTCCCTCTCCCCTGGTGCGATCGATGCGAATGGATGAACTGCGGCCTCACGACGCCCCGGCATCTCTGAGGCCCGCGGCCGTTGCCCATCGCAGGTGCTTCGTGCGCCGTACAACGGCTTGCGGCTGAGCGGCAAGCCCCGGTGCCGCCGCAGGCGGCAGCCGATGCGGTCCCTGCGGCCCCGCCAAGCCGGACCTTCAAACTACTAAGGCCATCGAGGCGGGGCCGGTGCAGGGACCGTGTCGGCAGGGGATTGTCCGTTCAAGCCGTTTGTTGGACGGCCCTATTTGGAGTCGTCGAGAGTGGGTTTCTCGTCTGATGCGCGCATGTACAAGTCCCGCATGAGGAGCATCGATTGGGAACCACTGACGACCTGCCAGCACTCGCGGAGTGCGAGACTTGAGAGGGCGAAGAGGGCGGTGCGTGCGGCGAGCCTGCACCAGGGGCCACAACAAATGAGGTCCGCGAGTACCTGGTGTGCTTTCATTCCGACCAGTCCCCAGAGGATCAATATGGTGAGAACAGCTAGAACGGCGGTTTGATAGGTGAAGACCCAGGTGCGGAAGGTGTCTTGCTGCCCGATCTTCCGGACCTCGCTGGTCTGAAGAATCGCTAATGCGTTGCCCGCCCACGCGAAGGTCAGCCCAATTAGCAAACCTCCCAAGGGAAGCAGCACGGTGTTGGCGATGTCGTGAAGAGGTTGAGGAACCGATAGGCCCAGAGATGCGCCGATTGCAACATGAACAACCAGCCAGGGACTGAAAAATCGCCTTACCCCGTCCTTGAAAAACCAGGGCCAGAATTTGAGGTGCTTGCGAACTTGTTGCGCCTTGGCGCTATCCGTTCTTGTCATCGGCCGACGTCCCTTGGCGGACTGTCTTGAAGATACCGCGAACCTGGGACAAAAGGTCCCTCGCCGCTGAAATTGGAGACGACAGGTCTGCGGTGATCTTCACGGACCCCACCTGGACCTTGATTCGTCTGGAGCGTGTCCGCTCCTGATCCTTGATGGTGGCACCGCAGTGACCACCGCGGGCGGTCACGCTTCGAACGATTTCCTCGACTTCCTCGGAAGAAACGGCCAGGTTCTTGCCGACCCATTCCGTGCGTACTTTCTCGCCTTCTACCAGTTCCAGGGAACGGCTGATGGGCTTCACGAAGTCTTCCTCAAAGTCGAATGGGTTGGGCCGCGAAGTTTCAACCCATAGGCGACTGACTTGATATGCGCCCTTGAGGCGTTCGAGGAAGGGTTTCGCATCCTGAACAGGAGACGCCTTGAATGTGACGCAGAGTTCACGCGCCTTGGGTGAACCGGATAGGACTGAGACAAGTGCGGAGGCAATGGATTCCGGATATGGTGCCAATTCGGTTTTGTGCGCAATGGCGCAGACCTGGATGTCCACGGCTAGATAGACGTGGGTGTTGGGTGCGTGCGGGAAGTCTTCTTCAGTGAAGTCTCCCTCAACATCAGTTGTGGGAAGGCGACGTTTCATGGTTCGGCCGAGGCGGAAGTACAGGTCGTTGTCCAACTTCTTGAGGTTTCGGATGCGCCAGACCGAACCCTTGCGAATCTCCACGATTGGTTCAGTCTCCACGATTTCCTGTAAAATTGCTGACTTCTCCATTCCTGCGGTAAGCGCTGAAAGAAGCGGAGCCTTCCGATCCGCGTGGACAGTGATGCTGAACAGCGAAAGAGTCATTGCTGCGTCCTGCATGAGTTCCCCCCGCAAGGATTTGTGGGGGGAGAATACACCTTGTGGCTCAGCCCGTCCAACGGCTTTGCAGTTGACCTGCAAAGTCCGGTGGCCGGCCCCGGGGAAGGCCGAGGCGCGACCCTTGCGCATGCAAGGGGCGTGACCGGCCTGGACCGGGGACGGACAGGAGGCGCGGTCCCTGCTGGCCCGCCCACATCAAACCGCGGGCCAGGCACGGCGCAGATCCAAGCGGGCCAAATGCAGGGACCGTGACGACAGGGCTTTGTCAGGTCCAACTGCTGGTTGGGCCGCGGCCTGGATAGACCGGAAACATGGACATTCCCACTCCACGGTCCTATCTGGGTGAGACGCGCCCGCCACCGTCCTCGCGCCGAAATTGGCCGTTGACGACTGCCCCGGTGGGGGGTAACATCACACATCTTGGTGACCGTCTTCACTGTCCATGCGCGCGACAATGCGGACGGGTATCGACCAGGGTTGTGGCAAGGCACGTCGCACCAGGAGGAGAGCATGCACCATACTGCTAGGAACCTTGTTCGTATCCTGCTCGTGCCGTATCTCTTCATGTTCGTGTTCACGGTGCCCAGCATCCGCGCCAGCGCATCGATCTTGCCGATGTCACAGCCTGACGATTCTCCAGGCAGGAACCGGGACATGGGAATCCGAATCCAAGACATCGAGAAACTGGTAGGCGCCAGCGCCGCTGATGATCTCCTCGTCCGGTTCAACTACTCCGGCGCGGCTCGCCATGTATTCCGGGATTCGGGCCTTATCGACCTTTCAGACCTTGGGTGCAGTTGCGAGGAGGTTGTGTCCGGGGCAGACTGCGTCCTTCAGCAGTTCGCGCGGTTGCTGGGCGTTGAAGTCCCCAGAACCGACCTTGCTCCAGGTATTCATATTCCGCTTCACGGGGACGTTAGCGCAATCAAATTCGTGCAACGACTTGCAGGATTGGAGGTCGAAGGCAGTGCCATCGTACTCCGCATTGATCCGAAGGCTTGTCGCCTCCTCTCAATATCTTCAACCTTCCTGACCGGTCTTCGAGTGGTAGAAAACACTTCGGAAATCTTTCCTGCGTTCTCGGCGGAAGTCACGGACCTGATCTCCGAGAGGCTTTCCGCACCTGCGCAATTAATCAGCGACGAGGGTCCCGCATATCACGTTGAGAAGTGGACGAAGAGCCTCGAAGCGGTTCCGGTGCTACGTTACCTCGTGCAGACTCCGGATGGCGTACACCTTGTTCGCGTGGATGCAGGGACACAGAAGGTCGTCGACGTGGAGGCTCGGACGTGGCCATACGCCAGCAAGGAAGTGTCCACCAACGTGGCCGCGCGCGACCACGCGAATACCCCTGGCTGTGGAGGGGGTTGTTCGACTGGCTATACTTGCGTCAATAGCAGTTGTGTAAAACTCTGTACAACCGACGCGGAATGCCATTCGGCGCCCTTCGATACAGACTGGAAGTGCAACACCGCAACCCCTTTCTATCATTTCTGCACTGATCCTTTCTATTCGGCGGGCACCGACACCGTCGTTGCCTACTCGACCGCCTATGGATGGGTGGACCCGGGGTACCAGTACTTTCATCTCGTTTCACAACCGAAGACTGTGCTGGACAGCCTCGACACGTGGCTTCATGACTACCTTGGGATCTGTAGTTGGTCGAACGATTGCGCCAACCCGAAGCCATTACGCGTTCGCAACCTCATCGACTACGATGACCAGACCCCTGCTTCTGGAAGTTTCGATTCACAGAACAACTACATGAACATCTTCAGTGCGTCGGATACGCCGCTGAGCCCCACGGACTACTCGGGCTGGTCCAATAAGTACCAGTTTTACGGGCACGAATTCGGTCACGGAGTCTACTACGATGTCCCGAATTCACACTACCCAGACGAGTGCGCCTCCGAGATCCAGGCCCAGATTCATGGTGCCCTCTTTGCCGCTGCGAATTTCTCCCAGACCTGGGGAACCTACAACCAGAGTGCCTACCTCGACGAAGTTCATGGACTCGTGGCTGGGAGCGGGTGGGTGCCCTACCTGCCCTACGCGCAACGGTTCGCGTTCGACAGCGCCAAATGCATCGACTCGATGGGCGACACTTCGGATTTCACGGGCGTGATCTGTAGTCAGGACTCCGATTGCGGTCCTTGGGAGTATTGTAAGTTCAATACTCAGGCGGCCCGAAACGAATGCAATACAGACGGCAATTACAACAATAACAGGCCGATTTGGCAACGCTTCGCGCGCGTGTGGGCCGAAGGATCGGCCACATTCAGCGAAAACGGCCTGGGCGAATCCATGGGGCAGGTTTTCAGTGGCGCCGGTCTCGCTTCTGCAACCGCGATCTACTCGGACGTGATTCAGCAGGGAATACTCGACACCAGTACGACGCTGCAGGACTTCGCCTACGAGCTGATCGCCAATTCAGGAGTGTTTGCCAATGCGACGCGATACGCACTAGGCTCCATCGGGATGCTCACTGGCGACTACGTTGTCAGCGGTACCGCCACGACCGATCGCGCTGTCGCCGCCATGCTGTACTCCGACTGGGCCCTGTCCAGCAACGACAGGAACTTCTACTCCTGGAAGGAGGCGTCGACGGGGACGATCAGGGTTCGCTACCATAATGGAACGACCTATCAGGAGGTGTCTTGGACTGATGCGAACGCCGGTACTGCACCCACCATGGCGGTTCGGAATGGGCGTCTGCATGTCTTCTGGGCGGATGCAACGAACGGGAGCATCAAGTTCAGGTACTTTACGTCGAATGGGTCCGTCTATGGCACATACTCACTCGGCGGTCTTGGAGGCGGTATCAAGGCCGATGGCGATTTCGAAGCGGTTCCGTTCAACGGATATCTGTACCTGGTCTATCGCAAGTACGGAAGCAGCGGCCTTTATGTGAGCAAGTGTCTGGAACCCACGTACGGATGCACCTCCGATTCGAGCGACTGGGTGTCCTTCGGTGGAACCTATCAGTCGAGCCTCGGTATCCTGGGCAGACCGGGTGTCGGCGCGGCGGCCGGGATCGGCCTGCACGGACTTCCGCCCGGCGAGGCAGCCACCCCCTATTTGTATGTGGTCTACTCGCACGCGGGCAGTCCCAACTACCTCCAGCTCAAGGTTTCCAGGGTCACGACGGGGGACGCCGTCGATGGGTCAGTCATCCTGCACTCGTCGGCGCCATCGTCGCTGCCTATCTACAAGATCGGCGCGAGCCTGAGGACGGCCGCCTATTCGGATGCGGGAAAATACCTATATGTAGCATGGCGTGACTACTGGTTTGACAATTCCGCCTACATTTCGATCCTTCAATCGTGGGATGGAAACGATGGTCTCCCGAACCACTCCAATTTCTGGTTCTCGCGCCCGTTCCGTCTCGGCTTCGAAACCACGCAGGGCGTGACGCTCAAGAAGCACCAGACGAACGAAGAAACCGCGATCGCGACGGAATTCATGTATGTTGACGGGAACGTGCCGCGGCGCGGTGCTTTCTACGGCCGATACTAGGAGGGAGGAGTATTCCGATGAATTCGCGACCTGTGTCGGCGATGTTGATCCTCGTGGTGAGCATGGCGGCGGGTTGCGCGGGCCGCGTTCATACCGACGATACGATGGATGCCGTTGTTGGTGAATTGCCGTTGATCGATAACGTTGGGGAACCCGGACTTCCCGATCTCGCTCACAGGGATGCCGGCGCCGATTCTCCGGACACGCCGGATGTTGACACCCCGGACGGATCCCACTGTGCCGAAGAAGCAGGCCAGTGCGGCCGGAACGAGACTTGCCGGGTGGGGGCCGAGGGCGTCATCCAATGTGAATGCCTTGCGCCGTTGTTGTGGTGGGATGATTTCAACGTGCCCGACAACGTGCGTCAGGGCATTGAGCCCGGCCCGCCCGTGATCCGCTCTTGTGACGCGCCCATGGCCCCGGAAGTTTTCGAGGGGATCCCTTGCCCCTACTGGCGTGGAGAATACGACACCACGCCGGGGGTGCCCGAGGACACGGTACATGTCTGGTACGATGCCACCAGCGGCAGACTGCGCTTCGACTACATCGTCCCGAACGGGGTCCAGATTAGGTCCGATGGAATTGGCGTGCTCTGGTCAGGCGATTCGTCAAGAGGCCACGTGAGCCGGGTGGAATTCAGCACACAGCGGGTCCGTTTCGTCACATTCGAGCGGTCCACGGGTGCGTTCTACGCCGAGGCGGCGTGGGTACCCCTGGCCTCCGAATTCTGTCCAAAATTCTAACCGAATTGCAACCCTACTCCGCCATGCACATTTTCCTCGGACACGCCAACCCTGCGCACGTCGTGGCCGAAAACGACGGTCGCTCGCGATCACGCCCCTACATGACAGCCCTCCAGTACGGCCACTGCTTCTGCTGCGGTAGCAGGGTTCTTGGGGCCCACAGCCGCCGTCCTTCGCAGGGGAGGTTCTTCCGCGGCCCAACGGCTTGCAGTTGACCTGCAAAGTCCGGTGGCCGGCCCCGGGGAAGGCCGAGGCGCGACCCTTGCCCGTGCAAGGGGCGTGACCGGCCTGGACCGGGGACGGACAGGAGGCGCGGTCCCTGCTGGCCCGCCCACACCAAACCGCGCTTTCAAGCGCTGCGCAGATCCAAGCGGGCCAAATGCAGGGACCGTGACGACAGGGCTTTGTCAGGTCCAACTGCTGGTTGTACAGCCCCCACCCTACCTCGGCAGAGATGGTTCTACGGAAAGTCAGCGAAGCAGGAACAGTTCTCGTCAGGAGAATGAGGGTACACGACTGTCCCGGGCAGCATCGGCGCCACTGCCGCGAAAATCGCCCAGAGGGCATCGTAGACAGTTGTTGAGCAGTCGCAACCGATGACAGAACCCTGCGTCACGAAGAATGGGCCACAATTACTTCCGATGGAGATTTCGATAGGTGCTCCTTCATCGAAAGACATGACGATGTTGTAGTCCGGGTAGTTGTCGGTCCCGTGAAAGCACTTGGTCTCGATTTCGACTGGTTCCAACTCGGATGTTGCCGTCAGTAGGTTTGAAACGAGCGCGGCATCAACCCTGGAGCCATCCAATCGAACGGGTTCACCCGAGATGCAGTGCTCCCAGTCTTTCATGGTGTGTTGGCAAATCGAGCACGAACTGGTTGTCCATCCATCAACGCCATTCGGGCTCAGAAGACAGTCGAAGATCACGTTCTCTCCCAGGTAGTTGGCACTGTAATGGATGGAGAGACCGACGGGATTTCCGACGTCGAAGGCTGCGAGGCAACGAATGGCGTAACTGATCAGGTGCCACTGCCCGTCTGCCGTTCTTTCGCAGCAGCGAGGGTCAGGGCAAACAGGGTAGTCGGGCGTTTCCATGCAGCGCGGCCGTCCCTCGCATTCGGGAGGCGATGTATCGGGTCCAGTGGAATCATCTGCCTCGACAGAATCAACTGCGTCAACCGCGTCGGATTGGGTCAGATCGTCAATTACAGTCGAGGATGAGCACCCGGCAAGTAGAAGGGCCGACAGAAGCACCGAAGGGATGATGCGCATGTTCTATCTACTCCAGGACGCCTCGTGTTTGCAGTCTACGATTCTCGTCGGGAAGGTTTCAAGCGTGTGCGAGCGCTGGGAATCGAAAGGTGAATGACCTTGACAATCGTTGACGCAGAGGTGCTCCGAATGAACGAGAGCACCGCCGCGCAGGGCTGAACATGTGAGTTCACGGCATCGCTGGGGCCCGCTGACGCTGCCCCGCGCAGGAGCGTTCTCGGGCTGTACAACGGGATGCGCATCAGCGGTAAACCGGGTCCCGCGGAGCGAAGCTGAGCGGGATGGCCCGCGGGTTGCTGCGCGATCCGGCACTGTCGGTGCCTATCTTCGTCCTCGGACGTCCGCCTGCCACGGGATCGCAATAGCAACCCGTGGGACAACGGTTTATCCGTCTGCATGCGCTTGTTCGGCCGCGCTCCCCGAGCCCGCGAGTTGCTCGACTCGTTCCAGGACATGAACGATCTCCGCGGCAACGTACACCCTGTTTCGCCGCTGTCCCGTCGCCTCGGTCAAGATACCGACCGTGACGAGCTTGTCGATGTTCAACTGGGCGGCGCGGGGGGTGATTCCAAGCCGTTTCGACGTGCCCGGGTTGGTGATGGCAGGGTAGAGAAAGAGGTCGTCGACGATCTGCAGAAGGAGAGCTGAGGCTCGGGCTTCCTGGAGTTTTTCTCGGTAGGCTTGGCGGAGGGCAAGCAGTTGATCCGAGCGACGAATAGCGTCCCGAGACTGCGATGCCACGGCCCGGAGGAAATACGAAATCCAATCGTGCCAAGCCCCTCGCTGGCTAACCGCTAGGAGGAGCCGGTAGTACTCATCTCGCTTTCGCTCGAAGAACTCGCTGAGATAGAGAAGCGGTTGAGGGAGAAGCCGCTCCTTGCAGAGCAACAAGGTGATGAGCAGTCGCCCGATACGTCCGTTGCCGTCGAGGAAGGGGTGGATGGACTCGAACTGGTAGTGAACGAGCGCCAAGCGGACGAGAGGTGGAAGTTCGGAGGGCGAATGGAAGTACTTCTCAAGAGTTGAAAGGCACTCGTGCATCTGGGTTACGGGTGGAGGCACGTAAGTGGCATCTTGAAGGGTGCAGCCTGCAGGCCCGATCCAGTTTTGAGTTCTCCGGAACTCGCCTGGGGTCAGGTGATCCCCTCGAACCCCGTCCAGAAGTTGCGCGTGGATTTCTCGGATGAGGCGAAGCGAAAGCGGCAGCGTCTCGACGCGCTTGAGGCCGTACTCAAGGGCCTTCACGTAGTTGGCGACCTCGCGCACGTCGGGGACATCTTTCTCCCGAAGGTTCGCGGCCTCGAAGAAGAGGAGGTCCGAGTAAGAGGCCTGGGTACCCTCGATTCGGCTGGACAGAACGGCCTCTCGTCGGACGAAGGGGGCGATCAGCAGGTGAGGGTTCGGGAGCGTTCTCGCGATCCCGGCCAGCTCGCTAAGTGCCCGATCGGCATCCGAAAGGAGGCGAACGAGGGGCCGATCGAACTGAATCTCGGGCTCCAATGGTGGTGGGACGTAGGCCCAGTATCCCTGGGGCGTTTGGACCAATCGAGCCGCGAAGCCATTCTCAAAATCCTCTCGTCGCACCTTGTTGTACTCCCGTTCGCGAACCCTGGCGGTAATTATACTTTTGACGGCCTGGGTATAGCAACGGCTGGAGTTGCCGAAGGCAAGTACCATTCACGGGGACGGTCATGATCTTCAGCCGAGCAGGCTGGCCGACCAGGAGGCGTGATGTCCACGCCGAGGCATCGTTTGGCTGGTCCTTGCGTCGGCCGAACCCCCTATCGGCTGACCAGGAGAATGGTCCTGCAGTGCGGGAATGAACCTGTCTTGTGGGGCGAGGAGGTAGATGCAACCGGCGGAACAGGCAGCGGAAAGGCGTCGGACGGCGGTCCGGGCGGCATGTTATCTCGGTCAAGATAACGGTCTGGGCGGGGCCGGTCAAAGGGCGTCGAGGGGACTGCGAACCGCCGAGGGACCCCGGTTCAGGACATGGGTGTAGATCATGG
>Ga0208197_1002318_pt1 | contig 16981 bp, 14 predicted proteins | sample AD_JPNNA4_MetaG_FD_184444 | JGI IMG/M metagenome (GOLD analysis project Ga0208197, IMG submission 184444) | Active sludge microbial communities of municipal wastewater-treating anaerobic digesters from Japan - AD_JPNNA4_MetaG (SPAdes) (version 2) | ecosystem: Engineered > Bioreactor > Anaerobic...
CGCGGATGAGGACGTGTTCGGAGCCGGGGATACCCCTGACGATCAACTCGCTGTGGGCCGGCGGGGTGAGCACGTCCTGGGTGCCGTTGAAGACGAGGGTCTCGATGTGCGCGAAGTGCGCCAACGCAGGGATCTTGTTGTAGGCGTCGAAGGTCGGGACGAAGTCAGACATGACGGCGAGGTCGGTGCCCATGAGCATCCGCGCCGTGAGTCGGACGACGCTGCGCGGCACCGGGGAGGCGAAGGAGTAGCGCTCGACGAGGAACTCCTCCAGGTCGCGGTTGGCCTTGAGCAGGGTGCCGAGCAACTCGGGGCGCTTGGACAGCCCAGTGAAGACGCTCGGGCCGAGCCGTTCGAGCACCTGCTTGCCGGTGGCGGCGACGAAGCCGCCGTTGGCCAGGGGCAGGCTGCCGGGTGAGGTGGCGATGGCACCGAAGGCGATGGTGCGGTCGCGGATCACGTCGGGGTGGCTCTCGGCGAGCGCCATGATCGTCATGCCGCCCATCGAGTGGCCGATCAGCGCGAGGTCGCCGGTGGGAGCGGCCGCCTGGAGCACGGCATACAGGTCCCTGCCGAGTTGGTCGATGTGGTAGCCGACCTTCGGGCCCATGCCGGAGCGGCCGTGTCCGCGCTGGTCCCAGGTGACCACGCGGTAGCCGGCCCGGCGCAGCGCGCGACGCTGCAGCACCCAACACTCGCTGGTGAGGCAGTAGCCATGCGAGAGAACGACCGTCGGCTTCGGGTGCCCGGCCGCGGTCTTCGTCGGGCCGGTGGCCTCGTCGATGGCGACGTAGAGGGTCACCCCGTCGTCGGCGATCACCGTGAGTTCGCTGGACGGTGCCTCGATGAGGCTGGAGTACTCCGGCAGTTGGGCGTCCTCGCGCCGGCGGATCCGGTCGGCGATGAGCCCGGCAGCACCCAGCGCACCAGCAGCACCGGCGGCGCCAAGGCTGACACCCAGGCCGACGAGGTTGGGGCGACCTCTCGCCACTAGCCGACCTCCTCCACACCGACGTATTCCCGCTCCACCCGCGGTCCCAACCTCGTCACGATCTCATATGAGATCGTCCCGGTCGACACCGCCCACTCCTGCGCGGTGGGCTCCCCCGCACCCCCCGTGCCGAAGATCACCACATCATCCCCGGCGCGGGCGTTCGACCCGGCTCCGAGGTCGACGACGACCTGGTCCATGCAGACCCGTCCGGCGATGTGGTGGCGCACTCCGCCGACGGCCAGCGGGCCGACATTGCTTGCGTTGCGCGGGATCCCGTCGGCGTAACCCAGCGGGACGAGACCCAGCCGGGTTGCCTCGGTCGTCGTGTAGAGGTGGCCGTAGGAGACCCCCTGACCGGCGGGCACGTCCTTGACGAGGGCCAGTCGCGCTACGAGGGTCATCGCCGGCGTCAGCCCGTATGCCGCGGAGTCACCGAGCGCGGGCACCGGCGACAGGCCGTAGATCGCAATCCCGGTGCGCACGAGGTCATAGTGCAAGCTCGGATCGGTCACTGTCGCAGCCGAATTGGCTAGGTGTCGGACCTCGAGCTCGCAGCCGGCCCGCGCTGCCTCGGCCACCGCGGCCTCGAACACCAGCTGTTGGGCCCGGATCGACGGGTGCCCAGGCTCGTCGGCGCAGGCCAGGTGCGACCACACCCCGACGACCCGCACCGTCCCCTCCTGGGCCGCGGCCACGGCTGCGTCGAGCAGGGCGGTGAAGTCCGCGGCATACGCCCCGGCCCGTCCCAGCCCCGTGTCCACCTTGAGGTGCACACGAGCAGTGATCCCGGTATGCCGCGCCGCCGTCACGATCTCGTCCAACGCCCACGGCGCGGAGACCCCGAGGTCGATCTCGCGCTCCAGGCAGGCCGCGAAGTCGGCCCCCGGAACCGCCTGCCAGGCCATCAACCGACCTGGGATCCCGTTATCCCGCAACGTGATCGCCTCGGACAACCGGGCCGTCCCCAGCCAGGTGGCACCGCCGCGAATGGCGGCCCGAGCCACCGGGACGAGCCCGTGACCATAAGCGTCGGCCTTGACGACCGCCATGAGCGCCGCCGGCCCCGCATGCCCGCGCAGGGCCCGCACGTTGCCCTCGACGGCACCCAGGTCGACGTAGGCCGTCGCCTGGCTCCCGGGGCGGGCTGGGGGCAGTGGGGAAGTCATCGCGGGACAGTGTGCCAGGGCACGCGGGGTCGTCGGTGCGAGGAGTTAGGCGGTGAGCACGGCGGCGACGACACCGGGAACCTTGCGAGCCACCGCGAGCGCACGTACCGGGCCGCCCGGGTTGGCTCGATCGGCGGCCACCCCATGGACGAACGCCCCCACGGACGCCGCATTCACGAGATCGAGTCCGGCGGCCACGAGGGTGCCGAGGATGCCGGCCAACACGTCGCCCGCTCCGGCCGTGGCCAGCCACGGCGGGGCGTCGGCCTGGCTGCGGATCGCCCTCCCGGCGGCGGTGGGAGACACGACGAGGGTTGTGGCGCCCTTGAGCAGGACGACGGCGCCCAAGGCATCGGCAGCGGCCTGAGCGTGGTCGATGGGACGGCCCAAGACGTCCTCGCGGGTGACCTCGGCCTCCCCCGCCCCGGCCAGCCGGGTGAGCAGGCGCGCCAACTCGCCGGCGTGAGGGGTGATGAGCGTGGGCGCCGAGCGCGGGCCGAGCAGGGCGAGCGCCCCGGCATCGACGACGCACGGCAGGTCGCTGTCGAGGGCCTGGCGGATCCACCGCAACTGGTCCTCGTCGTCGGTGTCCTCGGGGTCGACGCCCGAGCCGAGCACCCAGGCCTGGACCCGACCGGTGGCGGTCACCGCCTCGGGGGCGTGGCCATGCACGAGGGCGGCGACCGACGTCGGCCCGAGGTAGCGCACCATCCCCGGCCCGGTGCCGAGCGCGCCCAGGACGCAGAGGACACCCGCACCCGGGTAGGCCGCGGAACCGGCGACGACGCCGACCACACCCCGCGAGTATTTGTCCGATGCGGCCGTCGGCACCGGCCAGGCCGCCGCCACGTCGGCACCAAGCAGGCGCTCGACGACCGGCGTGCAACCGGCGAAGTCCAGCCCAATGTCGACCACGGTGAGCCGGCCCACGGCAGCCTCGGTCGCGGGCAGCAGATGGCAGGGCTTGGCGACCCCGAAGGTCACCGTCTCGTCAGCGAACACGCACTCGGCGGTGCCTTCCACGCCAGCCGGGTCGAGGCCGCTGGGCAGGTCGACCGCGACGACGTAGGCCGTCTCGGGGACCGCCCCGACCCAGCCTTGGGCCTCGACACTCAACCCGGGCCGCCCGCCGATCCCGGTGATCCCGTCGACGACGATGTCAGCCTCGGCCAGCACGGCCTCCCAGTCGGGGCCGTCCCCGCCGGTCACGACCACACCCGCCGCCAGCGCCGCGTCGCGCCCGCCCGGGTGGACGCTCCCGTATGCCGTGCACACGGCACCCACGGCGAACCCCGCCTGGGCGAGGAGCGCCGCGGCATACAGGGCATCCCCGCCGTTGTTGCCGCCACCCACGAGAGCGACGACCCGGTGTCCACCACGTTCGGCGAGCCGGGCCCGGACGACCTCGGCGAGCCCGTTCGCGGCTCGGGCCATGAGCTCACCCTCGGGCAGGTGCTCCATCAGGGCCGCCTCGACGGCGCGAACGTCGGCCACGGCATACGCCTGGATCACGGCTCTCCTTCGGCGACGACGACGGCGGAGGCGATCCCCGCGTCGTGGGACAGCGACACGTGCAGCGTCTGGATGCCCAACTCCTTGGTCCGGGCCAGGACGCTCCCGCGCACATCCAACTCCGGGCGGCCGTCCTCACCCCGCAACACGGTGGCGTCGGACCACGACAGGCCGACCGGCGAGCCGAGCGCCTTGGCCAACGCCTCCTTGGCGGCGAAGCGGGCGGCCAGCGATCGCAACGGCAACCCCCGCTCGCTCTCGGTGAACAGCCGCTGGCGCAAGGCCGGTGTGCGCTCCAGCGAGGCGCCGAACCGGTCGATGTCGACGACGTCGATGCCTACGCCGAGGATCACCGAATCACTCCACCGTCACGGACTTGGCGAGGTTACGCGGCTGGTCGACGTCCAGCCCCTTGGCCGTCGCCAACTCGCAGGCAAAGACCTGGAGGGGAACGACGGTGAGCAACGGCTGCAGCAGCGGCGCCGTGGCCGGGACCCGGATGATCTCGTCGGCGAACGGCACGACCGCCTCGTCGCCGTCCTGGGCGACAACCAACGTGCGGGCGCCACGGGCCCGGATCTCCTGGATGTTCGAGACGACCTTGGCATGCAAATCGTGCGGGGCATCCGGTCCGGGGACGATGACGAATACCGGTTGGCCAGGCTCGATGAGGGCGATCGGCCCGTGCTTGAGCTCGCCCGCCGCGAAACCCTCCGCGTGGATGTAGGCGATCTCCTTGAGCTTGAGAGCGCCTTCGAGGGCCACTGGGAAGCCGACGTGGCGACCGAGGAACAACACCGATCGGGTGTCGGCCATGAACCGGGCGATCTCGCGGACCCGACCCAGTCGGTCGAGCACGGTCTGGATCTTGTCGGGCATCTCGCGCAGGTCGCGCATGACGGCACGCGCCTCGTCGGCGAACGCACCTCCGCGCAGTTGGGCGAGGTAGAGGCCCAGCAGGTAGCAGGCGGTGATCTGCGCGAGGAAGGCCTTGGTCGAGGCGACCGCGATCTCCGGCCCGGCGTGGGTGTAGATCACCGCGTCGGACTCACGCGGGATGGTCGAGCCGTGGGTGTTGCAGATCGAGACGGTGAGGGCCCCCAGCTCGCGGGCGTGTTTGACGGCCATGAGGGTGTCCATCGTCTCGCCGGACTGGCTCACCGACACGACGAGCGTGTTGCCGTCCACGACCGGGTCGCGATAGCGGAACTCGTGGGCCAGCTCGACCTCGCACGGGATCCGGGTCCAGTGCTCGATGGCATATTTCGCGACCATCCCGGCATAGGCGGCCGTGCCGCACGCAACGATGACGATCTTGTCGACGGCGCGCAGGGCGTCCTCGGAGACGCGCAGTTCGTCGAGGACCAACTCCCCGTTCTCCTTGGTCCGGCCCAACAGGGTGTCGGCGACGGCGTGCGGCTGCTCGTCGATCTCCTTGGCCATGAACGACGAGTAGCCGCCCTTCTCGGCTGCGGCGGCGTCCCAGTCGACGTGATAGCGGCGACCCTCGGCCGGGGTTCCGTCGAACCCGAGGACCGTCACCGAGTCGGGGGTGATCGTCACGATCTGGTCCTGGCCGAGCTCCAGCGCCTCACGGGTGTGCCCGATGAAGGCCGCGACGTCGGAGCCGAGGTAGTTGGCTCCCGTCCCGAGGCCGACCACCAGGGGGCTGTTGCGCCGGGCACCCACCACGACACCGGGCTGGTCGGCGTGAATCGCCAACAGGGTGAAGGCGCCGTCCAGGCGGGCGACCGCCTCGAGCATGGCGGCCGTGAGGTCGTGCGTGCGGTCGTAGGCCGCCGAGACCAGATGGGCAGCAACCTCAGTGTCGGTCTCGGAGGCGAACGCAACGCCCTGCTCGAGCAACTCGGTCTTGAGCGCGTGGAAGTTCTCGATGATCCCGTTGTGGATGAGGGCCAGCCGGCCGTGGGACCCGCCGAGGTGGGGGTGGGCGTTGTCGTCGGTGGGGCCACCGTGAGTGGCCCAACGGGTATGGCCGATGGCCGTCGCCGTCTGCGGCAACGGCTCGGCGGCGATGGCGTCCTGAAGGTTGACGAGCTTCCCCGAACGCTTGCGGAAGGCGACGTGGTCTCCGTCGATGACGGCCACACCGGCGGAGTCGTAGCCCCGGTACTCCAACCGGGCCAACCCCTCCATGACGACGTCCAAGGCCGTCCCGTCCGACGCTTGACCAACGTAACCCACGATTCCACACATGGCCACCAGCGTAGTTGCCCCCACCTGCGGCCCTGTCCCGCCCGGCATACGCAAGAATGTGGCGCGTGACCCAGCGCCGTGAGAGCAACGGGAGTTTTCCCACACCCTTCGTGGAACTGGACCGGTCGGCGTGGTCTCGGCTGGCCAAGAACCACCCGCTCGAGATCACGGCGGACGACCTCACCCGGCTGCGCGGCCTCGACCACCCGCTGAACCTGGGCGAGGTCCAAGAGGTCTACCTGCCGCTCTCACGGCTCCTGACCTTCTATTGCGAGGCCGTCGAGCAGTTGCACGGCGTGACCAGCGACTTCCTCATGGAGCGCCGCCAGCGCACGCCCTTCGTCATCGGCGTTGCCGGATCGGTGGCCGTCGGGAAATCAACGACCTCGCGCATCCTGCGGGAACTGCTGTCGCGCTGGCCGTCCACCCCCAACGTCGAGCTCGTCACGACCGACGGTTTCCTCCTGCCGAACGCCGAGCTTCGTCGGCGAGGACTCATGCACCGCAAGGGTTTTCCCGAGTCTTACGACCGCCGAGCGTTGTTGCGGTTCCTCGCAGAGGTCAAGGGCGGACGGCCCGAGGTGTCGGTGCCGGTCTACTCACACCTGTCCTACGACATCGTCCCGGGTGAGCGGATCGTCGTGCGTCAGCCCGACGTGCTCATCGTCGAGGGGCTCAACGTCCTCGGCGCGCCGCCGGTTCGCCCGATGGGCGGCACCGGGATGGCAGTGAGCGACTACTTCGACTTCTCGGTCTATGTCGACGCTCGGGTGTCACACATCGAACGCTGGTACGTCGACCGGTTCCTCACCCTGCGCGCGACCGCCTTCGCCAACCCCAACGCCTACTTCCACCGGTATGCCGCGTTGTCCGATGAGGAGGCCGTGGCGACGGCGCTGACGATCTGGGAGACGATCAACGGCCCAAACCTCGTCGAGAACATCCTCCCGACCCGCCAGCGTGCCACGCTGGTCATCGTCAAGGGCGAGGATCACTCGGTGCAGAAGGTCCGACTGCGCAAACTCTGATCGGTCAGTGCCTGATCTGGCTGCGCTCGACCCGGCGGTCAGTACCAGTTGTGGTTGACCGAATGGCTCCACGCGCTGCACGGCGAGCCGTAGCGGCTGGCGATGTAACCCAGCCCCCACTTGATCTGGGTGACCGGGTTGGTGCGCCAGTCGGCACCCGCGGACGCCATCTTCGACCCCGGCAGAGACTGCGGGATGCCGTAGGCGCTCGACGTCGGGTTGTCGGCGTTCCAGCGCCAGTTGCTCTCCTTGGTCCACAACTTGACCAAGCAGCCGAACTGCGCGGTGCTCCAGCCACGGTCGGCCACCAGCACGGCGGCGACCGCCTTGGGATCGCGCTGGGCGTTGGCCAGGATGCTGGCCCGTTGGGCGTCACGTGTGGCCCGCTCGGCGGCGGCCTGCCGTTCGACGTCCAGTCGGGCGGCCTCAGCGGCGGCCGCTTGCGCGGCGATCTCGTTGGCGGTCGTCACGCTCACGACCCGGCTGACCCGCTCGCGGTTGGCCTGGGCGATCTCGGCGTCGGCAGCAGTCGCGTCGAACGCGGTGAGGGCGACGGGGGCATCGGCGAGGGTCCGGCTCAGGGACGCCGCGGCATTCGCTGATGCGAAGGCCGGGTCGGCGAGGGTGACGCCGTTGGTGTCCGCTGCGCCACCGGCCGTGAGGTAACCGCCGACGGCGGCCGTGGCCAACGCGACAGAGGCCCCGGCGTGCAGCAGCGGCCGGAACGCGAGGCCCTTGGGTGCCGATCCCGCGGTCGCCGCAGCGAGCGCGAGTTCGGCTCGGCGGTGCCGACCGACATAACGCTCCGCCACGATCATCCTTTCGACGCGCGGCATCGTTGGTCGATGTCGCATCTGGCCGTGCTCTCCCACATCTCTAGACGGAACGCACGACGGATTCCGTCACGGCGTTACCAAGTCGAGATCTTCGTCATAGAGTGCCAGAGATCAGCCGAACGGACAAATCTCCACCCCGGCATCGAGAGCGGCAGGGTCAGAGGTCCAGGCGTTCGAGCAGGTCGGTCACCAGAGCAGCGATCGGGCTGCGCTCGCTGCGGGTCAACGTCACATGGGCGAAGAGCGGGTGGCCCTTGAGGGTCTCGATGACGGCCGCCACCCCGTCATGGCGCCCGACCCGCAGGTTGTCGCGCTGGGCGACGTCGTGCGTGAGGACGACCCGGGAGTTCTGCCCGACCCGGGAGAGCACCGTCAGTAGGACGTTGCGCTCCAACGACTGGGCCTCGTCGACGATGACGAACGCGTCGTGCAGCGAGCGGCCGCGGATGTGGGTGAGCGGCAGGACTTCCAGCATCCCCCGGTCGAGGATCTCTTCCACCACTTCCGTGGAGAGCAACGCGCCGAGGGTGTCGAAGACGGCCTGCCCCCACGGACCCATCTTCTCGGCCTCGGTGCCCGGCAGGTAGCCCAGTTCCTGGCCGCCGACGGCATACAACGGCCGGAAGACGACCACCTTGCGGTGCTGGCGCCGTTCGAGGACGGCCTCGAGCCCCGCGCACAGGGCGAGTGCGGACTTGCCGGTCCCCGCCCGGCCGCCGAGAGAGATGATCCCGACGTCGGGGTCGAGCAAGAGGTCCAGGGCAATGCGTTGCTCGGCCGACCGGCCGTGCAGCCCGAAGGCGTCGCGGTCCCCACGGACCAGGCGCACCTGCTTGTCGGCGCCGACCCGACCCAGGCCACTGCCGCGCGGCGAGTGCAGCACCAGCCCGGTGTGGCACGGCAACTCCGCAGCCGCCGCGTGCTCGACTCGACCGTGCTCGTAGAGCTCAGCCATGTCTTCGACCGTCATGTCGAGGTCGGCCATCCCCGTCCAGCCGGAGTCGACGGCGAGCTCAGCCCGATACTCCTGCGCGTCCAGTCCCACCGCCGAGGCCTTGACCCGCATCGGCAGGTCCTTGCTGACGACGGTGACGTCGTTGCCGTCGGCGGCGAGGTTCTTGGCCACCGCGAGGATCCGGGTGTCGTTGTCGCCCAGCCGAAGTCCCGCGGGCAGGACGTCAGGGTTCGAGTGGTTGAGCTCGACGCGCACCGTGCCGCCGAGGTCGCCGATCGGCAGGGCGCAATCCAACCGACCGTGCGCCACCCGCAAGTCATCGAGCATCCGCAGCGCCGTCCGGGCGAAGTAGCCCAACTCCGGGTGGTGGCGTTTGGCCTCCAACTCGGTGACGACGACGACCGGGAGCACCACCTCGTGTTCGGCGAACCTCGTTATCGCTCGCGGATCGGACAACAGGACCGACGTGTCCAGAACGTAGGTCTTTCGACCCGCAGCACCGTTCGCGGACGTCCGAGAAGCAGCCACGCACCCCTCCTTGGCGATCTGCACGTGCTCCGACGGTAAGCGCCCACCGCGCCGCCGGGCGGGATCCGGCCCGGCGCGTCGCGCACCCCTGAGCGAAGCGGGTCGCGGGGTGCGCCGTTGCGGCGGCGACGCGGCATACCCAGCCGGTATGCCGTCGCGCTGGGCAAGGGGGTGCGCGCGGTCGTTGGTTCCCCTAGATTGGGCGCGACTCTTCCGGCCGGTCATCCCATGTTCACCAGCCGGCCATCTGACAACGTGTGGGGGTGATCCCATGTCCAAATCTGGAGATGGTGACAACGCGAGCAGAGCACTGCCGGAATCCCCCGTCGAGGTGGACCAGGAGCAACGCGATCAGGAAGCCGCCAAGCAGGCCGCTCGTCACCTCAAGCGACTGCGCAAGCGCGAGATGGCGGCTGCGGCCCTGGTGCAGGCGGGGGGTGACCCGGATCCCGAGGACTTCCTCGCCCGCCGTCCCTCCATCGAGTACCACACGTCGACCACGGGCCCGAGCCTGATGACCAAGGCCCTGCTCGCCGGGACCCCCGGCCTGCGGACCCTGCAGCACTATCGCCGGCACTGGTTGCGCTCGGACATCTTCGCGGGCGTGGCCGTCGTCGCCTACATGATTCCCCAGTGCATGGCCTACTCCGCCATCGTGGGGGTGCCCCCGGAGGTCGGCCTCTCGACCGCGCTCGGCGCCCTCATCGTGTATGCCGTGATGGGCCAGTCACGGATGCTTTCCGTGGGCCCGGAGTCGACCGTCGCCCTCATCGCCGGCGTGGCAATCGCGCCGTTCGCCAACGGTGACCCGGTGAAGGCCACCACCTTGGGAGCGGCCCTCTCGCTCATCGTCGCGGGCTGGTGCTTCGTCGCTCGGATGCTGCGCCTGGGCATCGTCGCCGAGTTGCTCTCCCAGCCGCTGCTCGTGGGCTATCTCGCGGGCGCGGCCGTCCTCATGGTCGTCGGCCAACTCGGCAAGATGACCGGCACGAAGGTCCACGGCGAGAGCATCGTTGAGCAGGTCCAATCCTTCCTCGGAGTGGCCAGCGGAACGCACCTGTTCACCCTCTGGGTCGGGATCGGGACGTTCGTCTTCCTCATGCTCATCCACTGGGTGAGGCATCGCTGGCCAGCCACGCTCATCGCGGTGGCTGTAGCGACCGTCGTGTGCACCGTCTTCCAACTCAAGAACCAAGGCGTCGCGGTGCTGGGCACGGTTCCCACCGGTCTGCCTCTCCCGTCCATCCCGGCGGTGTCCTGGTCAGAGATCGAGGCTCTGTTGGCAGCCGGTGTCGGAGTGGCGATCGTCGCCTACGGCGACAACACCCTGGTGGCCCGCGGCTTCCCCGCCCCCATCGACCCCGACGAGGACCGCGCCGTCAACCAACTCGATCCCCAGCAAGAACTGATCGCGCTGGGCGGCTGCCACGTCGTTGTGGGCCTGCTCGGTGGTTTCCCCGTCTCGTCCTCGGGCTCCCGCACAGCGCTCGCGGTGGCGTCCGGCGCACGCACCCAAATGTATTCGGTGGTCGCGGCGTTCATGCTGATCATCGTCCTGTTCGTCGCCGGACCGTTGATCGCCAACCTTCCACAGGCTGCCCTGGCCGCCGTGGTCTTCTATGCCGCCAGCAAGCTGATCAACGTCAAGGAGATCAAGCGGCTGGCTCGCTTCCGCAAGCAGGAGTTGCTGCTGGCGATGGCTGCCACCGTCGGGACCGTCTTCTTCGGCGTCGTCACGGGGATCGGCATCGCTATCGCCCTCAGCGTCCTGGAGATGACCCAGCGTCTGGCCCGCCCCCACGACGGTGTGCTCGGGCGCGTCCCGGGCCTGCCCGGCATGCACGACGTCGCCGACTACCCGACCGCTCAAACGCTCCCGGGCCTGATCGTCTACCGCTACGACGCACCCTTGTTCTTCGCCAACGTCGGCGACCTGCGCCGTCGGGCCACCATGGTCGTCGACCAGGAGAACAAGGCCTTCCCCCAGAGCCCCGCGCGCTGGTTCATCCTCAACGTCGAGGCCAACGTCGAGGTCGACCTCACCGCCGCGGACGGGCTGGCCGAGCTGCAGCGTGACCTCGCCGAGCGGGGCGTGCGCTTGGGCTTGGCACGTGTCAAGCAGGACCTCCTGCTCCCCCTGCAGCGGGCCGGGCTCATGGAGCTCATCGGCACCGACATGCTCTTCCCGACGCTCCCTGTCGCCGAGAAGGCCTACCTCATCTGGTCGGCACAGAACCCGTTCACGCCGCCGGAGCCCCTGGAGACCGAGTCTGCCGACGACGACGTCCCCGTGTGGAACGTCTATCGGTTCTCCGAAGAGGCTGCATCGGCCACCGGGCCTGCGGAGGGCCTCGTCTCCAAGGCCACTCACGCCGCGTTGGCGAGGGCCCAGCAGGCCGCCGCAGCGATGACCTCGGCCATCACCTCGCACAGCGACGACTCGTCGCCCGACGCCGACGCTGAGCCTGAGACTGACGCCGACACAGCCGGTGCCATGCTCTCCCCGGTCACGTCCAGCACCAGGGACGAGGACAGTGACGCCGACGAGCCGGAAGCGGACGGGTCGGAGTCGGAGGCCGACCTGAATGCCGCCAGCAACGGCCCCGTGAAGGGCAAGAAGGGCAAGAAGGGCAACGCCACCGACGGCAACCCGAGCAATGGCGCGGTGAACGGCATACTCACCGGGGCTCGCACCCACGCGGGCTCCTGACCGCGCGCGCTCGGGTGAGGTCTCAACGGCCGAAGCGGCGCTCGCGGTTGGCGTAGGCCCGCAGCGCGCGCAGGAAGTCGACCCGCCGGAAGTCCGGCCAGTAGGCCTCGCAGAAGTAGAACTCGCTCTTCGCGCTCTGCCAGAGCAGGAAGCCCCCGAGGCGCTGCTCGCCGGAGGTGCGGATCACCAGGTCGGGATCGGGTTGTCCGCGCGTGTAGAGGTGCTGGGCGATCGCCTCGACGCTCACCTTGTCGGCGATCTCCTCGATGGGTATGCCGGTCGCGGCCTGCTCAAGGATGAGTTGCCGCACGGCGTCGGCGATCTCGCGTCGACCGCCGTAACCCACAGCGACGTTGACCGTGAGACCAGTGACGCCCGCCGTCGCGGTCTCGGCCGCCAGTAGTGCGGTGGCCGTCGCCTCCGGCAACAGGTCAAGGGCGCCGATCGGGTGGAGGCGCCAGCGTTGGGCCGCGGCGAGGTCGTTGACGGCCTCCTCGATGATCCCCAGGAGCGGCTCCAACTCGCTGGAGTCGCGGTCGAGGTTGTCGGTCGAGAGCAGCCACAGGGTGACCAACTCGACGCCGGTCTCCTCGCACCAGGCGAGGAGGTCCTGGATCTTGTCGGCCCCGGCCTGATGTCCGCCCACCGTGTCGAAGCCGTTGGCCTTGGCCCAGCGCCGGTTGCCGTCGAGCATGACGCCGACGTGCCGCGGCACGTTCGACCGGTCGAGATCGTGCGCCAGCCGACGCTCGTAGACGCCGTAGAGCACGTCGCTCAGGCCCACCCGACTCGCCTTCCGTTCGCGAACCTCGCCGTTGTCGGCTGTGCCCGACACGCTACTCCCGTATGCCGCGTCGCTCCCATCCCCCGCCCGCACCCCGAAACCCCCGCGAACCCCCTGACCCCGGAGATAGCGCTCGCACGGTCATCTTTACGCCCCCGCACCCCCGTTTAACCCGGAGATAGCGCTCGCACGGTCATCTTTACGCCCCCGCGAACCCCCTGACCCCGGAGATAGCGCTCGCACGGTCATGTATGCCGCGAGCCTTGCCTCACACTCGTAACTTACGGAGTCGTAAGTTACGGCAACGTAAGTTATCCTTGACTCATGAGCGCCATCCAGTTGCCCGAGCACCACGTCGCCAAACCCCGCCTGCGCGGGTGGCTGCACGCCGGCACCTTCCCCGTCGCGGTCATCGCAGGCCTGGTCCTCATCATCCTCGCCCCTGCCGGCCGAGCGCGGATCGGAGCGGTGGTCTTCGTCATCACGGCCGCCATGCTCTTTGGCACCTCGGCGGTCTACCACCGCGGCAACTGGTCGCAGAAGGTCCACCAGGTGCTCAAGCGCCTGGACCACTCGAACATCTTCCTCATCATCGCCGGGTCCTACACGCCCTTTGCCCTGTGCCTGCTGCCGACCGAACAGGCTCGCACCCTGCTGATCACCGTGTGGGCCGGCGCCCTCGGCGGCGTGGCCTTCCGGGTGCTGTGGGTCGACGCGCCCCGCTGGCTCTACACGCCGATCTACGTCGCGCTGGGTTGGGTCGCCGTCTTCTACTTCACGCCGTTGCTGGCCGGCGGCGGGGCCGCTGTCATGTCGCTCATCGTCGCGGGCGGCGTCCTCTACACCGTGGGTGCGGTCGTCTACGGCACTAAGCGTCCCAACCCCTCACCGCGGTGGTTCGGGTTCCACGAGGTCTTCCACGCCTGCACGGTCGCCGCGTTCATCACGCACTTCGTGGCCGTCTCGCTCGCGGCATACACCGTCGCGACGGCCTGACCCCGACGGCGAGCCCGTTCGCTCAGGGCTCGTTCGCTCAGGGCTCGTTCGGCTTCTTCCGCTTCGGCTTCGGTGCGGCCGCATCACCCTGGGCCGCCGCATCACTCGGCGTCGCCGTCGGCCCCGAGTCCGCCGGCGTCGAGGTCCCAGACTTCGCCGCCTCGGCCGCCTCCAGGGCAGCGATCCGATCGCGTTCGCGATAGGCCATCCGGCGCATCCGCGCATTCATGTTCCGCATGAGGAAGTAGAGCGCGACCGCCAGCGCGAAGAACGCGAGGAACGCCCCGAGCCCCGGCCCGACCGCCGAGTTGGGAACTGGACCACCCATCTAGACCGCCACCCGTCCGTCGAACACCAGCGTCAAACCCTGACGCGTTGCCATGTCGTCCGCCTCCGCCACCGACGGCAGCCCGGCGAACAGATCGTCCTCCACCTCGATGATCGGCACATAGGACAGCGCCGCCTCGAAATCCTCGGTCGGCCAGACCGACCGCTCCAGCTCGCGCGGCATCTTGAACCACGAGCCCTCGGGGTCGACCTGCGTCGCGTGGGCGAGCAACGCCCGGTCGCGAGCGGCGAAGAACTCCGCGCACGGCACCCGCGTGGTCACGTGCCGCTGCCCGCGTCGCTCGATGTGCTCCACCCACTCACCGTAAGGCGAGTCCAACCCCTCGGCGAGCAAGGCCTCGTGGAAGGCCCGGATCCGCCCGCCCGAGTGGGTCTGGTTGTAGTAGAGCTTCACCGGCTGCCACGGCTGCCCCGCATGGGGGTATGCCGCGGGGTCGCCGGCCGCTGCGAAGGCCGACATCGAGACGGTGTGGGTCATGATGTGGTCGGGGTGGGGGTAGCCGCCGTGCTCGTCGTAGGTCGTAACGACGTGCGGTCGGAATTCGCGGATGACCCGCACGAGCGCCTCGGTGGTCACCGAGATGGGCTCGAGGGCGAAACACCCTTCGGGCAACGGCGGCAACGGGTCGCCTTCGGGCAGACCGGAGTCGACGAACCCGAGCCAGACATGCTCGACTCCGAGAGCGGCGGCCGCTGCGGCCATCTCGTCGCGGCGCACCTGGGCGATGTCGCGCTGGATGTGCGGGTCGTCCTTGAGCGCCTCGTTGAGGACGTCGCCACGCTCCCCGCCGGTGCAGGACACGACGCAGACCCGGGCTCCGTCGGCGACATACATCGCCGACGCCGCAGCGCCCTTGCTCGACTCGTCGTCCGGGTGAGCATGGACGGCCAGGAGCCGGAAGCCGTCACGACGCTGCCCGGTGTCGGGTGCGGGCGCGCTCTCGGGGGTGGGCGGCATACCTGAATCGTGTCCTTCGCAGGGAGGGGGTTACGGTGGACCATCATCCCACCGTTCGGCGGAAGGCTTACCCCGTGTCGTCTCAACGTCCGCGGATCACCCCGGGGACCGGCAAGTGGTGGGCGCTGGGCATCGCGTTCACCCTGGCGTTCACCGGGTTCGCCTCGTGGAAGGTCCTGTCGGTGGCCGACCAGGCCATCGACGTGACGTTGACGGCGGTGTCTGTGGTCGACGACCGGACGACGGTGGTCACCTTCGACCTGCACCGGCCACCCGCACAGGCCGTCGTCTGCACGGTCCAAGCCCAAGACCAGCGCAAGGCCGTCGTGGGCACGGTGACCGTCGACCTGCCCCCCGCGACCGAGCGCACGACCACCCATCAGGTGACCGTCAAGACGACGACCCGGGCGTTCACCGGTCTCGTGCACGACTGCGTCCGCGCCTGATTCGCCAACGCCGAGCCGTCGCCTATCCGTCGCTCAGCCCGCTTGCCACCCACGACCGGCCGCGCGGGGCTAAAGTCGCTCGCCATGACCACGCAGCGCCCCCGCGGCTTCTCCACGACGGCCATCCATGCCGGGCAGGAGGCCGACGAGTCCACCGGCGCGGTGGTGACGCCGATCTACCAGGTGTCGACCTTCAAACAGGACGGCGTCGGCGGGCTGCGCGGGGGCTATGAGTACTCCCGCTCGGCCAACCCCACGCGCGCCGCCCTCGAGGAGTGCCTCGCGGCCTTGGAACGGGGTTCGCGCGGGTTCGCCTTCGCCTCCGGGCTGGCCGGGCAGGACTGCGTCGTCCGCTCCCTCGTCGGTCCGGGTGACCACCTCGTCGTCCCCACCGACGCCTATGGCGGCACTTACCGCTACGTCAACCGGGTCGCCCGGGCGCACGGCGTCGAGCACACTGTCGCCCCCATGGCCGATGTTGCGGCGGTCCAGGCGGCCATCGAGCCGGGGCGCACGAAGCTCGTCTGGGTCGAGACGCCCTCGAACCCGCTCCTCGGCGTCGCCGACATCGCCGCGCTCGCCGCGGTGGCCCACGAGGCCGGCGCCCTGCTCGTCGTCGACAACACCTTCGCGACGAGTTACCTCCAACAGCCGCTCGCGCTCGGTGCCGACATCGTCACCCACAGCACGACGAAGTATGCCGGTGGGCACAGTGACGTCGTCGGCGGCGCCGTCGTCGTCGCGCAGGAGGTGGGTGTCGCGGCATACGCCGATGCCGCCGAGCGGATCGCCTTCCACCAGAACGCGATCGGAGCCGTTTCCGGGCCTTTCGACGCGTGGCTCGTGCTGCGTGGGCTCAAGACCCTCGCCGTGCGGATGGAGCGGCACTGCGACAACGCCGAGCGCATTGTCGAGTTCCTCAGCGGCCACGACGCCGTGAGCCAGGTGCTCTATCCCGGGCTGGCCGGACACGCCGGGCACGAGGTCGCCGCCCGGCAGATGCGCCGGTTCGGCGGCATGGTGTCCTTCCGATTGCGCCGCGGTGAGGACGCGGCGGTCAAGGCCTGCGCCGCCGTGTCGCTGTGGACCCTTGGCGAGTCGCTCGGCGGCGTCGAGTCGCTCATCGAGCACCCCGGCCGGATGACCCACGCCTCGGTCGTCGGCACCGCGCTGGAGGTGCCCGGTGACCTCATCCGCCTGTCGGTCGGCATCGAGGACGTCGAGGACCTCATCGACGATCTGCGCGAGGCCCTGGACATCCACGGCTGATGGGCTCGCCGATCGGCCATCAGGCGCTCCTCGTTGTTGACGTGGGGTCGACCTTCACCAAGGCCGCCCTCGTCCAGGTCAGTGCCGACAGCGCGGGCGACGAGACTGGCGCCGTCCTGGGTCGCGCCGAGACCCCGACCACCCTCGACACCGACGTCATGGACGGGGTCCGCTCCCTCGCTGCCCACCTCGGTGATGCCGCCGCGGTCGACGACGGCCGGATCGTGGCCTGCT
>Ga0208197_1002341_pt1 | contig 16899 bp, 12 predicted proteins | sample AD_JPNNA4_MetaG_FD_184444 | JGI IMG/M metagenome (GOLD analysis project Ga0208197, IMG submission 184444) | Active sludge microbial communities of municipal wastewater-treating anaerobic digesters from Japan - AD_JPNNA4_MetaG (SPAdes) (version 2) | ecosystem: Engineered > Bioreactor > Anaerobic...
AAATGTGCAGAAGAATGCAGTATCTCATTGATTTTCTTGCCGCCATATTCTCCTGATTTGAATCCAATTGAATTCATTTGGAAGAGCATAAAGAGAGTCATTTCTCACTCCTTTATAAAAGATTTAATGCATATGAAGAAAATTATATTAGAGAATTTTCTTGATTCTGCATCGAAACTCAGCTTTGCCAAAAGCTGGATCGAGAAGTTCTCGAAGGAAAAATAAGTTTAATTAGTTAGGTTCTTGACTATAATCTTTCGATATGTATGTCCAATAGGATGTTCATAAAACATAAAACAATTATTATAGCCTTAAACAAATTAAGGGCGATAAATATATATTTGCAGAGCACTTATTAGATAGTATGAAACAGATCTATGCATTTTTCATTCTTCTCCTAGTGTTAACGACATCAGTACAATGTCAGCAGACTGCAGAAGATTGGTTTAATAAGAGCAAAGCCCTCTACCTACAGAGCAAATATGATGAAGCGGTACAAGAAATTGACAAAGCAATTGAGTTGAATTCAACTCTTGCCAATGCTTGGATCTTCAAAGGCGTCATCCTCAAACAACAAGGAAAATATGATGAAGCCATCCAAGCATATGATGAAGCCTTAGAGATCAATCCACAGTATGAAGAGGCCTGGTACAATAAGGGTAATGCTTTTTTCACACAGAGCAAGTACGATGAGGCTGTTCAAGCATATGATAAAGCCATAGAGATCAATCCAGAGTACGCAGAGGCCTGGAACAACAAAGGAGATGCTTTTGATGTTCAGGGCAAGTACAATGAGGCCATTCAGGCTTATGATAAAGCTCTTGAGATCAATCCGGAGTTTGCAGAGGGTTGGTACGATAAAGGCCTTTCTTTCTATCTCCAAGGCAATTACAATGAGGCAGTTCTAGCATATAATAAAGCTATAGAGATCAATCCACAGTATGCAGAAGCCTGGTACAACAAAGGCCTCGCTCTCGGTAATCAGAGCAAGTACGATGAGGCCGTTCAGGCATATGATAAAGCTTTAGAGATCAATCCGCAGTTTGCATCCGCTTGGTACAACAAAGGCTATGCTCTTATGGTGCAGGGTAAAAACGATGAGGCCATCCAAGCCTACGACAAGTCCATTGAGCTAGATCCTAGCAATTCCAAAGCCTGGAACAATAAAGGCATTGCTCTCCGGAATCTAGGCGAGGACAACGAAGCTATCCGAGCTTATGATAAAGCTATTGAGACCGATCCGCAAAATGCAGATGCTTGGAACAACAAAGGCAATGCACTCATGTGGCTCGGTCGCATCGAAGGAGAGGCAGAGGCGAAATTAAGGAAATACAATGAAGCGATTTCATGTTACGAGAACGCAATTAAGATAAATCCTCGGTATGCATCTCCCTGGCATGGCAAAGGTAATGCCTTAGAAGTGCTAGGAAAGACGAATGAGGCAGATTCGGCTTTCGCCAAGGCTGAGGAGCTAGGTTTCAAGTCAATCCGGGCGGATCCCAACTTTGCAAAAATATTGAACGACATAGGTTTTTCTCTTTTCATCCAGGGCGAATACGACGAGGCCATACAGTCTTTCAATGAATCGATCAGCTTAGATCCCAATCTATCGACTGCCTGGTTTGGCAAAGGCCTCGTCCTCAGTGGCTTGAGCAAGCATAATGAAGCAATCCAAGCGTTTGACAACGCCATCAAGATAGATCCCAATTTTGCCGTGGCCTGGAGCAGCAAAGGGTGGGCACTGGGTGATAGGGGCAAGTACGATGAAGCCATTGAGGCTCATGACGAGGCTATCCGACTAGATCCCAACCTTTCCTTGGCCTGGGCTGGTAAAGGCCGTGCACTCCGCAACTTGGGCAAGTACAACGAATCTGTCAAAGCATGTGACGAGGCTATCCGGCTGGACCCCAACTTTTCCAAGGCCTGGAACGAAAAAGGCATTGCTCTCAATTATCTAGGCAGGTATGATGAAGCTATCGAGGCATATGATGAGGCCATCAGCCTCGATCCCAACTATGCGGACGCCTGGAACAACAAATGTTGGGCTCTCTATAACCAGGGCAAGTACAACGAATCTGTCAAAGCATGTGACGAGGCTATCCGGCTTGATCCCAACTTTTCCAAGGCCTGGGGCAACAGGGGCCTTGCTCTCACAGCCCTTGGCCGCAATATGGAAGCGAATACATCTTTAGACAAATCCCAGGAACTGGAAGTCAATAACCAATGAGCAACATCTTCAGCTATCTCATTGGATCCCGATATGGTTAGGACTATACCAACAAAGGCACCACTCTCACCTTGCTCGGTCGTGCTGCAGAAACCTATCCAGCCTTTTTCAGTGCCAATAAAGCCCCGGCCTACGATCAGGTAGGTTACTATTGTGATGCAGAAAGCTAGGGCCAGTAGCTAGGCGCTGTGCCTGAAGAGCCTTGCCCCAAACCGCTGCCGGTCCAGCCACTACTGCAATTGGCCGTATATCGTGCGTATTATCTCCTGGAAAAGAGCTTCTCCAGGCGGCCCTCCTCTATGCTGACCATCACCGGTCTGCCGTGGGGGCAGGTCCTTGGATTGCGACAAAGGAATAGATCATCGACCAGCCTCTTCATCTCTACCGGAGATAGTACTCTTCCCGATTTGATGGAGCCCCGGCAGGCCAGAAGCTTGAGGATGTCGTCTCTGTCGCTGGAGGAGGGTCCGGCTTTGCCGGACAAGAAGAGCTCTCTCAAGAGGTCGTGAACGCTCTCGGCGCTCTCCAGGTAGCGGCCTGTGGCCGGAACAGCTCTCACGGTGTAGGTGTTTCCGCCGAAGGGAGTGATATCAAAGCCGATGTCCTGCAATGTATCCATCCAGGTGGAGAGAACCACCCTCTCGCTGGCGGAGAGCTCAATGGATAAAGGCTGCACCAGATCCTGGCGGATCTTTCTGGATCGGTAGCGATCCTGGAGCATCTCAAAGCGTATCCTCTCCGCTGCTGCATGCTGGTCGATCAGGACCAGCCCCTCCTCTCCCTCCGCCACTATGTATAGCTTCTTTATCTGGCCCAGTATGCGCAGCTTTGCCGGGCGGGGGGGAGGAGCAGGCATCTCTTCCGAAGGGGACAGAGGAAGGGTGCTCTGATTGCCGCTCTCTGCCACAACTATCTGGCTGGCCCGGCTGTCTTCTTCCCCGGCTGCTCTGTCCTCCGCCGTGACAAGCATCATCCTCTCCTCGCTCCTGCCGGATCGGCTATGCCTCTCCAATGAAGCTGCTGCAGCAGCGGTCAGTGCTGCGGCGATCTCCGCCTCTCGGAGCAGCCGGATCTCCCTCTTGGCGGGGTGGACATTCACATCGACCATAGAGGGATCCGTTTGCAGGGATATGACCGCCACCGGGCTCTTGCCCAGGGGGATGATGTTCCTGTAGGCCTCTCGCAGGGCCCCGGTGAGGATGCGGGATGAGACCGCTCTGCCGTTGACGAAGATCATTATCCGGTCCGGGCTGCTTCGCAGGGATAGAGGATCGCCTATGACTCCGCTTATGCTCCATCCGCGGCCCTCCGCCTTGATCCGGGACATGCCCTTCAAGGTCTTGAGGCCGAAGAGGCGGAAAAGGACATCGTCCCAGTTGGGGGATCGGACGGATTTAAAGAGGGTGCGCCTGCCGGAGAAGAGCTCGAAGGAGATGTCGTGGTGCACCACCGCCATCTCCGTCACCGCATCTATGATGTGCACCAGCTCCGCCTCTGCCGCTTTAAGGTGCTTTTTCCTGGCCGGCACATTGTAGAAGAGATCCCAGACGGTTATGGTGGTGCCGGCCGGCGAGCCTGTCTCCCTGCTCTCAACTATCCTGCCCTGCTCCAGGCGGATATAGGTGCCGGAGATAGCTTCTCTGGTCTTGGTCTTGACCTCAACGCTGCCCGAGACGCTGGCTATGCTGGCCAGGGCCTCGCCCCGGAAGCCCAGAGTGGATATGCCCGCCAGGTCCTCCGCCCGGCTGATCTTGGAGGTGGCATGCTTCTGGAAGGCCAGAGGCAGGTCCTGGGGATCGATGCCGCTGCCGTCGTCGGTCACCCGGATAAAGCCCTTTCCTCCCTCCGCCACCTCAACCAGAATCCTGCCTGCCCCGGCGTCAATGGAGTTTTCCACCAGCTCCTTGACCACTGATGCCGGCCGCTCTATGACCTCGCCGGCAGCGATCTTGTTGATGGTGTCTGGGTCGAGAAGCTTAATCCTGGTCATCCTCTTCCTCCTCGTCGACCTCCTGTTTATTGGTCAGCATCTTCTTCATCTCTGCCAGCTGTCCCAAGGCCTGGAGGGGGGTGATCTCATCCAGGTTGAGGGCCCTTATCTCCTGCAGCACGGCCTGGTCGCTTTGGGGCAGGGCCATCCCCGATCCTTCCTGTCCGGCGGGAGCCGGTCCGTCAAAGAATATGAGCTGGGTATAGCGGGATGATCTTCTGGCCTTTTTGCCTGAGATTGGCTCTATCCTGGCCTCCTTCTCGATCTCCTTCAAGATCTGGTCCGCCCGCCTGGTCACCGCATCCGGCACGCCGGCCAGGCGGGCCACATGAACCCCATAGCTCTTGTCCGTGGCTCCGGGAACCACCGTCCTCAGGAAGGTGATGCTGCCCTTCTCCTCCTTGACTGCAATGCTGTAGTTCTTGACTCCCGGATGAAGCCCCTCCAGCTGAGTAAGCTGGTGGTAGTGGGTGGCGAAAATCGCCTTGCATTTGATGCTGCTGTGCAAAAACTCGGATATGGCCCAGGCTAAAGAGAGGCCGTCAAAGGTGCTGGTGCCCCGGCCCACCTCGTCCAGAAGCACCAGGCTGTCCCGGCTGGCCTCTTTCAGTATGGTGGCGATCTCAGTCATCTCCACCATGAATGTGCTCTGTCCGGCGGAGAGATCGTCATAGGCTCCCACCCGGGTGAAGATGCGGTCCACAGGGCAGAGGGAGGCAAAAGATGCGGGGACAAAGGAGCCGGCCTGGGCCATGATTGAGCACAGAGCTATCTGGCGCATGAATGTGGACTTTCCGGCCATATTAGGGCCGGTAAGTATTATCAGACGGCTCTCCTCCCCGTCCAGGAGGACATCATTGGGCACAAAGCCGCCCCGCATGGCCTTCTCCAAAACGGGGTGACGGACGGATCGAAGCGAGATTCTGCCCTCCCGGTTGAACTCCGGCCGGACCAGTCCGCTCTCCACGGCAGCCTCCGCCAGGGCCACCAGCACATCGAGCTCAGCCAGAGCTGCTGCTCTCTCCTGGACCGGCAGAGAGGATCCGGCCAGGTTGGTGCGCAGCCCAACAAAGATCTCCTGCTCCAATGAGACAGACCTCTCCTGGGCCGAGAGGACCTGGCTCTCCATCTCCTTCAGTTCCGGGGTGATGAAGCGCTCCGCATTGGCCAGGGTCTGCTTGCGGATATAGTCCGGCGGCACCAGATGCAGATTAGCCCTTGAGACCTCCAGATAGTAGCCAAAGACGTTGTTGTAAGCTATCTTGAGGGACCTGATCCCTGTCCTCTCCCTCTCCCGGCTCTCAGTGGCTGTGAGCCAGCCCCGGCCGTCCCTCAGGAGGGACCGGAGCCGGTCTACCTCCACATCGTAGCCGTCTTTGATCACCCCTCCCTCTCTCAGATGGGAGGGGGGATCCTCGACTATGGAGCGGTCCAGGAGGTCAACGATATCCGGGCAGGGTGATAGCCTTAGATGAAGCTCTCTTAGGTAGGGAGAAAAGGAATCCTCCAGCATGGCTTGCAGGGCGGGAAGCCGGGCCAGAGACAGCTTGAGAACCACCATATCCTTTGGCGTTGCCGAGCCGCAGGAGATCCGGCTCATCAGCCTCTCCAGATCGGCTGAGCCCTTCAGCTCCTCGGCCAGGCTTTCCCGCCGCAGAGTATTGCTCACCAGCTCTTCTATCGCCGAGAGCCGATGATCTATGGCCTGGAGCGATAGAAGCGGCATCTGGATCCAGCGTGAGAGGGTGCGCGAGCCCATAGCTGTCCTGGTCCGGCTCAGAAACTCCAGGAGAGTCCCCCTTCGGGACCTGTCCCTGATGTTTCTGACTATCTCCAGGTTTCGCAAAGTGATATCGTCCAGGACCATGAACTGCGATTCGGTATAGTGCTTCACCTCACGCAGGTGACTTAAGTCATGGAAGTGAGAGGAGTGCAGGTAATTGAGTATCGCTCCGCAAGCGCGCAGAGAAAGCGGCCTGTCCGCCAGGCCTAGCTTTTCCATCCAGCTATCCCCGAAGCGGCTCTGCAGAGCTGCGGATGCACTCTCCCCGGAAAAGAAGGATCTATCCAGGATCTGCAGGCTGCAGCCCTCAAGGGGCAGGGCAAAGGAGGCGATACATTCAGCCGGCCTGAACTTGGCCAGCTCCTGGGCCAGGCTCGACTCGTCTATCTCCGTGGTCAGAAACTCCCCGGTGGAGACGTCCACCAGAGCCAGTCCCAGGCGGCCCGCCTTTGCTTTTTCTCTTCTGTCTCCTCTCTCCCCTTCGCTCTCTTTTATTTCTCTTTCCCCTTCTTCCCTCTCCTCCTGCCGCACCACCGCGGCCAGGAAGTTGTTGCTGGCCTCATCCAGCATGGCCGGCTCGATGATCGTCCCCGGTGTGACCACCCGGGTTATCTCCCTCTTGACCAGGCCGCGGGCTAATTTGGGGTCCTCCACCTGATCGCAGATGGCCACCTTGTGCCCGGCCCGGATGAGCTTGGCCAGATAGCTCTCCAGAGCATGATAGGGGATGCCGGCCAGGGGGATCTTATTGCCCTCATCGTCTTTTTGGCGGCTGGTCAGGACTATGTTCAGATCCCGGGCCACTATGACCGCGTCCTTGGCAAAGGTCTCGTAGAAGTCGCCCACCCGGAATAATAGTAGTGCGTCGGGGTACCGGCTTTTTTCCCGGTAGTACTGCTCCATCAAGGGGGAGAGCTTGGACATGATGGGATCAGCTTTTGGATTTTGCTTATCATATCGCTTTCGGTGCAACCTTTTCATTTTCCGGTTGCAGTAAATATTGCGAAATGTTTTTATCATCATTATGCTGACTAAAAGATCGAGCTTTCCGGAATAGGAGCAGGGATTTGATGGCCAGTCAATTCCTAAAACCGATATTGTTTCTTCTGCTCATTCCATCAATGATGATGTCGAATGCAGATCCCTATTTGGAGATAAGGGGCGAGCTTGCAGCAGATGACTTCATCTGGAACGGCGGGAGCTTTGCCGGCTTTTACTATGATCTGGATGACAATATCACCACCGAGGTGCTGAGGACAAATATCACCCAATGCCGTCTTTTGGAGCCTGATGGAATTGTCTACATGACCAAAGCGGAAAAGGACCACTTCAAATTCAAGGACTGGGGTTCCTATAGCGTTATTGGCTTTTTATCGGAGAGGTACTTTGTCGCATACCTGGATTCACCCGAGAGCTCAAATCCTTATTTCTTTCATGAGTCAGCAGACAGGAATGCTCTTGAAGATGAGCAGTTGCTCAAGATATTGGCTGATAGCGATGCAGAGAAGACCGTATCCTCTGGAACCATTCTGGTTTTAGAGGCGGGCTATGAACTGTTCATCAAGTCCATAGATATCGATGGGGAAAAGGTCTATCTGGAGCTTTTAAGGGATGGCCGCGTTTTGGACAGCAGCATCGTCTGTCCCTGCAAAGAGAATGCTTCTGCAGCCGATAAGACCTACTGCTACCGCAAAGATATCGGCAGATCTAAAGACCTGGTGATGATAGCCGTCTCCTTCAAGAATGCCTTCCGCAGCTCGGATCAGGATTTGGTGACCATAAATGGAATCTGGCAGCTCTCCGACAGACCCCTTTCGGTATCCGAAAATTCTGCATATGGCAAGATGACCGTCCAGAAGGTCAATGGCACTGTCATATCCATGAACAATGAGGACAATAACATAACCCTTTGTCAGGGTAGCGTGGTCCATATAATGCCCGGCATAAGCATATGGACTGCTGACAGCAAAGAGCCCCGATATTATATATTCAAGGCGATCACATCTCCCGGGAGCTACGAGATCAGGAGCAATGTGGCAACTGATTCATTTACCTGGACGGCTCAAAATTTTCCTGGCTTCTATTTTGATTTAGACGACAATATCGGTACCGAGAAGCTTACGGCTACGGTGACAGACGGCATCCTCAAGAGCCCTGATGGAGCGGTATACAGGACTGCTGCCCAGGAGGACGGATTCGAGTTCGAGGATTGGGGCTCATATGCGGTTATGGGCTTTATGGGGGAGAGGTATTTTGTTGAATATATCCAGGCGCAGGGCTCTGCATCTGTCCTCTTCCAAAAGTCCGAGGATAAGAGTATCCTGTCGGATCAGAAGCTCCTCAAGATCCTGATCGACGATGATGAAGAGATTGCCGTGTACTGCGGTATCTCCATAGCTCTGGAAGAGGGTTACGAGCTGGTGGTCGATTCCATTGATGTCGATGGCAAGAAGGTCTGCATAGAACTCTTCCACAACGGTTCTCTGGCAGATCGCAGGGTCGTATCACCATACCAGCTTGCTGCCGATTCAGCCGATGACACCTACTGCTTTAAAAAGGATATCGGCGACTGCAAGGATCTGGTGATCATTGCCGCCCACATCAAGAGCATATTCCGCGGCTCAAAACACGATCTGGCTATAATCGATGGATTGTGGCAGCTCTCTCAAACTGCCGTGGATGTCTCCCGGAACACCAAATTTGAAAATATGACCGTCCGGGAGGCTGCAGCCGATTCCATCATCCTGAGCAATAAGGACCTGGATATCTCCCTGAGCAGGAATAAAGAGATCAACCTCCTGCCGGGCATAAGCATAAAGGTCGTCGATGCCTCAGAACTGAGATACTATCTCTCCAAAGAAGTGACCATCGACGATTGAGTCCATTCGGTCTGGACTCAATTTAATTAAGCCTCTAAAGCCAGAAAAAGAGAATTGGCAGGGCTTCTGCCACTTGCTGCTCGATCTAGGATGTCTTTTGCCCTTCTGCTATTCCCGTCCAGCTCTCTCCGCTGGCGGATGAAGCCTGGTACTCACCAGAAGCCAGGTCCTGGTCTACGGTGAGATTGAGCTTGTACTGGATGATTGGATTTGTGGATACCAGATCCAGATTCAGGTCCGATCCGGCAGCAGTTCCGGAGACGGCTACATCCATGCTTGCGTTCTCCTCTCTGATCCGGCCAGATCCATAAACATCGCCGTTTACCTGCAATAGCGTCAGGGCTGCGTCTCTGACCACGCTGTCGTTTAAGGTGAAAAACCAGGTACCTTGGACGTTAGCAGTTTCCAACGTGGCGGGAGAGGTCGTTGCCTCCGTGGTTGAAGCATCTTCCGCAGGGGCGCTGGTTTCCGGTTCATTTGTGGATTGAGCCTGTTCCCTGGACTCCTTGGCGCTCTCGCCTCCAGCGGAGAGTGTGCTGGGCATGGTCCAGTTCAGAGCGCTCTTGTTCTTCTGCAGTTCACGGGCCTCCTGAGGAGTTGCGGGATGTCCTACCGGATTTACATATTCTTCCGACTCGCCAGAGTGAAACATCTCATCGACATCGAAGCTAGGATTGGTCCAGTCGACGCCAAGTGCGGTCATGGCCAGCAGGGAGGAGAAGATAAACGATGATAGCATCAGTGCATTGAATCTCATAACATATCGACCTTCTTGTGGGATCTTTTGGATCCATATCCGAATGGGCATTCTCTGTCCGGCATATTCTAACATATGCCAGACTGCCACCGGCCTCATTTTCATGCTGATTATAGTTGATAAGCTTAATGGTTATTCGACAAATGCCGTTTAGAGATGATGGCTGGATCTTGCCGAGATGCTATTGCCAGAAAAGATGGGTGCAGTGCAGGGCCTCTCAATCCGCACCCGATTTCTGCACCTCTATTGCCTCGCCCTTCTTGATGCGTTTGATGATTCTTTTCGCCATCTCCGAGGACTTGGCTACCCGGATATCACCTCTTCGGCCCACGGTGGCGGTGAAGACCGGCTCGGATCCTACAAAGACATCCACCGACTCTCCTGCCATCCCTTCCAGCCAGATTATGAGGTGCTTGGAGGTCTCCTCCAGCCGGGGCGCTGTCATTGCCGGCTGGTCCTTGGTCCGGACATCGATATGCAGCCCCAGGCTCTTCTCGATCTGGTCTATGTTCTTTCCCGCTTTTCCTATCACCCTGGCAGCCTCTTCATGGGGCACATGGATTACGGCGGAGGAGTCGGTGAGCATCTCCACCTGGAAGGGCCCCCGCACATGGTGGGATATCTCCTTCTCGATCTCCCGGGAGGCCAGGGTCCAGGATGGCTTCTTGTCCTCTCTGGATACAGGCATGACCACTATCTGCTCGCCGTAGCTGTAAAGCTCATATTCTGCCTGGCCGCTCTCAAAGTCCCGGACCACAATCACCGGCCGGGCCAGGTCCGCTTCCACCATGCCTGAGGGAACCTTGACTGTGAACTCTACATCCAGGACATGAGTGACCTCGCCCTTCTCGATGAAGACCACAGTGTCCACCACCTGTGGGATCATGCCCATGTCCACCCGGCCCAGTAGGCGCTGCAGGGCATCTATGGGCTTGTTGGCATGAACCACGCCGATCATGCCAACACCGGCCAGGCGCATGTCGGCAAATACCTGGAAGTCGCGGGTCTTCCGCACCTCATCGTAGATGGTGTAATCCGGTCGGACCAGAAGCAGAATATCGGCTGATGCCTCCATGCTCCCCTCCAGAGGCCCGTACTGGGTGATCTCGGAGGGCACCTGCAGGTCGCGGGGCGACTCCAGGGTCTTGACCACATAATTGCAACTCAAAAGATACTCGGCCACTCCCGCGGCGAAGGTGGACTTGCCCGATCCGGGCGGCCCGGCGATGAGAATTCCCCTCTGTCCCTCCTTTAGCCTCTCCTTGAGCATGCCGCTGTGGCGGTAGGAGTCGAAGCTGACCTTGGCCACCGGCCGCACTGCGGTTATCTCCAATCCGTCCGAGAACGGCGGCTTGGCTATGGCAATTCTCATGGGACCTAGCTGAACGATGGAGGCTCCCATCTTCTCCATCTCCACATAGCCCTCCGGGTCCACCTTGGCCCTCTCGTAGATCTCCCGGGACAGGTCCCTCAGCTCCCTCTCCGAGAGGGGCCTCTCCCCCAGACGAACCAAGGAGAAGTCCCCCACCCGGCCACGCTTGGCCATGGGGGTGGCACCCTCCTTGAGGTGGATGGAGAGGGTATCCTCGGTAAAGTACCTCTCCAGTGACAGCGGCTTGACCGCCTCGCGCTGGGGCCTGACGTATTCCACATCCAGCCCCATGGCCTCCGCCACCCGGGACTGGACCTGATCGCTGGTGAGGAATGATGCGCCGAGCTCCAATGCCACATCCCTGATCATGGCATCGATCTCCCCGCCCCCGGCCAGCTTGATCTGGTCCAGGTTGGGCCTGATGCCCACATATTCCAGCTCGATCTTTCCGTTCTTGGCCAGCTCGGAGAGCCTGCGCAGCTCCTCCAGCCCGCGCAGACCTATGTCCCGGCCGTGGTTGGCCTGGGCTTCCAGCTCCGCCACCACCGCCTCGGGTACGACTATTCTGCGGCCCTGCAGCTCGCCGGCTCTGATCTTGGCAGATACCCTGCCGTCAATTACCACACTGGTATCCGGCACCAATGGTTGCGCCATTTTTTAAAACATCCTTGAGTCAAAGGCTAAAGATATACTATATCCATTTTTCGTCTTTCAGCTATCCACTCCAGCAGGTAGTCTATGTCCAGCTGCCTTCGGGTCTGCAAGCTGGACTGAACCACCATGACAGGACCGCCTTTCATAGCCTGGGATATCTTCTGAGAGGCTTCCGCCCCAAATCCGGGATCGATCCTTCTTAAGATGTAGATCTTGATGTCGCTGCAGGCAAAGCCGCTCTCAACCTCATGCCCCAGCTGAATGCAGACCATGCCCGGCAGGGGAATAAGCCTGAAGGCCACTTTATAGCTGGCAAATTTACTGCGATCATAGAGCTTTCTCTCCTTGAAGGCTGGAGCAAGATCCTCTTCCAAGATCGCTTTTCCCAGTTCCATAAGATCCTCGGAGGCCTGGCGGGAGAAATCAGAGCAGCCAGCGAGCTTGGATACGGTCAGATTCTTGATGGAGGCCTGCCGGGAGTGGCAGTGCTCGCCTTCGTCCACGGCGTAGAAGTCATGGCTTAATGGAAATGAGGCTCTGGCATAATTATCGCAGCTCTTGCATTTGATATTTACAACGACCTCTCTATCCAAAAAGGGGGCCATGCCCTCCAGGATGGCCAGTGCATCCGCCACCCGAAAGTCCGCTGCCTCACCCAGGTTCTTTTTTGCTTCCCGAACCGCTGAGGCTATCTCGTTCCTGCTATCCATAGGCTATCCTTCATTCGCCGGAGCAAGAGGCCCGGCGGCTTGAACTAGGCATAGGTAGAGCATCTACCATAAGAACCTGCCGCGGCTCCGAAAGAGATATATTTGCTCGCCACTTTTTCGCGGAGAAGAGTAGATCAGAGAGAGCGAAATATCGGAGGTCAGGTCATTGAAAGAGATACGCTTGCATGGCCGTGGCGGTCAGGGATCTGTCACTGCGGCCGAGATAATTGCCGTAGCCGCCTTTGAGGACAAGAGGTTCTCACAGGCATTTCCGGCCTTTGGAGTGGAAAGGAGAGGCGCGCCGGTGATGGCCTTTGCCAGAATCGCCGATCAGCCCATCCGAATAAGAAGCCAGATCTATGAGCCGGATTATGTCATAGTCCAGGATGTGACCCTGCTGGATGTGGTGGATGTGGCCGGCGGCCTGAAAGAGAGCGGGAAGATCATCATCAACACCGACCGATCTCCAGAGGCCTTAAAGCTCAAGACAAAAGCCCAGATCGTCACCATCGATGCCACCAAGATCGCCATGGAGATCTTAAAGAGACCTATAGTCAACACCACCATGCTGGGCGCATTTTGCGGAGCCAGCAAAGAGGTTGGCATCGAGAGCCTGAACAAGGCCATCTCCGAGCGCTTCAAAGGTGAGCTGGGCAAGAAGAACCTGCTGGCCATTAAAACCGCCTATGAGAGGGTATCTTAATGGCAATTAAAGCCGGAAGTCTGGTTGATCCGTGCAGCACCCGTATCACAAAGACCGGTGCCTGGCGGACTTTTGTGCCCGTTTTCGATCATGAGAAGTGCATAAAATGCAGTCTCTGTGAGATCTACTGTCCTGAGGGCTGCATTCACCAGGAGGATGGGCTTTATATCCCCGACCTGGACTACTGCAAAGGCTGCAGCGTATGCGCTAATGAGTGCCCCAGAATGGCAATTACCATGGTCCTGGAGGAGAAGTAATGAGCTATAATACAGCCAATATGAAGGTTGTGGAGGGCTCTTATGCCGTGGCCCATGCAGTGATGTGCTGCCGGCCGGATGTCATTTCCGCCTATCCCATAACCCCCCAGACCCATATTGTGGAGAACCTCTCCCAGATGGTGGCTGATGGTGAGCTTGACAGCGAATTTCTTACAGTGGACTCCGAATTCTCCGCTCTTTCCGTGCTGGTGGGCGTCTGCGCGGCCGGAGGCAGAGGCTACTCCTCGACCACCAGCCAGGGGCTGGCTCTGATGTACGAGGTGCTCTACAATGTATCCGGCCTGAGAATGCCCCTGGTCATGAATGTGGCCAACCGGGCCATGGGAGCGCCTCTGAACATCTGGAACGACCAGCAGGATGCCATAGGGGCTCGCGATGTAGGCTGGATTCAGATCTATGCCGAGAATGTGCAGGAAGCAGTGGACGCCACTCTCCAGGCCTACAAGATCGCCGAGGACAAAGAGATCAGAACTCCGGTTATGGTCTGCATGGACGGCTTCGTTTTAACTCACGTATACGAGCCAGTGGAGCTTCTGGACAAGGAAAAGGCTCGCGAGTTTCTGCCTGACTTTGAGCCGGAGCATATACTTGATCCGGATCATCCCATGACCTTCGGAGCCTTCGCTGATCCATCCACCTATACTGAGTTTCGCTATCAGCAGTTTGAGGCTCAGCTAAAGGCATTACCCAAGATAGAGGAGGTGGCCCGCCAGTTCCAAGAGAGCTTTGGAAGGTACTATGGAGGACTCATAGACGGCTATTTCCTGGATGATGCGGATATAGTCATTGTCACCTTAGGCTCGGTGGTGGGAACGATCAAGGATGCCATTGATGCCATGCGCTCCGAGGGCAAGAAGGTGGGCATGCTAAAGATTCGCAGCTACCGGCCCTTCCCGGTGCAGGCCCTCCGAAAAGCTCTGAAAGATGCAGCAGTGATTGCGGTCATCGAGAAGGATGTGGCAATCGGAGGGGAAGCGGGGCTGGTTACCGACCTCAAGGCGGCCTTCTACAACAGCAGCATCAGAACGCCCATCATAGGCTTTGCCGCGGGCCTGGGAGGCCGGGATATAACCATCAAGGACATCAGACGGATGGTGGAAAAGGCGGAGGCTGCCCGCAAGGGAGATCTGTCTGAGTTTGAATTCCTGGCTCTAAGGAAGGAGATCCTTTAAGGAGGCTTGAGAGAAATGGATAAATCTTTGCTAGCGCCCGGACACAGGGCCTGCGCAGGATGCGCCATGCCCACCACCATCCGGCTGGTTTTGGATGCGGCGGGGCCGAACACCATAGTGGTTTCACCCACGGGATGCCTGGAGGTTACCACCACACCCTTCCCGGAGAGCTCCTGGTGTGTGCCCTGGCTTCATTCCTTATTCGAGAATGCTTCTGCCGCTGCCTCCGGAGTGGAGGTCATGCTCAAGCGCCGGGGAAAGGACACCAATGTTGTCATAATCGGCGGAGATGGAAGCACATTCGATATCGGCATGGGCTCCAACTCGGGCATGTTCGAGCGGGGCCATAAGATCCTCTATGTCTGCTACGACAACGAGGCCTACATGAACACCGGCGTTCAGAGAAGCGGCTCCACCCCCTTCTGTGTGCACACCACCACCACTCCTTCCGGCAGCCAGAGCCAGGGCAATCCCCGGCCCAAGAAGGATATGCCGGCCATAGCTTTAGCCCATGGGGTTCCCTATGTCGCTACGGCCTCGGTGGCCTATCCCGTGGATCTGCGCCGCAAGGTGAAAAGGGCTCTGGAGGTCAACGGGCCGTCCTATCTGCAGGTCAATGCCCCCTGCATCACCGGCTGGACATTCGATGCCGGCACCATGATCGAGCTGGCCCGCCTGGCGGTGGAGAGCGGCCTGTGGCCGCTCCTGGAGTACGAGAAAGGCGAGCTGGTTGGGGTCAAGAAGATCCGCCGGCCCAGGTCGGTGGAGGAGTACCTCAAGCTGCAGGGCAGATACAAGCACCTCTTCAAGAAGGCAGAGTGTGCCGATATGTTAAGCCAGATCAAAGATATGGCCCTGGCCAATATGGCCAAGTACAATCTGGTTGACTAGACATGTACGTGGGCCGAATCGTGGCCATAGGCCGCGGCAATGGGAGGAGCTTTGCAGCCTACAGAGTCTCCTCCCGCTCTTTTCCCAATAGAAGGGCGGAGGTGCGGGGCAGAAGCATTCTGGTCTCGCCTCTGGACAGCAGCGACCTGGCCCGGAATCCTTACATCGCCTACAACTGCATCCGCATCAGCGGTGAGACGGCGGTTGTGGCCAATGGCACCCAGGCGGATATGATCATGGAGAGGATCGAGGACGGAGGAAAGCCCCTGGATGCTCTGGCCATCAGCCTTGTCGCCTACGGCTACGAGAGGGACGAGCTGGACACACCCCGCATTGCCGGAGTGGTGCGAGGCGGGCTGGGGTGGCTAGGCATAGCCAGGAAAGAGGAGTTTCGGGTGAGGCAGTTCGACCTCAAAGAAGGTTCGGCTTTTATGGTAGCCACATATGAGAAGACCGACTTTGAGGCCCTTGCCTTGGGCGGGCAGAGCGCGGAAGAGATCGCTCGACGGGCCTATGATCTGCCCCTGGAAAGGCCGGTCTGCGGCGCGGCTGCCCTGGCCTTGCCGGCGGAACAGAGGCAGGGATACGATCTTGCCGTTTACAATCCGGAATAAAAAAGCAGGATGGAAAAGCAGGATGGGGATTATATGGAGATCAATGGAGTTACAATAGAGGATACCTTTGCCGAGGGCTTTCCCATAAAGGTGGCCAGGGTGCTGATCACGGCGGTGACCGAGCACTGGGCCATGGTTGCCGCTCAGGAGGCAACGGGATTCGGCACCTCGGTTATAGGGTGCCCGGCAGAGGCAGGCATAGAATGCACGGTTTCCGGAGAGGAGACTCCGGACGGCAGGCCGGGAGTAAATATTCTGATCTGCAATATGAGCTACAAGAACCTGGAGAACTCCCTTCTCTTCCGGGTGGGGCAGTGTGTGCTAACTGCGCCAACTGCCGCCGCTTTTAGCGGCATGCCCGAGGCGGAAAAGCAGTTTGATACCGGCAAGAAGGAGAGCTGGTATGGAGACGGCTTCCAGAAGCAGGTGGATCTGTTCGGGCGCAGGGTCTGGAAGATACCCCTCATGTCCGGAGACTTCATCATCGAGGAGAGCTTCGGCGCTGTGGATGGAATAGCGGGAGGCAACTTTTTGATACTGGCCCAGAACCAGGCGGCAGGCTTGATGGCGGCTGAGGCGGCAGTCAATGCCATAGGCAGGATCAAAGGCTGCATCACCCCCTTCCCCGGCGGTGTGGTAGCCAGCGGCTCCAAGGTGGGCTCCAAATACAAGTTCCTCAAGGCTTCCACCAACACCGCTTTCTGCACCTCCCTCCGTGAGGACGGGGTCTGCACCCTGGCAGAAGATGTCTCTGCGGTCTTTGAGATAGTGATCAACGGCGTCTCCAAGGAGGCCATCAGCGCAGCGATGAAGGCGGGAATCAATGCCGCCTGCCGCGTGCCCGGGGTGCTGAAGATCTCCGCCGCGAA
>Ga0208197_1002346_pt1 | contig 16883 bp, 15 predicted proteins | sample AD_JPNNA4_MetaG_FD_184444 | JGI IMG/M metagenome (GOLD analysis project Ga0208197, IMG submission 184444) | Active sludge microbial communities of municipal wastewater-treating anaerobic digesters from Japan - AD_JPNNA4_MetaG (SPAdes) (version 2) | ecosystem: Engineered > Bioreactor > Anaerobic...
AGAAAGCCGCGACAAAGGCGCTCCTCCAGACGGTACCGGTCATGCGGCAGAAGAGCCAGAAGAGCAGCAATGTACTGAGGATGTGCAAAATAAGGTTGGTGACGTGATATCCGCCGGCTTTCAGGCCATACAGTTGATGATCAACCATGAAAGACAACCAGACCAACGGATTCCATAAACCAAAGTATTTTGAACCAAAAGACCAGTAGAAACCATTAAGAGAGATTCCTGATTGAATCATCGGGTTTTCCGTGATGTAGATGACATCATCGAAATTGATGAATTCAAAATGATGGACCTGCCGGTAAACGGCAGCGGTGACGGCAGCGAGAATGATATAAATCATGAGCCGCTGTCTTTGCGGAGTGAAACTTGACTGATTGAACATGAATTATTTCTTTGCCTGAATTTTCTTTATATCAACAACATTGCCGGCAATATTCCGGGTGGAAGAATCTTTTCTGACTACCATTGCCGGTTGATTGATGGAAGAATCATTATAGAAATCTTCGACCAGGGCCAGATATTCGGCCAGCAGTTTGCGGCTGACAACAAAGATATGACCGATATTTTTTTCAATGACACGATTAAGTCCGCCACAGGTAACTTTAACATTCCCCGTATCCACACAGCCCCATGTTTCGCCGGCTACACAGGAGCCTGCCGGGGCGATGGGATCCCGGGATCCCTTGTAATCGAAAATTCTGACGCCGGCTTTTTTCAAAATGGCCATATTCACCGGTTTGCCGTCGAATTTCGGATTGAGGGAAGGCAGACAATATTTGCCTTCATACACCTGATTGCCGATGAATATATTCTGAATCCATTGAACATGGGCGCTGACCGGAAACTTCGTGCCGTGCGTCAGCCAGTAAAGGAAAGGCGCCGAGTCGGCGATGGATTCCTTGATTTCCGCGCGTCCATAGAAACCCAGGACAACCGTGTGCTGAACGCCCGGTTGAATTTCGTTCATCCCCGCTTCAATAACCTGCGGGGGAATATTCACAGAACCGAAAAGCTCCTTCATCAGATAAGGATCGTAATCGCGACGAATCAGTGAACGAATCGGATAGTGTCCGCTTTCTTCGTCATCAAATTTCATCGGTGACGCCATCAAGGCGATTTTTGTGATATCCATCGGTTTGCCTTCAGCCAGCAACTCTTCCGCTCTTCTTGCCAGGTAGGGGAGAATTAACGTGCCGCCCATGCAGTAGGCCATGATGTATATCTCATCCCGTGGATGTCGCTTTTTGATCATGTCGAGATAGAAATCAGGAATTGTTTTTCCGTAAAAATCAAGACCCAGTTCCGTTTCTTCCCAGCCCGGATCACCGTGATCCACCAGGTAAATGATATAACCTTTTTTCAGCATGGCCTCGACAACAGACTTTCCGGTGGCCAGATCGAACAACTCCGGTTTGTTGATGAGCGGTGTGGACATATAGATTACTTTACCGTTGGGTTGAATTCCCTCCGGCTGAGGATAGTAGCGTAGTCTTACCCGGTGATTGAGAGAACCTTCCACATATTCATAATAGGAACAGCCGATTTTGCCCTGAGTGGCTCTTTCGGAATACTCCTTGATGTCAAAAGCGTTAGCTTCGTATAGGTTTTCCAGGCGCATCCGGTTTTCTGCAAGATAATCTTCAAAGGAAGTCTTTAGGGATCCGTCGGGATTCGTCTTGGCGAAGGGGAGCGGTGCGTTGCTGAAGGGCTGTTCGGTGATTAAAACCAGCAGGCATTTTAAAAGCTCTTTCATCGCTTTGAGGCGGGAAAGGCCGATATTATTGTATTGCTGCTCCAATTGGGCGAATTCGTCCATATAGTTTCTCAAATATTCTTTGCCCTTCGGGGTCGTACAAATCATCAGGGCTTTATCCCGGTTGAATTTTCCGTCTTTGATAAAAAAACCGGTCAGGGTGTAAAGCAGGCGGGAATAACTTTTGTATATCCAGCCGTTCATATCGGCAATCGCGTCGGGATTGCGGGAAGCGCCGACGGCGAGACGCGCGCTGGCCTTGACATGCCGAAGCATGGAATCCAGAATCGCACTCTGCCACGAAGCGGAAAAAGCCAGCGGACCGAAAACCAGAGGATTCTTTTTGATGGTTTCCAGAAACTGCTGGTAATTGAACAGGCTTCTGACCTGCTGCCCAACCATTTTACTTTTCCAGGGAATGGTCGTAGAAAGATTTTCGAGATTATCGGCAGGTGAAAAATCGATTACGTTGAGCAGTTCATCCGGTGTAATTTTTGCAACCTTTTTACTGGACATAAAAGAACCTCTTTATGGTTTGATGTAACATATTATGACAATTTTCAAAACGATTAGGAAGCCAAATTAAGTTGACAAATATATTCTTATATATTAAAAAATAATCGCAGTTTAAGCAAGTTCCGTTACGGGTCATCTTTCGGCGTAACTTGCATTCATCTAACGTATTCCGGCAATAACAGTTTTGGCTTTTTATTTTTCTAACATTGAATGGTCATTTTCTTCAATAGTTTTTTTAATCGGGGTGTCCAATGAATGAGGAAGAGAAAAATACTCAATTTAAGGAATCGGCGATATTTCCCTGGTTGCAGATGGTGACGGACATGTGGATGAATGCAGCCAAATCCATGCCATCCGGTTCGCAGACGATGTTCAATGCGCAATCCGCCATGCAAAACCGCTTCACACAGCAGCTCGATACAAACTTGAACCTTCTTAAATCATTTGCCAAAATGATCAAACAACCGGAATCTGAATCGGCGGCGGCCAATGCGATGAAATCCATGCCTGAAATATTTCTGAAAATGACCAAAACCGGTTTTGATGCGGCGATGCAAATACAAAACCATCTGGTGGATAAAGCAGGCCGGATCGGTAAACGCACGGAGGCATATAATTTTGAAAACCTGGATCAGGAAGTCTTTAAAGCATGGGGTGAAATTTATGAAAAGGACATCCAACCCTACTTTAAAATTCCACCGCTGGGGCTGACCCGTTTTTATCAGGAACGTTTCAATGAGCTTTTGAACAGCCACAATGTTTTTGAAACAACACTGGCTGAATTCCTTTCCATCCTTTATCTGCCGATGGAAAAGTCATTCAAGGTCTTTCAGGAAAAGCTCCAGCAAATGGTGGAAGAAGGCAACGTTCCCACCTCATCCAGGGAAAGTTATGCCATGTGGCTGAAGATTCTGGAAGGTCATTATATGACGCTTTTCAAATCTCCAGATTACACGGAAGCCCTGCACCGCGTTCTTAAACATTTTGAGAATTTCATGATTGTCAAAAACGAAACGATGCAGGATTATCTGCAAATGATGCCCGTGGTGACGAATAAAGACATTGATGATCTATATAAAGAGTTTTACTTGTTAAAAAAAAGAGTAAGAGAACTGGAGAAAATGCTGGGAGTATCTCCGAACGCCATGGATACCGGGAAATAGAAGCCATTTCCGAATCTGGTTAGAATAGTAAAATTCAAAAAAGGAAAATTTTTTCATGAGTCCAACCAAAATCCCTCTTGATCTGATTCTCGAAAAAATGGCCGAAGACGCGGAAAAAGCGCAGCAACGCGTTTCCAAAGCTTCCGAAGTCCTTCAGGGACAGCTCAATACGGATCTTGCCACCACGCCCTATGAAATAGTGTATGAGGAGGACAGGGTCAAACTCAAACATTACATCCGTAACGAGAATGCCGATAACAAGTTGAAAACACCGCTTCTGGTTGTCTATGCGTTGATCAACCGGGAAACCATGCTTGATTTGCAGCCGGACCGGAGTGTTGTGAAAACATTTCTGGAAGGCGGCATTGATCTGTACATGGTGGATTGGGGGTATCCCAAACGGAAAGACCACTTCTTAACGATTGATGACCATGTCAACGGTTATATGAACAACATGGTCGATTTCATCCGCAGAAAGCACAAGGTTCCCAAAATCAATCTGATGGGAATATGCATGGGCGGCAGTTTCTCCATCATGTATTCGGCTCTGCATCCGGACAAAATCAAGAATCTGGTTACCACCGTTACCCCTTCGAGCTTTGACACGGACAAGGGGCTTTTGCACATCTGGATGAGGGATCTCGACGTTGACGGGATCATCAATACCTACGGTAATATTCCAGGAGATCTGATGAATTTCGGTTTTCTCCTGCTCAATCCCGCGCGCCTGATGATCGATAAATACGTCGGTTTTATGGAGAATATGGACAACAAAGACTTCGTGGAAAACTTTGTGCGAATGGAGCGCTGGATTTTTGACAGTCCCGATGTTCCCGGAGCAACCTTCCGTCAGTTCGTGGAAGACTGTTATAAAAGAAATCTTCTGATTCAAAGCCGGATGGTTCTGGGCGGTCAAAGAGTAGATTTGAAGAATCTGACCATGCCTCTTTTGAACTTTTACGGACAATATGATCATTTGGTTCCGCCGGAAGCCTGTAATCAATTGACCAAAGCCGTGGGCAGCCGGGACGTCGAGGATATCTGTCTGGAAACCGGCCATATCGGCATTTACGTCAGTTCCAAATTTCAGAAAATGTTTGCGCCGAAAATTGTTCACTGGCTAAGGGAAAGAGACAGTGATGACATTTTGGCTGTGCCCGGAAAGACTTCCGAGAGCGCGGTAAGAAAGCGAAAACCAATGATTAAAAAGAAGGTTGCAAAAACAGGGGAAAAGAATTTATCGGCAAAAAAGCTTGATTGACAGCAGATTTAAACAAACGTGTTTCAGGACATATGACAAGGGAGAACAGGTATGGCAGCAAAAGGAAGTTTTTTCTGGGTCTTAAGCAAACTCACTAAAGAAATCGGTTCAACGGAAGAAAGGGATAACATACCTCGCTTAATTGTATCTGCCGCTGTTGAAGCGTTGAAAGCCAAGGCGGCGGTTATCTTTCTGCGGGATGAGGATAAAGAAAATTTCATCAGCAATCAGGCCGTTGCACAGGTCGGGCTTTCCAATAAGTACGTTCACGCCGGGGCGGCACATGCCATTAAAATCAGTCCGCAATTATTGAAAGACGGGTATATGTATTTCCGTGATGCCACAACCGATAAGCGTCTGACGAATCATAAAGCGAAAAAAGAAGAGGGGATCGGCTCGATTATTTCCGTACCGATCATGAGCAAGGGCAGAATGCTGGGTATTCTCAGCCTCTATACCAAAGAAATCCGTGAATTTACCAAAGATGAAATAGATTTCTTGTCCATTCTTGCCGAGCAGGGGGGCTTTGCCATTGAAAATGCCAATCTGATCAAGAGGCTGCGCAAGCAATCACAGATGTTTCTCGATTTGTCTGCCAGCATGTCGTCCAGCCTTGATGTGAAGAAAATTATCCAAGCTATGACCCAGGAGCTGGTGGAAACTTTGAGGATAAAGGCCGCATCCGTGAGACTATTGGATGACGAGACGCTGACCGTAAAACTGATTACCAGTTTTGGTTTAAGTGATAAGTATCTCAACAAGGGACCGGTGAAGGCGGATAAGAACATTGCCCGGGCTCTCAAGGGAGAAACGATTTACATTAAGGATGTTTCCATTGATCCGGGAATTCAGTATAAAAAGGAAAAAGCAGAAGAAGGCATTGTTTCCATGCTTTATGTCCCCATTAAATCCCAGGATAAAGTGATTGGTGTTCTCAATATTTACAGCAGCTGGTCCAGAGAATTTACAGATGATGAGATTTTGCTGGTCCAGGCGTTGGCCTATCAGGGGGGGCTGGCCATCAGCAATGCCAGCATGAATATCATGCTGCAGGAAGATATCAAGGATTTGAAAGATAATATCTGGAGTCATAAGTGCTGGTTTTAAATAGGTGGAAGTTGTAGGGACTGTTCTAACCCAAGGGTCACAATGCCCGAAAAGTCCGAAAACAATTTGCAAAATGGAGGAAACGGGAATGATCGCAGGAAAAACGATTGATAAGCTGAAAGTCGGAGATGTAGCGGAATTTGCCAAAACAGTCACAGAAACGGATATTTATTTGTATGCTGGCATTACCGGTGATTTTAATCCGGCCCATGTCAATGAGGAATACGCCAAAAACACTTTTTTCAAGACGCGTATCGCGCACGGCATGCTTACTGCGGGATTTATTTCCGCCATCATTGCCAATCAACTGCCCGGCCCCGGAACGATCTATCTAAGTCAGAGTTTGAGCTTTCTGGCGCCTGTTCGCATTGGCGACACGATTACCGGACGGGTCGAAGTTCTGGAGTTAATGGAGAAGAACAGAGTTCGGCTGAAAACCACCTGCACGAATCAGGAAGGTGTTGTTGTGCTTTCCGGTGAAGGTTTGGTTAGTCCGCCTAAAGCTCCCAAAGTATGATCAATGGATTAGTTGCTTTCAGATTTTTCAGCAAAAGAAAATCGGGAATGTCCAAAGTAGCTGACGATTGCGGTGATGGGGATTAGCAGGGCACCGGATATCTTGGGATCTATCTTGAAAACCTCAACAAAAACAGGGAGTAACGCAAGGCCGAGAATATTGGTCAACGTATAGGTGGAATAAAATTTTATATATTCGATAATGATTGCTTTACCCTTGGCCTTTGATTTAAATGTTATGTATTTGTGAAAAATAAAGGAGCTGGTTGTTGCGATAACATTTGCTAGAACCGCAGCCGTCATGTAAGCCACGTAGCGTTTTTGAAAAACCATGGCGAACAGACAATCAAGTCCAATATATGTTCCGTAGCCGAATACGGTGTTCCAGATGCCGATTAAAAAAAATCTTATTTTTACTTGATGATCCAACCAAAATTGTTTCCATGATATTTTCAAGAGGGATACTCCGTGAAATTACTAAAACGCTATCATCGTAATCTGTTGTTCTTTTCTAAAAATACTATAACCCTGTTGAGAGCTTTATCTATTTCCTCAGCTTTTATATCCTGATAAACTTTTAGTTTGTTATTGGAAGAAAAGAGAACAGCAGGTAAATACCTTGTAGTGCGTTTCTTGTCTCTTTTGACTGCATTAACAATCTGTTCCGTCTGGAACCATATTTTTTTCAGTCTGACAGACAAAAGACATACGACCATTTTGTTAATCTGATCAGCTTTTTCCCTTTTTAATATGTTCCTTGCAGCAGCGATATGATTAGCAGTCATGAGTCCCAATGTCACTGCCTGACCGTGCGGTATCTTATAATTACTGACTTTTTCAAATGCATGTCCAAATGTATGGGCGAAATTCAGCAGATTCCTTATTCCGAAATCATACTCATCCTTTTCAATGAACGTTTTTTTGAAATTTAACGATCTTTCGGTAAAGAACTTCAACGTCTTCACATCTCGCCCTAAGAGCTTTTCCATATTTCTTTCCAGCAGGTCGATGCCATCTTTGGCCGACATGATATTGAACTTGGCTACTTCTCCCAATCCGCTCAGGTAGTCGTCTTCTGTCAGGGTCTTTACAAAATCCAGGTAAATATAAATTCTGTCAGGTGCGTAGAATGTTCCCAGCAGGTTTTTAAAATTGAGATAATTAAGAGACGTTTTGGATCCGATGCAACTATCGCATTGCGCGAGCAGTGTTGTCGGGATAAAAGTCCATTTTACCCCTCTGTTATATATATTTGCCGCGAAACCCGTAACATCCTGAACAATACCACCCCCGATGGAAAGTAGTTCTTCTGCTCGTTTAAAAGAAATTTCCGCCATCTTTTTGCATATAGCCAGCGCGGAATTAATATTTTTTTTACTTTCAATTGCTTTGAAAAGATAAACAGAAGAGGGATCAATATTGCTCAGAAGAGTATTTTTGTATATATGAAAAACCTTTTCATCTATGATGATAAGTCTATATGGGGTCTTTAGTATTTTTTCGATATGATGACGGTCAACAATTTCAACCGAATATGTTTTGCTGTGGGATTTGATTTTCATTTGACGGTAAATCCCCCATCTACGACTATTTTTTGACCGGTCATGTACGTGTTTTTATCTGACCCAAGATAATAAACAATGTCAGCGATTTCCTCCGGTTCGGCAAACCGGCCCAGTGGAATGTCACCATATATTTTCTTTGCTTCTTTCAGCGGAACATTCTTTTTGGTTAACTCTGTATTGACGTATCCGGGACATACTGTATTGACGAGGATGTTATACTTACCCAGTTCTACTGCCAGGGTGCTTGTTATACCGTGGATGCCGTTTTTCGTCATGGAATAAACACATCTCTTTTCTTTTGAAACAACTCCCCAGATGGATCCTATATTGATGATGCGCCCATAACCTCTTTTTTTCATGCCGTATGTCAGTGCACGGGTTATGAGTAATGGCGCAATTAAATTGACGTTAACCGTATCGATCAAATCACTGTTCTTGATATCCTGAATCTCCGCTAATGGATTGATCCCGGCGTTATTCACCAGGCAATCAACCTCCATATTTATATTTTTTTTAAAGTAGTTTTCTATGGATGTTAGTGAGAGGAGATTCATGTCCTGACGGGTCGGCATGATGATTTCGTATCCATGATCACGAAAACGCTTTGCAATCGCTGCACCAATGCCCCTGTTTCCACCTGTTATAAACAGTTTTTTCATAAGAGACCTTCCTGTGGGAGAAATGGCAATTCGGTTGTTTTCATCATTCACGTATGATTTTTAAGTACGTTTAAACATAAAGAGAAGGCGTCAAAAATTCAAGCTGAATATCTTTGCCTATTGCGGCAAGAGCTTTTTTTACAGCTTCATTACGCAAGACCACATTATCATCGCAGAAAAGAAATTGAATGTATTCTTTCGGATAATTTTTTGTGTCATCAAATGAATAACCGTCGAATCCGGCAATGTATACTTTTTGATAACTCATTTTTACAAGAATTTTCAGAAGCATCAATACCGGGTTGTCTCTGATCAGCGCATCTTCCATCACGAGCGTGCCGAAATTGAACCTGTAATCAATTTTTTTGTTCGCTTCGGAAACATTGGACGTGCAGATGACCTTCATATCATGTTCCTTGCCGTATATCTTATTGAAAAACTGACTGTATCTCTTGGCATTGCCCATAAATACATAATCAGGGCTGTAATCATCATTGACAAAATTTATGGTGATAAGAACAGGTTTTTTCTTCTGTATAAAATCTCGGATTTGTCCCGCCTGCACCTCGATGGATTTGCCCGGCGCAAGAATAAGGATGTCTCTTTCTCCCAGTTCGGCCTTCAGAGTCGCGTACGCGGCGGAGTCGTCGATAATATTGTTCTGATAATCCCGGTAGAGCGTTTCCATAATATCCCGGTTAAAGGTTAGCTTTTTATCCGGTTCGATTTGCGTGATAATCTCGTTAATGGATTTGACGGAAAGCGTTTTCTTATCCAGCAGATTACTCACGTAATCCGGGTGACAGTCATTGGAAGCAGCCATAAAATGCTTGAGTGAATACCCCCAGTATTTTTTCGAGTATTCCTTCATAATGTCCACGTCAATCGCTTCGAGGATCTGATCAATGTTGTATTTTCCACCATAGTTTTCGTTGACGTGCATGGCCAGCAGCTCAGTGCAGGCGTTACCCGCGCTTTTCCCCATACCGTAGAGCGAACCGTCAACAATGAGTTGTCTCCTGGAATCCATGGCCATCAGTTCGGTGCAATTGGCATAAGCAAGCTGGAAGTTGTTATGGGAATGATAACCGATGAGAATGTCATCATTGAGATGATCATTCATCAGGTCAAAATAATGCATCATCTCTTTCTTGTGCATAAGGCCATAAGTATCAACAATGGATATACCGTAGGGGCCGATTTTGTTTACTTCCTTGAGCAGCGCTTTCATTTCGGTGTCCGAGTAACCGGTGACAGAAACCGGCTGGAGGAATAGTTTGTAACCCTTTTTCTTGATCTCTGCGCAGAACTTCAGAGCTTCGGGATAATCTTTTTTCTTGAATATAACCCTGATCCCGTCAAGAACGGAATCTTTCTGCTCAGTAAGTGCTTCGATGCCGCAAGTGCCGTAATCGATCATGGCCAGAATCATTGCGTTTTGAACATCAAGGTTTTTAAAAATGGGTTTTATAGATTCTGTGTCAGGCAGAATAGAACGATTTTCGTCATATGTTCTTCTTTCATCAAGAAATCCTATTTCAACAATATCTATTCCGGCTTTGTCCAGCCTGCTGATTATACTTTCAATGGTACCGAGACCGAAGTTCCAGTCGTTCACATAGCCGCCGTCGCGCAGCGTGCAGTCAAGGATTCTGATCGATTGCATATCTTATTCCTCTTTGATTGTCTTGATGATCATGCATTCTTTAAAGGTGTCCCTGTCTAAGAAAGGATACATGTCCTCCAGGGGAGGAGTAAACATTTTGCCATTGCCCAGGTTTTTGGAAGCCAGCTTCGGCTCAAAATTCTGTTTTGGATTCAATACCACCTCGCAAAAAACCGGACCTTTCATTTTCAGCACTCTATTCAAAACGGGCTTTAACGAAGCATTATTGACTATTTTCGCATACTTCAGGCCGTACGCACGAGCTATTTTCTCTGCATCGGGGAAACTGATGCCTGAAGATGAATTGACACCGACGAGAGGTTTGCCGAAAAAAGAATTTTGTGTCTGCCTGATGGAATGGTAGCCATCGTTATTAAAAAGAAAAATGGTTATATTCATTTTATTATGAATAATCGTTTGTAATTCCTGAATATTCATTTGCATGGAGCCGTCTCCGGCAATACAGTAAACCTTTCTGCCCGACGCCATATGCGCGCCGATGGCCGCCGGCAGATCATAGCCCATGGAGGCACATCCCGAATTAGTATAGAGCCGTTGCCCCTTTTTTATAACGGCTGCCTGAAATGTAACAACGCAAGCGCTGCCGTTTGCCGTAACAATAATATCCTTTTCTTTCAGTTTTCTTGTGAATGAATCCACAAAATAATAAGGATTGACTTTCGCCCGACCTGCCGAACCTGCGCCGCAAAGATTTTCAAACTGGCGGCGAATGGACCTGCAATAATCCATCCATGCTTTTTTCTTTGGTAAAGTTACCACTTTTTTCAAAAGTAATTTTATCAAATCGGCGACATCCGCAAGTACTGGAAGATCAGGAGCAAGGGTAGGTTTTTTAAGTTCATTTTGATCGATATCGACGATGATTTTATATGCTTCCCGTGCGAACATTTCCCAATTATAACTAATCTGTCTGATGTTGAGACGGCAACCCATTACCATGACCAGATCTGCATTTTGTGTGATAAAATTTCCGCAACGGTTGCCGATAGTTCCCGGTCTGCCAAAATAAAGCGGGTGACTGTTCCAAATAACATCATGGGCGTTCCAGGCTGTTACCACAGGAACATTCAGTTTTTTTATGAGCTTGTGAAAATTATCGAAAGCACCGGAAGAACGAACCGCCGAACCGGCCAGAATTACCGGTCTTTCAGCTTTTTGAATGCGCTCCAATATTTTCAGGACGGTTTTTTCGCTGACTTTTGGCGCGATTTCCCTGATGTCTTCCTGCGGATTGTATTTTTTCAGCTTTTTTGTGTCTATGATGGCACCCTGAACATCAAGCGGAATGTCCAGCCAGCAGGGACCGGGTCTGCCATGGACGGCAAGATAATAAGCCTTTTCCAGATGATAGAGAATATCGGTCGGTTCAATGACCATTTCGGCGTATTTGGTCATCGGCGCAACAACTTTAGTAATGTCAAATTCCTGATCTCCGAGTTGGCGAAGATTTAAGCCGGTGCTTCTGACTGTTGTACTGAAACGAACCTGCCCCGAAATGATAAGCATAGGTATGGAATCGAGCCAGCCACCCAGCACACCGGTTATGGCATTTGTTCCTCCCGGTCCGCTGGTTACACATACAAGAGCGATTTGTCTGCTTAACCGGGCGTAGCTTTCCGCCGCCATCGCGCAGGCCTGCTCGTGATGATTGTAAACGCACTTCAGCTTCGGATGTTTGCCAAAGGCGTTGTTCAGGTGCATCGCTCCGCCGCCGGTCACGGTGAAAACATGTTTTATTTTTTTTGACGTAAGCCAATCAGCGATGTAATCCGCAACTTTTATATGCATTTTTCTATACATGCTCCTGAACAGTTAAATTAAGCCATTCCATTTTTTTGTTTTCCGCAGATTAGGAAAGGATATGTTTATTTGAATACACTTATTTTTTTGCAGTAAGGTCTTACCTTGTTTTGTTCGATATAAGGAAATTCAGCTTTTATGTCAATTATTTTGTATGCAGAGACATTTTCTAGCGTTACTTAAAAGGCGAAGAATTCTTTTGTAGAATATTTCAAATTGGTAAATTTTTATTGCTAATTATTCCTATTTTATATACTGAACAACATCTGGAAAAAATTTTATCGACGGTAAGGATATAGGAGATGAAAACATCAGATAAACCAATATTTGTGACTCAACCTTATCTTCCTCCCCTTTCTGAATTTATCCCCTATCTTGAAAATATCTGGGAAAGTAAATGGCTGACCAATGCGGGCCCCTTTCATCAGGAACTCGAAAATAAATTGGCCGATTACCTCGGAGTTAATCATCTCGCTTTGTTTTCCAATGGCACTCTTGCACTTGTTACAGCGCTTCAAGCATTGCGGATTACAGGAGAGGTTATCACCACGCCGTTTTCTTTTGTTGCCACCGCTCATTCTCTTTTATGGAATGGTATAAAACCAGTCTTCGTGGATATTGATCCCGAAACCTTAAATCTTGATCCTGAGAAAATCGAGGCGGCAATCACTCCTCACACGACTGCAATCATGCCTGTGCATGTGTATGGAAAACCCTGTGATGTGGAAAAAATTCAGAAAATTGCCGATACATACGGACTAAAAGTCATTTATGATGCGGCGCACGCGTTTGGCGTTCAATATAAAGGTGAAAGTCTTTTGAAGCACGGAGATCTATCAACGATGAGCTTTCATGCCACAAAAGTGTTCAATACATTTGAGGGCGGTGCCATAGTTTGTCCCGACGCTAAAATCAAGAAACGTATTGATGACCTTAAAAATTTCGGCTTCCATGATGAAGTGACAGTTGTGGCACCGGGAATCAACGCCAAGATGAATGAAATGCAGGCAGCATTCGGACTTTTACAACTCAAGCATATTGACAAGGCAATTGAAAAGAGAAAAGAAATAGATGGTGAATACAGGGCACAACTTTCTCATGTAAACGGCATTTTCATTCCTCTATTGCCTGCCGACACAATTTATAATTATTCGTATTTCCCTATACTGGTTAAAAAGGAATATCCTCTGACTCGTGACGGGTTAAACGATAAGCTTCGCCAAGAAGGAATTTTCCCCAGACGTTATTTTTATCCATTAATCAGTGAATTTCCAATGTACAGGGGGTTCTCATCAGCTTCGCATGCCAATTTACCGGTAGCAAAAATGATAGCTGAACAGGTGCTGTGTTTGCCGATTTATCCCGCTTTGGAAAATGAGATCATTACCAAGATAATAACCATAATTAAAGGTTCATGATGCAAAAGGTTTTATTAGTTGATACAAATTTTTCTTCAGCTCCAATTTATAATTATCTCATTAAAGCCGGATTTGACGCATTCGTCATAGGCGGTAATCCGAATGATTTCCTTGCCAAATGTGTTAAAAATTACATTAATTTTAATTATTCCGATGTGGATGGAACAAAAAAAATAATCGATAAATTAAATATCGATTACATTATTCCCGGTTGCAATGATCTTTCATATAAAGTTTGTGCAGCCCTGAATTCATCCGGTCGCTTTTCCGGTTTAGATTCATTGGAAACAACCGAAATAATCAACAACAAAATGGCATTCCGGACATTTGCAACAAAGATTGGTTTGCCGGTTCCGCAAATCATTACCACAGAAAATACCTCTAAAATATGGCCTTTAATTGTCAAACCGGTAGATGCATACAGCGGCCGCGGCCTGACAGTTGTTCAAAAGTCCGAACAGCACAGGATGAAACAGGCCATAGAGCGTGCAAAGGAATTTTCACATTCTCAAACATTTATTATAGAGGAATATGTTCAGGGGCAGTTATACAGTCATTCGGCGTTTATCAAATGTGGCCGCATTGTCGCGGACTTTATTGTCGAAGAACATGGTACAGCCAATCCGTTTGTTGTTGATACAAGTCGCGTAATCTATAACTTTCCCGGTAAAATGTTGAACAGTCTCCGCGACTGCATTACTTTGATATCACAAAAACTTGAGTTGGTTGACGGATTAATCCACACTCAATTTATCAAGAAGGGAAATTCATTCTGGCTGATAGAAATTACGCGCCGTTGTCCCGGTGATTTGTATAGTCAACTGATTGAACTTTCAACCGGCTTTAAATACGCGGAAATATATGCTCGACCGTTTGTAAGACATAATTATTCCTTTAAAATAAATAAACTGAAGAAATCCTGGATCATGAGGCATACCATATCCCAACCTGTTGAAGGTGTTTTGGGGTCAATCAAATTCAACGTTCCGATTACAATGGAAAAGATGGTTCCGATAAGCCTGGCTGGCGATTTAATCAAGACCAGTCCCTTTGGCCGGATAGCATTGATTTTTTTAAAGAGCATTACGGAGAAAGAACTCCTTGATCTGTATCAAAAAACGCTTAAAAGGAAATTGTACACGATAAATAATACACAATAATTATAATTGTGGCTGAAATATTTAAAATTTATCTATGCAAGTCCGACGGTTTTTATTTGAGTGCGTTCTTTACTGAGTTCTGAAATTTGAGGTGATTATGAAAGATAAACCGGCTACTTCAAGGCCCATGTCGCTCGGGTTCGTTGGCGGTTCTCTGAATTCCGCGGTCGGATATACACATTTTGTGTCGAGCACCATGGATAACAAGTGGACCCTGAATGCGGGATGCTTTAGTACCGATAAACAGCGTAATCGCGAAAGCGCACAAGTATATGGTGTCGCTGCGAACCGTGTTTATAACTCATGGCAGGAAATGATTAAAAATGAGAAGGGACGCCTCGATGCAATTGCCATCCTGACACCGACACCGGCACACGTTGAAACTGTAATGGACTGCTTGAAAGAAGGTATCCCTGTTATATGTGAGAAATCCCTGGTTACAAACAGTATTGATGCAAAAAAAATCCTTGAGCTTCGGAACCATAAGAAAGGTTTCCTTGCGATTACCTATAATTATTCCGGTTATCCAATGATCCGTGAATTGCGTAACATGATTCAGAAAGGAACTTTGGGCAGGATTCTGCACTTTCAGGCGGAAATGCCACAGGAAGGATATATAAGGGTTGATGCTCAAGGTAACAAGCCGGTTCCTCAATCGTGGCGCCTCTCTGATGGGAAAGTACCGATAATCCATCTTGATTTGGGATCGCACCTACATCATCTGATTCATTATTTGCTGGGGCAAAAACCACTTGACGTCGTGGCCGATCAGGACAGCTTCGGATGGTTCCCAGACGTAACAGACAATGTAGCCTGTCTTTGCCGGTATTCGAAAGGCATTCAGGGGCAGATGTGGTTCAGCAAATCCGCCTTGGGACACAGAAACGGTTTGCGGTTGAGAATCTATGGTTCAGATGCATCGGCGGAATGGTATCAGATGTCACCGGAGGAATTGATAATATCTTTTTCAGATGGACAAAGGCAAATTGTTGATCGAGCCTCAATAGTCGAAGTGGCCAACATGCGTCGTTATAACAGATTTAAATCCGGTCATCCCGCCGGTTTCATAGAGGCTTTCGCCAATCTATACGATGATATAGCCGATTGTCTTGAACAATATAAAGCAACAGGCAAGTGGACTTCTGAAAACGTGTTTAGCGCAGAACTGGCCTTGGAAGGCATCCAGATGATTGAAGCCATGGTTAAATCAATTGACAAAAAATCATGGAGTAAAGTGTAATAATCGTATACTTGGCCATGTGACATATAAGTGTTTCATTACATAAAATTTCTATGAGACAGCAAATGATTCATCACAGTTCAATAATTGATTTACAAAAAAAAATATCACCCGATATAAAGCATCTGGTTGATCTCTTTATATCGCCCGAGGGTGTTGGCCGGCGATATCTATTTGGTCGTAATGAACACTCGGAAGCCCTATTGAAAGTTATCGATATTGACGGATTTGTGGACGATTATGCTGAACAGGGAACAATCTGGCACGGCAAGCCGGTCGTCAACAGCAGTAATGTTCCGAAGCAGGCAATCGTTGTAAATTGTTCAATGTGTAATATGCCGGTGACAGCAATAAATAAAATTAAAAATCTGAATGTTTCAGGAGGTCTAGCATATTCTGATTTGAATCTTTCACTTCCTGATTTAATTCCGTTACCCAACTTCGTTGCGGACACCCGTGCTGATTTTCAACAGAATCATTCTAAATGGGAGGCACTCAGTTCTGCTCTTGCTGATGACCAGTCCAGAAGAGTGTTGGATGATATCCTCAGTTTTCGTTTGACCGGCGATTGCAAGTCCATGGCTTCTTATTCTTTTCGGCCCCGGGAACAGTATTTTGAAAACTTTCTGGGATTGGGGACAATGGATGTGTTTGTCGATGCCGGTGGATATGACGGAGACACAACCGAAGAGTTCTGCCGTAGATATCCGGGATATAAGAAAGTTTATCTTTTCGAACCGTCTTCAAGCAATTTGAACAAGGCCCAAGCCCGCCTAAAGGATTTCCGTGATATTGAATTTATTCAATTGGGGCTTTCCGATGCCGAGGGCAAACTCCAATTTAATGCCGATGGCGGATCGGCCAGTTGCATCAGTTCATCAGGATCATGTCAAATCAATGTTACAACGGCCTGTTGCCCAAATAAGTTTTGCAAAGATTATAAAGAGCGGCTATAAAAATAGCAACAAATTCTTGGAGAGAAACAGCCATGATGGGTTACCAACCTGATACACAGCCGAAACTCTTTTATCA
>Ga0208197_1002348_pt1 | contig 16881 bp, 11 predicted proteins | sample AD_JPNNA4_MetaG_FD_184444 | JGI IMG/M metagenome (GOLD analysis project Ga0208197, IMG submission 184444) | Active sludge microbial communities of municipal wastewater-treating anaerobic digesters from Japan - AD_JPNNA4_MetaG (SPAdes) (version 2) | ecosystem: Engineered > Bioreactor > Anaerobic...
GCTTCATTGACGGTGGGCCCTTTTTGAGGAATTCGGTGACTGGGCCCGCTTGAATTCATGTGGGCCTTTTTGGCGGCAGAGATATCTTCAGATATTGCCGGGCTGAGCCGATAGATGCCTGATCTTATTGAAAAGACCCCCTTCGCGGCACGAAGGGGGTCGGTCAGGCTTGGGAGTGCTTTCGGCCACCCCGCACCTTACTCTTACTCACTATTTTCGGGATTTTTGCCTTGGAATATTAGAGGAATTTTGTTCGAAGGCATGTTGCCTTTGCGGAGCGGCTGTTGGTCTTGAGCTCCGCCTTCGAACCGTCATGGATCTGCCTGTCTATCGGGCAAGATGCACCGGCCCCGATGAACATTCCTTCACGTTCCTGCCGCTCTTTGTCGCCCCCGGCAAATGGTATGGGTATCCGGTTATCGAAGATGCCCTCCGTGTCATGATCGGCGAGCAAGTTCCTCACCGGGCCTTCGTCGCCTGGAACATCGATCGGGAACGACGAACCATGGAGGGCGTGAGCAGAATTCCATGCGCTACGACGCTTCGGCGATGGTGGGATGCCTCACGTCACGATGCGGCTTTCTGGCTTGATCTGGCCGCTTTGCATGCACCTGCGGCCGCTGTTTCCGGCTGGCCGAGCATTCTTCCGACGTGTGGGCCTGACGGGATTGCCGGTGAACGTACACCCTCCGGGCTTTCCTCGATTTCTTTCCCTTCCCTGCCCGTCCAGAAGCTATTGCTGATCATTATCTCCCTTGGCGAGATCCTGATGGGGCCAGGTCTCTCGGGAACGTCGCCGTTGGGTGTCGGCCTCTGGTTTCTGGAAACCCAGGCTCGGAGGCGATGCCTTTCGCGCTCCAATTTTCTCGGAAGGCTTATTCCGTGCTCGTTCCCAAGTCTGGCGGTTACGCCTCGCCTTTTGATCTTGCACACTCCCAAAACCTCTCCGCCGTGAATGACGAGAGGTCAGGAGTGAAAATATGCAGACAAAAAAGACAGGAAAAGCTTCCGGAGGGCAGAATCTCGACCTCGGGAGCCGTTTTCGCTTTGTCCCCATCGATCGGCTGAAGACGAACTATGCTGCCTTCCGATGCTCGAAGAGTCACTCAGGGGATGAATCGCCGCTACCGCTTCGGGTGGTGCCGGGCGGAGACGACTACGAAGTCATCGACGGGTTCAAACGTCTCGAGGCCTGGCGCATAGCCGGGTGTTCCGAAATACCTGTCGTTATAGAACACGGCGGGACACCGGCTGATCACAAGAAGCATCTGTTGCTCTCAAACAGCCCGCGACGAACGGTCTCAGCCCTGGACGAAGCTTGCATTGCCCATTCCCTGAGGAACGATGAAGGCATGTCGATGGCGGGCATCGCAGCTTTTCTCGGTCACAGAAAGACATGGGTCGTTCAGCGCATTGCTCTGGTGGAGAAGCTTTCCCCAAAAGCCCAGGCGGCTCTCGGCCAGGAAAAAATCGGGCCCACCTGCGCTTTTCGCCTCATCGGGTTCGGGCATGAGGACCAGGATGCCCTGCTGGAGTGCATGGAGCGGCATCCCCTGCGTCATGCCGAGCGCCTGGCACTGATCGAAAGCTACCGCATCGCCGAGGCTTCGGAACGCGGAGCGTTGCTTTCCAATCCGCTGGGAATCCTGCGTCCCAAGAGTCATCGCGCATTTACACCGACATTCCAGGCCATCGAACAGCGGCTGGAGCAGGCCGTTCGGGAACTGCAGGCGTATCGAAAAATGCCTGTGGGGCCTCTCATACCAGCCGAAAAACGCCGTTTTGAAGCTCTTCGGAATCTCTTTCGTCAGGAGTTGGTCCTGACGCTCAATTCACTCGAGGAGGCACCAGATGCCCATCTCTCCGGAAATTCTTCAGAAGATTCACGAACTGGCCGAGCACGAGGGAACCCGCAAGATCGCTCTGCGACTGGGGATATCCCGCAAAGTGGTTCGCCGCATTCTCGAACGGAAATCCGAACCGCCGCTCCAGGGGAAGCTCAACCCCTTCAAAGAGCGGATCGCGGAAAAAGTCCGGCTTGGTCTGACAGCGAGCAGAATACTTCGCGAGATCCGGGAGCTTGGCTATCAGGGCGGCCGCACGATTCTTGCCCAGCATGTGAGCACGCTGAGGGCGCAGCAAGCTGGCATCACGCGCCGGATCAAACGCCGGTTCGAGACCCCGCCGGGAAAGGAGATGCAGGTCGACTGGTCCCCCGGGCGGGTGTCGATCGGCGGGAAGATGACGCCGATTCACGTGCTCGGCATCGTGTCGGCGTATTCCCGCAAACTCTTCTTCGGCATCTTCCACGACGAGCGGAGCCCCACATTTCTGGAGGGGCTGGCACAGGGTTTCGACTACTTCGGGGGAGCGGCACTGCGCTGTGTCTTCGATAACATGAGCACCGTCGTGCTGGGCCGCATTGGTCCTGATCGCAAGCCTATCTGGCATCAGCGTTTTCTGGACTTTTCGCATCATTACGGGTTCGAGCCGTTTCTCTGCGCCGTGGCCGACCCCGATCGCAAGGGCAAGAAGGAGAAAAGCTTCCGGCTCATCTTCGACGACTTCCTCAAAGGCAGCGAGTTCGCCACTTGGGATGAAATGCTTGCCCGTTTGCGCGCATGGCTCGATCATACGCCGGGTGTCGGGAACCTCCGGCGCCATGGGACCACCGGCCTGATACCGAACGAAGCCTTTCTCGCGGAAAAGTCGCTTTTGATCGCACTTCCATTCCAGCGTTTTCCCTGTTACGAGGAGGTCATTCGCGCGGTCGATGCGGATTCGACCATCTCGGTGAAGGGGGTGCGGTATACGGTTCCGGCGATTCTGGCGTATCGGCAGATTCCTGTCCGCCTGCATGCCGAGTATTTCGAGGTATTCGATTCCCATGGCAGAATGCACCTCTCACAGCGATATGTCGATCCATCCTTCCCGGGAAAGCTGGTCATCGATCCGACACATTACGCCGCAGTGGGAAAGCGTTCGCGGGAAGGTGATCTGAAGCTCGATCAGGCCTTCCTTCGACGGTTTCCCGATCTCGGACCGCTGGTCGACGGTATCAAACTCCGAATGAAGGGCATCGCCACCGTTCATCTGCGAGCTCTTCTGCGAATGGCGGACGCCTACGGGCGTGACGCGTTTCTCGCAGCCGCTCGAAAGGCCCAGGAGTATCACCGTTCCAGTGCCCACGCCGTGAAGCTGATTCTCGAGCGGGACTTCCCGCTACCGCCGGACGATCTGACCCCGGGAACCGGAATCGGTCCGATGCTTCTGGGCGAGGTGGACGAAGCGGATCTCGACGAATACGCGCATCTGGACCATCAGCCGGCGACGGAGAATGAGCATGAGTAATTCACTCTCCGAGCTTCAGGCGCTGGCTCACGATCTCGATCTGACGACCCTTGCCGAGAGCTTGCCCGCATACCTTCAGAAAGCCGAGCAGGGGCACCCGGCCTATACGGATTTTGTCATGGGACTTTTACGGACCGAACTCCATGCCCGTCGGGCGAGGCGCATGGAGCGGTTTCTCAAGCGTGCAAAACTTGGTCTGGTCGAAGAACTGGAAACATTTGATTTTTCGATCCGGCCGAAACTCGAACCCCGCATCATCAAGGAACTTTGCACTTGCCGGTTCGTCGATGAACGGCGAAATGTTCTCTGCCTCGGCCGCCCCGGACTCGGTAAAACCCGCATTGCCAAAATCATTGCTCGGGCTGCCTGCCTGGCCGGTTACTCGGTGCTGTTCACGAACACCGCCGTCATGCTCGAAGATTTGCACGGTTCGTTCGCCGACGGCACCTACACCCGCACGCTTCGGCGCTACACCAAACCTCAGTTATTGATCTGTGACGAATTCGGCTACGAACCATTCGATTCCAAGGCAACGAAGTATCTCTTCCGACTGGTTTCCGCACGGCATCGCCAGGGATCTCTCATCATCACCTCGAACACCGGCTTCGCCCGCTGGAAGACACTGTTCCCATCGGAGTCAGCTGCTGTCGCCACCGTGGACCGTCTGGTCGATCAGGCAACCATTCTCCGCTTCTCTGGAAAAGGAAGCCGCACCCCCAGAGATTTTCACGGCGATCAACTCGACGACGACTGAAACGCCTGTATAATCACACTTTTCAATATGCCGCCGCTGACCCGGCGGCCTTTTTATATTCTTCCGTTTTCTATTTCCGATCGAGGGGCCCACCAAAAAGGGCCCGCTTGAAAGACCGAATCAACTCCAAAACCCTATCACTTCCCCATCAGCGCCGCGGGCCCCCGACCGACAAACCGGAAATGGGGCCCATCGGAAATGAAGGACGGACACACCGGACCTCGACATCACACCGGAATATCGATTGATATAGGTGATAACGGCCTGGAGAATGATTTTCTGGGCGCCCTTGTCCTGGACATCGATCATACTGCCATGCGTCATTTTCGGCATCGTGCCCATCCCCCTTTCGAACGTTCATTCATCACCCAGGGCTTCCAGCAACCCGGGCCATTTCTTTTCGATCTCCTCGAGAGCAGAGCGCAAGGACCAACGACTGCTAAACACGCCAACCCATTCCTCCTCGATCCAGCGGTCATTTTGATGCGGAGGTATCTGGACCGTCATATAGCCGGCCTTTTTCAGCCTGTTGTACATCATCTGCGCGGTTTTACACCGTGCGCTATGAATGATGACCATGGGACGATGGTCGGCCTTCGACAGCGAAGTTTCCAGCCATTCCACGACATCCATGCCATCGCCGGGCCAGGGCATTGTTTCACCCGGGCGGTAGAGATCATAATCGAGAGATATGAAGGCGACTTCCGTGATGTTCGCTTTCAACCATTCGATGGCGGCGCGGGCTTCATGCAAATACACCGGCGTATATACCTGATTCAAAGGCACGAGAGCCGCGGTCATCCGTTCGATGCGGGCAGGGTCGTTTTCTATGATGCATAGGTATCGGGTCTTACTCGAATCCTCCGGGTTTTCGATCATCGGCATCACCTCTTTCGATGCTTGTTACCCCCTTCATTTTGCCCAGGATATTTTCCCTTCATCCATACATTCGAAAATTCTCAGACAAAATTTCACAGTATCTGAAAAAAATATTCAGTGCCCTTCCTGGTATGTGGATTTTGATGTTTATCAAGGTGCGGAGACCCTGATTGGGTCGCTTTTTCGAAAAAGCGGTCGCCATTGATCTGAACGTTCATTCCGGCGATGAGCGGCTCCTTGCCTTGCTGCGGCCGCATATCGGCAAGGGAGGGAGGTATTCCGCCGTGACAAGGGCGAGGAACCGCTGGTCTGGATCGAAGCCGGGGGCTGACCCTGCTCGTCATCGCACCGCAGATATTATCAGATACTATATATAATACTACAATGCTGCTGTATGCCGGCCACTCGACGCTCGAATGGCCGCATTTGGTATGCCGAAGTTACCGTGATGTTCTTCAGCGAAACAATGTTCGGCAATCAAAGAGCCAGAAAGGGATGCTGGAGGACTTCCTTGACGTGCCACTGTCTGAAGGCATCTGCGGGTTTGTAGTCAGCGCGGGTGGGAACGCGGATTTTCCGTCCGAGGAAGCGGAGAAGCCATTCTTCCTTTCCCGGGCCGCTCGTTTCTTCCGACACGACGACCTGGAGCGATTCCGTCAATCCCCAGGCGCCGCGGTCGAAAAGCTTGTGATGAAGAGCGCAGAGGCAAAGACCGTTCGGCTCTTCGGCGGGACCACCCGCCTGATGCCATTTGATGTGGGCCGCCTCGACGCCGATCGGTGCGAGACCGAGCTGAAGGCCGAGGTCGCAAACACAACACCGATACTCGTATGCACGAAGGATTCGATGGCGGAATTCCGCATTTCTTTTCTGGCTAGCTAATGTAGCTGTATATATATCATTAGTGCTATCGATATCAATCCCGGCATTCGAACCCATCAGACATTCGAGTCCGGTTTCCAAAAGAAGATCTTCGTGATACGACTCGGGGAAGTGAGCAATGAGTATCGATCTGGCGACGTCCCTGATCAGCTTCGGATCTTTCTTCAGCGCATCATACACATCCGACGGGAAACCTCCGGCAGCATCGTTCTGAAGAAACAGACCGCGGCTGATTCCGGAGAAGTTCTTTTCATTTCTGAGGCGCTCAACGCAGGGGATTTCCCATAATCCGTCAGACTGCATGTACCAGAAGGGAAATTCCGGGTGATAGGAACGGCGATACGGTCCGAAGTCGCGAAGAAGTTTTGCAAGCTTCCGCTCGATATCGGCAAATCTGACGAGCCGTTCACTTCCTGCCGCGACTCTCCCGAGCGAAAGTAAAACCAGCAGAGGCTTGTGAGGAGCGCGCTGGTCTCCTCTCTTCCAGACTTTCAGCTTTGAAAAACGGCGAAGGATATCACTCCGCGTATTGTCAGGAATTACCACTCGTCTCATATGTTAGGCAACAGCTATCATGAGTAATATATAATTCCTCCAGACCGACAAGGCACAGCCGTTCGCCCTGAGCTTGTCGAAGGGCGAGTGCATTCGTGCTTCGACAAGCTCAGCACGAACGGTATCGAGTATGCGGGTGATTGTCGTGTTCCTTGTGACGAGTAGTACCATGTGGAACACTATACCGCGACCTGCCGAGATTCTCCAACGCCAGTACCGCCCGTCGGGATGTCGATACGCTCTTGATTATCAAGGAATACGAACGGTCGCATAGGGAACGCGAGTCAGACCGCGATCGCCCAGGAGCGTTTGCGCGTCAGACCTGAGCTTTTTCGCGCCGATGCAGGCCGTGAAGATCGGAAGCCTCGCGGTCAGGTGGTTTTCCTCGAGGCTGAAGCCCGTTTCCATTCGATCTGGGCGAAGGCGTTGTGGTTGTGAATGCTTTCCTGGTTGGTGGCCTTGATGGCGAACCAGGTTATCCGGGGGTCATTCTGCAGCCGTTGGGCGACATTCCGCACCATGTCTTCGACAAACGCAGGGTTGTCGTAGGCCAGCATCGTGACATGTCGTTCATCAGGTCGTTTGAGCATGGGGTAGACCGGCGCGGAGGCAGATTCTTCCGCAATCTGGATCAATTCTTCAATCCAGACGAGGTCTCGCAACCCGGAGCGCAACTTCCGGCAACGGACACGGATTTCGATGATTCCCCGCTGGTTGTGGGCCCCATATTCGCTGATCGATTTACTGCAGGGGCAAACGCTCGTCACGGGAACGGCGACGCCCAGGATAAAATCCTCCCTGTTGCCGTTGGCTTCCCCGATAAACAGGCATTCATAGTCCATGAGAGCCCTGGCCCTGGAAACCGGGGCCTCCCGTTCGAGAAAGTACGGGAATTCCACTTCGACGCGGGCTTTTTCGGCATCGAGGCGGGTCTTCAAATCCGCGAGGATCGTTGGAACCGTATTCATCGTAACCTCGCCCCGATGCCGGTTGAGGACCTCGATGAATCGACTCATGTGGGTCCCCTTGAACTGGTGAGGGAGGCTCACCGAAAGCGACACCTGGGCCACCGTTTCCTGGCGTCCCTGCGCCCGGTCGAGAACAGTGATGGGAATGCGCAACCCCGTGACCCCGACGTTGTCGAGCGGGATTGCCCGATGATCGCGCATGGATTGTGTATCGTGCAACGGCATGGCTGAAACTCTTTCTTCCGACGGCAAATCTCAAATTCCGGATCGGCAGATTGTAACCGAATTCCAGCCGGAAGCCAAGGTTGCCCTTGATCCGTCTTTCCCGACAGATCTCTCGGCGCCAGGCATCTCACGAATCCGTCGAACGATCGCGACTTGGTATAGAGACCTCTATTTCAGATTCGCGATGTTCTCATACATATTCGCTTCGGATGCATCCAGCACGCCTTTCTCATCCGGCGAGACGCGAGATTTTTGAAACATGACGAGAAGAAGGACCGGATGCCTGATATACTTCGAGAGGCGGAAGTACGCCTGGGAATACATCGTATCGCATGAACGACGGATCGCTTCCTTGCGTCCTGGTCGTCAACGATGCCGGCGTCGTTTCATCATGCATCTGGAAATTCCATGTTGAAGAAATAGGCGGATATCATGAGAGTACGCATGCTGGTCGCCCTTTTTGCGCTGGTCCTCGCGGTTCCAGACGCGGCGAGGTGTTTTGAACATGTCTTCAGATCAAGCGGGGAGCATCTCCTGGCTCCGAAGATTTCGGAGATTCGGCCGGCGTCGTTCAGGGTCGGGTGGGCGACGTATGCGTCGGCAGATGCGACGACGCATTACCAGGTGCGGATCGATCATGCGCTGTTCGGGGCGTCGCTGACGGGGGACCACGCACCTGGTCATCCGCTTCTGGAAGGGGCCGCCATCCGATCGTCTCGAAAGGCTCATGCGCGAGGTACAGTCCGCCTCGGCGCGATTCGACACGAGCTCCGTGCAGATCATCGATCTCGTGGCATACGCGATGCCGCTCACCCCGGGCCACGCATTCCGACTCGCACCGCCTGAACCGCCGGCCCTCGGTCGTATTCCCACCGAAACGGGCTTCTGCCTCATCATCGGCCACGACGGCACGATACGGACCGCATTTCCCATCACCTCCGCCGCCCGGTTCCAGGACGAGCTCACGAAAGACCTGACCTCACAGCCGCGGGCGGAGGATATCGAGCGGCTAAAATCCAGTTTCGAGGAACTTCATCGAATCATCCACTGAGACATTCAATACAATGATGCGCCCCCCGGAGAAATGAGGTCGACCCTTACGTTCCCTCTCGTATCCCCGTGATGCAAAACGGCCAGCCGTTTCCCCTGCATGACACTGGCTGTTTCAGGCGTTGCATGATATATTTGTTTGCAGACGCGAAGAAAAAGACATGCGTCTGTGCCGCCGGCTGATGAGCCCGATCATGTCCGTGCGGCAGTTCAGCACTATGAAGCGACGAGGAAGTTTGATGGACACACGTGCGTCAGACGCCATGGAACGATTCCATGCCGAGCAACGTCTCCGCGAGAGCGAGGAACGATACCGCGCCATCGCCGAACTGACCGGGGAATGGATCTGGACGATGGACCTCGAAGGCCGTCACACGTCGTCCAATGCGATGTTGCAGGCGATCCTGGGTTATTCTCCGGAGGAGTTCCTCGGGAAACCGGCCTTTCCGTTCATGCATCCGGATGACAGCGCCTGGGTCAAGGCGGAACTTTCGGGCCTTCTCGCCGAAAAGCGCGGTTGGCGGCGCTGGATCATCCGCTGGCGCCGCCGGGACGGAAATTATCTATATCTCGAGAGCAACGCCGAGCCGATCATCGACGGGGGCGGCCGCATGCTCGGATTCCGTGGTTCCGACCGCGACGTGACGGAACGCATCGTCTCCGCGCGGATGGAAAAAATCTATCACGACGTCGTTCACAATCTCTATTCCTGCAGGGATCTCCGCGAAGCGGCGGAAAAGGTGCTTCACGCAGGTCTTCAGCTCGACTGTGTCGACTGCGGCGGTTTCTATGTCGTCAACCATCGTACAGGCTCGCTCGAATTAATCGCGCATCACGGCTTGTCGAACGAGTATATCTCCGCCGTAACCCGGTTTGAGGCCGATTCGCCGCGCCTGAAAATGCTTCGAGACAGCGGGCCTCTCTACGTCAACCATCCGGAGTCTTTTCCGAATGACCGAGGAATCATCATGAGGGAACGCCTTCGCGGAATCGCCGTCATCCCGGTGAAGAGCGGCGATCGGCTCGTCGCCGTTCTCAACCTGGCTTCGCACGTGCATGACTCGATCCCGGCCGAGTCACGACGCTGCATCGAGATGATCGCTCTCCAGGCCGGAACGATGCTCCTGCGTTTACGGAGCGATCTCGCGTTGCGCGAGAACGAAGAAGTATTCCGGCAGTTCCTCGACCATAGTCCTGCATATATATATATCAAAGATGATACTCTGAAATATACCATTCTGAGCCGAAATCACGAGGGCCTTTTGGGAAAGCCTATTCCAGAAATGATCGGGAAGCAGGCGAATGACCTTTTCCCGCCGGAGGCGGCAGGCCGGATGAATGACGGCGATCGCATCGTTCTGCGTGAAGGCCGGGAGTTTTCCTATGAAACCCTGGTAAACGGCCGGTGGTATACGAACATCACCTTTCCCATCACGATCAGCGGAAATCCTCCGTCCGTCGCCGGATATTCCATCGATATCACCGACAGAAAAAACGCGGAAGCGGCAATATCGGCAGAAAAGGAACAGCTGGCGACCACGCTCAGAAGCATCGGGGACGGCGTGATCACGACGGATATCGAAGGCCGGATCCAGATCATGAACAAGGTCGCCGAAGACATCACCGGCCAGTCCCAGGACGAGGCCCTGGGGCGTCCCTTCGAGACCGTGCTGGCCGCCTCCCCCGAAAGCACCTCGAAGGCTTTCGCGAGCCTCTTCGAAGAGGCCGTCAGGACCGGTCGCATCGTCGAAACCGCAGGGCATTCCGAGTTCGTTTCGAGAGCCGGCGGCCGGCATGAGATTTCAGCTTCGGCAGCGCCCCTCAGGGACCGCACGGGCGCCATCACCGGCATCGTCACCGTCATCCGTGATATGACGGAGAAGCTGAAAATGATGGAGAGCCTGCGGCGCATCGACAAACTCGATTCGCTCGGTCTGCTCGCCGGCGGCATCGCGCACGACTTCAACAATCTCCTGTGCGGGATTCTCGGTCATCTCGACCTTGCCAGGATGCACAGAAACAATCCGGAAGACGTCCTACGACATCTCGACAAGGCTCTCGGCGTCTTTTCCAGGGCCCGCGACCTGACCCAGCAGCTGCTTTCCATCTCGAAGGGAGGCGCTCCAAAACGCAAGGCGGGACGGCTGACGGACGTCCTCGAGGACAGCGCTGCATTCGCTCTCTCGGGCTCGAATATCTTGTGCAATTTCAAGTTCGAGCAAGATCTTTGGCTCTGCGAGTTCGACGAGAACCAGGTCGGCCAGGTGATCAGCAACATCGTGATCAACGCCCAGCAGGCGATGCCTCGCGGCGGCCGGATCGTCATCACCGCCGGCAACATGCACCTGAAAAGCGGCGAAGTTCCCTCTCTCGGAGCGGGCAAATATGTCCGAGTGTCCATCGCCGATTCAGGCGTCGGGATTCCCGGGGACCTGCTCGGCCGGATCTTCGACCCTTTTTTCTCGACGAAGCAGTTGGGAAACGGTCTCGGCCTCTCGATCTGTTACTCCATCATGCGGAAGCACGACGGGCTCATTCTCGTCGAATCGGAGCAGGGAAAGGGATCAACGTTCCATCTGTATTTTCCCGCGTCAGGCAGCATCGCCGGGACGGCTGACGGCTGCAGACTGCACCAACACCGGGGTTCGGGCACCATTCTGATCATGGACGACGAGACCGTGATTCGCGATGTGCTGGGACAGATGCTCCAATCCATGGGCTACAGCGTCGTCATGGCCGGTGATGGCCGCGAGGCGCTAAGGATTTTCGCCGAGTCCCGGGATACGGGGGAATCGATCCGCGCAGCCTTCTTCGACCTGACGATCCCAGACGGCATGGGCGGGAAGGAAGCAATACGGGAATTGAGGATGTCGTTCCCCGACCTGCCGGTTTTCGTCTCGAGCGGATACGTCGAAGACCCCGCGATCTTACACCCCGAAAATTTCTGCTTCACGGCCAGCATTCGCAAGCCTTACCTGATCACCGACCTTGCCGATCTCCTGAACCGCCATCTGATATTCCGTCAGACCTGATATATATCACTATCGATAACGTATCTCCCTACCACCAAAAAGAAACACTCCCCCGCCGAAGCCTGAGGAGTGTTTCTCGTATGCGTATTAGTATTCTTCGAACATGCTGATGCCGTCGGCGTCGGCGACGAAGATTCTGCCCCGGTATTTTTTGATCCAGAAGGGAGTACGAACGCTGCCCCACACGGCCATGGCGGTGTCTTGCCGGAGGCCGATCTCCCAGACCGTCGACCAGCCGCCGTTCTGGTTTACAAGTTTGTAAATGCTGTTTCTGTCGGGATCGGCTACGAGATGATACGCCGAATCGTCTTCGAGCCAGTCGTAGCCGAAGGGAACGCCCGTCGATCCGGCGGCCGGGGCCAGCGTGTGGGTCATGGGCGCCGTCATGATCGAACCGTATTCATCAAGACTGTATGACCTGATGGTGCGGTCGGCGGTGATCGCCATGATGTCCACGGGATACGAGTTCGAGAACTGGTAGTAATCCATGGCCATGACCCCTGACGGCAAATTGATCGAGGTGACCCTCGGGATACCCGGCAACTGAAGGTTGGCGCTTTCCATCTCCGTTCCGGCCATATTGAATGCCATGCGGGCGCCGTTGTAGAACTCTCCCTTCCCGTAGAACGCCGTGCCCGAGAGCATGAGCCCGGTCGATTCGCTCGAGATGGTCGCCGAGGGAACCCCGCCGACGAGGTTCTGATACTGGAAATATATTCCACTATACGGAGGAATTCCCTGCGCGATCAAATGAACCGATGAGAGGTTGCCCATGGCGTCGCTGGCGACATACATGTCCTGGAACATCCAACTGGAGGCGATCGGCTTGAACCACTGGCCGTCGTAGCCCTCGGGAAGCGACTGGGTAAACGTATTGCCTGAGATGTTCAGTCGGCGTTCGTGAACGGCATTATTCATGAGGAAGAAGATCCGGTTGTCGTTGAGGGGCGGCAGGATGATTTTCTGCGGCAGAGTTTCCGAGAAACCCAGCTTCGACCAACTCTTGAAGTCGCGGAACACGAGGCGATTCCCGATGTCGACAGACGGCCCCGACGCGAGGTAGTTCCCGTCTGCCGACATCAGGCCGGAGACGTTCAGCTTCAGCGTGGCGTTCGTCGAGGGAAGCGGCGAACCGAACGCGAGATCGGCGAACAACCCGGTCCGGTCGGCGGTAACGGTCGTCGGGACGATCCATTCCCGATTGATCGGCGTTTGGTACAGCTGGTCGAGTTCGAAGTTTTCGACGGCGTACACCGCGGGGTTGGTCATGGCGGAGAGGTTCGCCGCTCTGTCGAACGTCACGCGGATCACGGTATCGGACGTCTGGGTTGCCACGTAGGTCATGCGATTTTTCACGAGCAGCGAGCAGGAGATCGTGCCCGAGCCGAGGTCGTCGTATACCCTGACGCGGAACGCGTACGCCCCGGCCGTTGTGGGGGTTCCCTCGAGAATGCCGGAGGAAGCCACGGCGGTGAGAGTCAGGCCCGGCGGCATATTTGCATCCGGGAGGGACCAGGAGGAAGGATTAGGTCCGTTTGTTGTCGTGAAGACGTACCGATACCCGAGACCGACGACGCCAGTCGGGAGGGTCACCGACGGCGACCCGACGATCTCGTAGACCGACGCCTCGCTCTGAACGCTTATCATGCCGCTCCAGGTGGCGGATTTCGAGGTTGCGGCATCCGTGACGGTGATCGTAAACGAATAAGGGCCGGCCGCCGTCGGGGTACCTTTCAACAGGCCGTTCGAGCGGTCGAGCGTGAGCCAGGCCGGAAGATCGGAACTCGTCCAGGTTACCGCGCCGACGGCGCCGGCCACGTCGATGTAGCGCAGGAACTCGACGCCAACGATGGCTCCCAGGTTTCCCGGATCGACGATGCCGAATGCGTCTCCTGTCACGCTGATCATTGAAGAATACGTGGCCGCCTGGCCGTAACGATCATGCACGACGACTTCGAATGTCTGCGGGCCAACCTCTCGAGGCGCGCCGGAAATCACGCCGTCCTTCGAGATGGATAAGCCCGCCGGGAGGGTGCCGGTCCAGGTATAGGGCTCGGCACCGCCGTCCGCCTCGAACGCGTGCGTGAACTCCTTGTATGCCACGGCTTCCAGGGCTCCCGGGTCGAGCACGCGCACCGGGTTGGCAAGCACCGTGCCGTTGACGTAGCCCTTCAGGGCCGTCTGGAAAAACAGCACCCTGTCGGTGGCGGGGTCGTAATCCTCGATAGCGCCGATGCCGACGCTCTTCAGCAGGTAGATGACCGCCTTTTCCACGGTTCTGCCGGTGTCGGCCGAGTAGGGATTCCCGGGAACGGCATAGGTCGTCGTGATCTCGATGGGAACGGCGAGTTCCGCGCCTCCGGCCGCCATCGGAAGATTCACGAGCAGATCATATTCGCCGACCGTGGCGGTCTTGGTGCAGGTGACGGTCTGGCCCTTGTAGGTGAACGTCACGGTGGCCACGGTGACGTCGCCGGTCACGACCGGATCATTGAGAATCTTCCAGGGCTTTCCGCCGTTGAAGGAGCTGTTCGGGCCGTAGTAGAAGAGACCGCCGGTAACGGCAAACCGGTAGCTTCCCTCGAGCTGGGAGGACTCGTTTCCGGGGAAGAGATCGGCCGCGATCGAACGGCGAATATCGCGCACCGAGCCGAGCGGGGCGTCATAGCTGTAGGGCATGCCGCCGGTTCCGAGGGTGGCGTCGAGCTGCGAGAAGGCGAGAGGTGACCTGACGACCGTGTACACGATGCGTCCGTCGATGCTCGTCGGCGCCGACACGGTCTGGAGGATGCCGTAGTCCGTCCGCGGGACGCCCTGAGTCTCGATGGCGTAGAAGAGTTTGTCGCCTTCACGGGCAGGGAAAAACTCGGCGAGCGAAGCGTTCACGGCGAGATTTCCCTCGCCACCGTCGACGCCGATCCCGTCGATGGCATACGCGCCGTTCTCGAAGACGAGATAGAAGACGATCACTATGGGCTCATCGAAGCCGAAACAGGTGGCGGGAACGACGTATCGTCCCTCGCTCCAGGAGATTTCGGAGCGCATGATATCGAAGGTGTAGCTCGCGTCGTCGGCGGGGTTGTTGATGTCGTTTCCGAACGAGCGGACCCAGAGGCGTTCGACGCTGCTTCCGGCGACCCCTGAGGCGCGGCGCTGGGCGGAAAAGTAGTTTGCCGCCTTCACCGGATCTCTCGAGGAGATCGCGTCGAAGAACCCTTTCAGCGTCGCCCGGATCGCCGTCACATCGGCCGGCGCGGCCGGTGCGGTTCCACTGCCGCCGCCCCCGAGACATCCGAGAGCAAAGACAACCGCAGTGACGAGAATCACGGTCGACAGGATCGCGAAACGGTTCTTCATGGCAATACCTCGAAATACGTGATATGAAAAGAACGTTATACGAAGGCGAGCATACCATACCCTTCGAAGGCTTACTTCGAAGATTTCTCACTGATGGAACCCGAGGTGCCGTTTTGTTCTCATCAAACCGTGCTTCGATCCGTGTTTCGGTATTCTGATGCCGGCGAAGACGAACAGATTTCCTCCGGACGTTCTCGCGATGCTTTCGGAGCTGACCAAACGAGACGGCGAATACGTTTCGCACGTGTCTGCGCTCTGCCTGCTCGGCGTCTTTCCCGGCCCATGCGAGCGACTGACGATCGTCACGCGCCGCCGCCGCCGCAACAGGATGCTGGGGGACACGCCGCTCGTCTTCGTCACGCACGGAGCGGGACGGCCTGCGCACACACAGGACGTGCTCGTCGGAACTTCGCGGATCACGGTCTCGACGATCGAGCAGACGCTCGTCGACCTCTTCGCCGACCTCGATCACGCACCTGATCTCGTGACGCTGGCCGGGCTCCTTGGCGGCGCCCCCTTTCAGGCGCACAGCCTGCTCCAGACGGCCGCGCAGACCTCCGACACCGTCTTGAAGCGGATATCCTTCTTGCTTGCCTGGAGCGGACGCATGGCCCACCCGGAACTTCCGCCGCCGGGTCTCTCGCGCACCCCCGTGAAACTCGACCCGCGCGACGCCGCCGGAAGGATGTCCTGGGACGGCCGGTTTTTCATCCGTTATCCGACGTCCCTGCTCGGTCGTCCCCTGCCCCGTCCGCGCGCGAACGCGCCGGCAGAAACGCTCGAACGCCTGACGTTCCGGAACCATCCGGTCGTGCGCGACCGCATCGTCCGGACAGAATACCTTCCTCTCTATAACCATGACGATCCTGACTTCCTGCGGTGGCTCGACGCTATCGTCATCGCTTTCCTCCAGCCTTCCGCCCACGTTTCGCTCCACGGTTTTCTCTCGTCCTTCGCCGACCGCGAACCGTTCGAGCGGCAGTCCGTTCCGCGGCTCGTCACGAGATACGTCGAACGTCATCCCGGCCTTCTCGAACCGAGGCGGGGAGACGTCCTGAACTGGGTCAGGGCGCATCTCGACGCACGCGGTCCCGCCGTCGTCGAGGCCGTCGTCAGAATCGCGATCGTCATGGGGTTCCACGAGGAGGCTCTCGCCGCCATTTCCCGACACGGGGCACTTTTGTTCGACGCCGGCAGGATCGATCTCCTGCAGAAGGCGATCGGGCGATATCTTGATTCGGAGCTCCCCCTGCCTTCCGGCCTGTTCGTCATCGCGGCGAAAATCTCCGCCCGCGAGAACAGGCTCGTCGATGGACTCGCGCTTCTCGACCGGGGCAAATCACTCTACGAAGGCCTCGATGGCGGTGAGGCGGAGTTCGGCGACCTCGCGCTCGCCACGGGCGACATCCTGCGGTTGTCCGGCAGGCTCACCGAGTCGATGGCCGAGCTGTCCCTCGCACGAGAATGCTTCATTTCGGCAAAGCTGCCGTCGAAAATCGCCGAGACGGACGATGCATTCGGTCGGCTCATGATCACCCGGGAACGGCCCGAGGAAGCGCGGCGGTATTTTCTCTCGGCCCTGTCGTCGGCGTGGTCGTCACGATCCGCCCTCGAACAGGCCCGTATTCTCGAGAATCTCGGTCTCGTCGAGCACGATCTCGGGAACTCGAGGCGGGCGGCCTTGTATCTGTCGCGGGCGGTCTCGCTCCATTCGCAGCTTGGGAATCGCCCCGGAGCCGCATCGGCAGGCCTTCTCCTCGGCGTGTTGCATCTCTCGATGGGACATCTGACGAAGGCCTTCCGCCTGTTCAAGGACGTCCGGGCGTCG
>Ga0208197_1002367_pt1 | contig 16768 bp, 16 predicted proteins | sample AD_JPNNA4_MetaG_FD_184444 | JGI IMG/M metagenome (GOLD analysis project Ga0208197, IMG submission 184444) | Active sludge microbial communities of municipal wastewater-treating anaerobic digesters from Japan - AD_JPNNA4_MetaG (SPAdes) (version 2) | ecosystem: Engineered > Bioreactor > Anaerobic...
TCATAAACCAAAAGTTTAATTAATTATGCGCTAATATACGATTGTGCTTCGAGCACGTAAAGCGCTTCGGACACGGACTGGATTTTTATTCGTCTGTGTGTCAATCGAAAGTTTTCATGTAAATTTGTGAATGTCAAGGCCACTGACTGTTCTCATATGAAAATAGTTTTAAATTAAACAATTGTACCTTTTGAGTACGTTTATTACCTATAGAACAATCTTGGCCTTGATTTTTATTGTACGGCGTATAAAAATCGTTTTTTTATGTAAGTTTGCAGAATAAATCTAAAGCTATTTTATAGCGCTTATACACCTAAAATAGGAAATATGGCGAAATAAAGTAGCGCCTATAAACAAGTTGGCGGTAATGCTATGACTACGCAGAATACCAAACAGAAGTAATCCCAAAAACAATAAACAATGTATTTAGAGAAATTTATCATCAAAAATTTTAGGGGCATTAAGGACATATCTCTAACATTCAATAAGGGATTAAATGTTCTAATTGGTGAGAACAACGTTGGTAAAACTGCAATTATTGACGCGCTTCGCATTTGTTTAAGCTACGGAGATCAAAGACGAGACATTTACATTTCACAATCAGACTTTCACCTTGACAAGAACACAATATCTGAAAGTGCAAAGAGTATTGAATTTCATTTACATTTTCACATTGAAAATCCTGAAGAAACGGCTTGGTTTAATGACTTATTAAGCGTTCAAGAAGATGGAACGCAAGATTTACAGCTACATTTTAGGTTTTACCTTGATGATAATATTAGAGTTAAATACAAAGTATGGGGTGGAACAAATGAAGGACAATCAATTGCCCCCGAAGTTTTGTTTTTAATTTATCACGTACACTTAGGCGCATTAAGAGATGCTGAACAATTCTTAAGACCAATTAGGGGTAATCGTTTAGGAAAACTGTTTGCGAATATTCAAATTGACCCTGACGTGGAAAAAGACCAAGAGAAGAAAGAAGAGTTAGCTAAAAAAGTTCGTTCAGCCGTTGATAGTGATGCAGAATGGATTGAGTACTTAGAAAAAGGGAAAGAAAAAATCAATGAACACTTAAAAGGAACAACTTTTTCCAATAAACAGCATCAAGTTGATATTTCATTTTTACCTTTTGACTTCAATAGGTTGGTCGATAACTTAAAAATTCAAATGCCATTGTACTCTGATGAACTAATAGAGGGAGACCTTACAAAACAAAAGTATTTTGAACTTCATCAAAACGGTCTTGGATATAACAATCTTATATATACTGCAACAGTTTTAGGGGACTTAAAACAAAGGAAACAGAAACAAATAGAAACTTACTCAGCATTACTAATTGAAGAACCAGAGGCACATCTTCATCCACAATTACAAAATTTATTTTTCAATTACCTTAATAAACTTGACAACGAACACGGTTTTCAAATATTCATTTCTTCTCATTCACCAACAATAACAGCAAAAGCAAATTTAAAATCGGTTATTGTTCTTCAAAACAAAGAAAACAAAATACATTCTCTTTCATTAAAAAAGTCAGGTCTTACAGATGAAAATCATAGATATTTACAAAAATTTCTTGACGTAACAAAATCGCAAATATTTTTCTCTAACGGAGTAATTTTAGTTGAAGGAATTTCAGAAACATTACTCTTGCCTATTTTTAGCCGTATTATTGGAGAAGATTATGACTTAGAAAAAGCAGGTGTTGAATTAGTTAATTTAAACGGTGTAGCATTTTCGCATTTTGCTAATCTTTTCAATAATGACGATGAAACCAAGAACCTAAAAACAAAATGCTCTTTGATAACTGATGATGATACAGCAGAAGAAACTTATGAAATCACATCAAGGGCGAGATCTGCAAAAGAACTTGAAAAGAATAACTTAAAGGTTTTTCTTGCAGAAAGAACTTTTGAATTTGAACTTTTCATTGCTGGAAACAAAGACATTCTATTAGAAATATTTAAAGAGATGCACCCAATAGCAGCAGGAAAAATTGTCGCTGACGAAAATGTAAAAAATCATGCTGCCAATTTTTTAGATAAAGTTAATTCAAATAAAGCAAAGTCTGAATTAGCCCACAGATTAGCTGTGAAACTGTCAACAGATGAAGCAGCGAGAAAAGCTTTCAAAGTTCCGACTTACATCAAAAACGCTATAAAATTTGCAGTAAAAGGAGAGTAATGTTTGAATCACTATCTGAAAAACAAAGAGAAATTGTCTTTGACAAATCAGGCAAATTCGTTGTGCGAGCTTGCCCTGGTAGTGGTAAAACATATTGCGTAAGTTCACGACTTGCTAGATTGATTTTAGACTGGAAAAATGATTACACTGGAATTGCAGCAGTTTCATTCACTAATGTTGCGTGGCAGGAAATACAAAAAAAAATTTTCAATGAATTTAAACTTGGCGACACAATTTCATTTCCTCATTTTTTGGGAACAATAGATAGTTTCATCAATAAATATATTTTCCTTCCTCATGGTCATTTGATACTAAAATGCAAAAAAAGACCAACCTTAGTTGGAGAACCACATGGTATTTGGACAGGAAAATATTTCAGCGACAGTTTGTTTGATAATATTAGTTACAAAATTGACGGCACCCTTTACGCAATAAATGACCATGTAATGCGAAATAATTGGTACACTAATGACAAAATAATTTCTTCAAAGAAAAACATTAATAAGAGTGGCTACGCCACTCAATCTGATGCCAACTATTTTGCTATGAAAATTCTTGAGAAATTTCCACAAATAGCAAAATCGATTGCTTTACGTTTTCCTTATCTAATCGTTGATGAGGCACAAGATACTTCCGATATTCAGATGAGAATTATTGATTTGCTAATTGAAAATGGGTTAAGTGAAGTAATGCTTGTTGGTGACCCTGACCAAGCAATTTTTGAATGGAATGAGGCAAGACCTGATTTATTAAATGAAAAATTTAACACTTGGGAAGATTCAGTTGTTCTAAATGAAAATCACAGAAGTTCTCAACTTATTTGTAATTATACTTTTAATATCTCATCTCTTCCAGAAGCCTCAACAGCAGTAAGCGATGTAAAAGATTTTACTCATCAACCAAGGGTTATTATATACAATAACAATCTTCCTGAAATTATAAGAGATTTTATTACCGAATGTGAACAAAATGGAATTGTGGCATCAGAAGAATCTATTGCAGTAATTTACAGAAGTAAAAACCTTGTAAATGACATTACAGGAATTCCTGAAATTCCATATGATGGTAGTCCTTGGGTTGCTCAAGATAACTACACTAAAGATTTTGCAAAAGGAAAATTCCTTTATGACAATGGAGATTTCAAAGGTGGATTTAAAGCAATTGAGAAAGCAATTTTAAAGCAAGTAAACAATATCCCGTTTTGTACAGAGGAAAGTATTGATAAAATGATTCAAAAACTTGGATTTGTTAAGTTCAAATCATTGGTTTATGAATTTATTAATTTATTGCCCAAAACAAACATTACCCTTGGCCAGTGGATTGATTCCACGAACAAAGTCCTAACTCAAAATAATTTGAAATTTCAATTAAGTATTAAGAATGTTGGAAAGGACTACACATTCAAACAAGTTTTTTTAAATGACAAAGAAAAAATCGTTAACAGGAATTACAGACTTGGAACGGTTCATAGTGTAAAAGGAGAAACATTTAATGCAACTCTTCTTGTTATAAAAGATAGGTGTGCTACAAATACAAAATATTCCAACTTACTTTTTCCAAAAAAACAGTTAAAGCCAAAAGAAATGGAAGAATTACGTATAGCCTATGTAGGAATGACAAGACCAAGAAAAATTTTAGTAATTGCAGTTCCAAATGAAGAAAATAAGAAAGCGTGGGAAACCAAACTAAAATGACACAACAAAAAGAAAGCACTACCGCCAACAGCCGTTTTGCAAAAGCTGGGGGTTCGAGCTTCTATGATAGTGAAGTGCTGAATTCAAGCTTTGTGCATCTAATGAAGTTTAGTGCTAAAAATCCGCGACTACGCCAAGCCGCAAAACGTTATGCACCATTTTATAAACGACACTAATAAATTCAAGGACTAATAAAGAATCAAGAATGGCAAACCTTTTTTGGAAAAATAAACAAACGACAAAGAGTCTGTTAGCAACACCATTTAAATCAGAAGAAGAATTCGAGAAAATTATTTTTGAAACTCCCGAAATTCTTGAAGATATTTTTTTACTTAAAAGACAAGTTCGCGGTGGGAATAAAGCGGGCATACCTGACATAGTGGGTATTGACAATGATGGCAATATTTGTATTGTAGAAATGAAAAATGTTACAGTAGATGCATCAATTATCCCACAAGTTTTACAATATGCATTTTGGGCAGAAACCAATCCTGACAGTATAAAATCACTTTGGTTAGAATGTGACAACAAACCAGACGACCTATCAATAAGTTGGGACAGCTTCCAAGTTAGAATAATTGTTATTGCTCCAAAAATTCTACCTTCAACCCTCGACATAGTTGACAAAATAAATTATCCCGTTGACTTAATTGAAGCAAATAGATGGGTTGAAGCAGATAATCAGTTATTACTCGTTAGAAAATTAGAGCCTGAAGAGAAGAAAAACAGACCTAAACCAATAAGTGGACTTCAAACCTATGATGATGAATTTTATAATAGAGAATACAACAAGGAAAGTGCAAAATACTTTCTTCAATACGTCAAAGAAGTTGAAGATATAATTAAGAAGAATAGTTGGTCCTTGGAGACAAAATTCAATAAACATTATTGTGGTTTTAAAGCAGGCTTTTTTATTGCTTTTGGCATAAAGTGGGTAGGTTCTAAGACATTTGCATTCTTTTTTAAACTAAGTGAGACAGAAGCAAAAGAATTTAAAATACCTATGACAAAATATGAAAAACAATGGAAGGAAGCCATTTATTATATTGACCCTAAAAAAACAAAGACAAGTGACTTTATAGCGGATTTTCCTTTCTATTTTATGTATATCATACATATAACAAGTTGTATATCACTTATTTAAATGGAATTTTCCAGAAAAATTCCTTGCTTACAGATTATATGGTAACTTTATCTTTAATTTATCTAAAATGTATTGCTGGTCTTCACTTAATATTTTAGGTAACTGTTTAACAGTTCTATCGTTGAATTGATATTCGATATAGTTTATTTTATCTAAGCATTCTAAAATATATTGCTGAGTAAATCTGCTTCCGTATTTGCCTTCTCTTACCAAGTCTTCCTTAAAGTATTGCCAAATATGGAAGAGGATTTTGTAAGCCAGCATGCAGACAAAAACATGTCCTCGGGTTCTTTTTTCTTTTCTAACATGAATGGGTCTTATCTCTTCCAGACCTGTTTTAAAGGTACGAAATGTGCTTTCTACCAATGATAAATCCTTATAACGTTCATGTACTATTTCCTTGCTGGCATCCGTGGCTCGTAAATCTGTCTTTATCACATAGCAACCATCCAACTCCTTCTCCTGCTCCAGGTTTTTTTCATCTACCAAAAGCTCCAGAAAACGTTTTTCTTCCCTTGCCCTAATGCTTAGAAGACTTTTTAACTTTTTTTTATCTATCAGCTTTTCTATGTTCTTCGCTGCTATGCTAACCTTTGCCCTTGAATGCGCTGCCAAAAAAGCATTTTGTTCCTCTATCTTGGTTCTTATCTCATCTATCTTTCCTTCACGATTCCTCTGTATTTCATTAGCCCTTATTGCATTGCGCCTTAAAATATACCGCTGCCCTTCTACCATTACTTCCATCAACTCATCCTCAAAAAACTCCATCTGTATGATTCGCTGTTTCAGTAATGTCCTTATTTGCTCTTTAGTAATGGAGGTTATATAATGCCATTGCAGTTCTGTGATATCTTTTAGTTGCTCCTTCTTCAACATCCCTTTATCCCCTACAAATGTTACAAGCTCTACTCCAAAATCATTCCTCAACTTATCTAACTGATCCCTTACCGTTTTTATGTCGGAAGTATTCCCTTCAAAAACCTCCACACTCACCGGTTCTCCATCTTCATTGCAAAGCAATCCTATCACGATTTGCTTCTTCCCCTTCTTCTTATCTCGATTGTACCCGTAAGCGGCCAATTCATTCTTTGTCCCCTCAAAATAGCTGGAAGTCACATCATATAAGTAAACCGTTTTCGCTTTCTTTTTTATCTTTTTAAACAACTCTTTTTCTATCTCCAGCTGATGATCAGCTAACCACTCCAAATTCTCATAAAGGGTGTCTTCATTAAAATTGCTTAACCTGAGTATCTCTTCTATCGCTTCATTTTTAGCCCACTCGTTGGCAATATATAAGCTCGATCCCTGGGTAATTAACCTTGCATATATCTGTAATAAGGCCAAGCTGCCTTCTCTTCCCTTGCCTAAAGCTTGGTCTATCCCCAATCGCTGTGATAGTTGATGTAAAACATATAACGCTCCAAAACTTTTCCCTTGTTTTAAAGGCAATTCTTCTACATTAATCACCTTTCCACCTCTTAACAATTTCTGTAAATTTTCCACCAAATCTTTTGGCCAATACGTTAAATTGGCGATAATTCTGCGTTTCATCTTACCTCCTTCACGATAGCTTTCAGCCAGCAGGATAGAGGTATATACCTTGTCTTTATATTTACTTTTGATGTATTGAATATACATAATTGCGTACATTTATTTTGCAAAAATAATACTAAAAATTAATATACAAAATATTTAAGAAAAATTATGATAATATTTATTGCGTACAAAAGAAAAAGGGAAAATTACGCTTTTGCTTATAGAAACTCACTTTTATCTCATTTTTCTATAATTTTGAAAGGAAAATCCGTTATAGAGCAATTTGAAAAGGCTTATAGAAAACTAACAGGCGAATGAAAAGAAAAAACGGTGCACAACACACGTTTTGCGTCAGGCGGGGTGACATGCAAACGTGGAGCTTTGTGCTTCTATTCAAGTTCAGTGCTGGCAGACAGTTTAGTGCTCCACACTGAAAGTCAGCGAAGCTAAACCCGCCCGAACGCAAAGCCCGAAAACGTTAGCGGGTATTAATGCATTAGAAAGTTAAATGGCTATGAGAAAGTTTAAAATTAAGAATCTCTTGGAATGAAAATAAAGATTACAGTTTTACAAATGCTTTTTGTGGCTTTATTTGTATTTTTAACGATACCGAATTTACAAGGGCAAAATACTGACTCCTTGAGTTTAAAAAAAGAAAGTCAACATTTCACTTTTTATTCAACCGAAGGTGATGTTGCGGTTTTAGACTCACTTGCAGAAATATTGGAAAATAATTACACAAGAATCACGAATCAACTAGGAATACAAATAGAAAAAAAGATTAGGGTGAAAGTCTTTCCAGATATAGGGTCTTTTCATACAGCAATAAATTATCCAAATGCACCTGATTGGGTTGTGGGTTCGTGTGTTGGAGATGAATTATTGCTGGTATCACCATTGAACCCTGGTAGTGTACATACATATGGATCTTTAATGCAGGTGGTTATCCATGAATTTGTACATATTGCGTTATATAAAGCGATTGGAGATAAAGTCGTTACTGGATTGCCCAAATGGCTTAACGAAGGATATGCACAGTATGAAGCAGGTCAGATAAACGAGCAAATTCGAAAATCTGTTGAAATTAGTATGTTTGAAAAGATGCCGCCAACTTGGGCGCAACTTAATAGTGCATCTGCTATGGAATTTGGGAAAATTAATGGTTATGGACTTTCTGTTTCTATTGTTGAATTCCTCGTTGTTACTTATGGTACTAACAAACTGGTATTGCTGATTAAAGAACCAGAGAATATTGAAACCATTTACGGAATGCCAGAAAGCACCCTGGAAAAACAGTGGATTCATTATGTAAAGCATGAAAAGTTAGATTAACACCCGCTAATAAGACACTACGCTCATTGCCACGTAAAGTTGGTCTTCCTGTGGAATCCAGCGCGACCGCACTAAGCATGGCGGCCACCCGTTAGCGTCCATTGTATAAAAGTCAAAATATTCGACAGGATTATAAGGAATTTTTACTGCATTAAGACACAGAAAAATGAAAATTGCCTACGCACCCAAGCCCACCCACCAACCTTAAAAAAAAGACTATTTGATTGTTGATAAGTTATAAGTATTTTTTGTTCATTGATTAAAAAAAAGTTTTACATTTGACAATTATTGTCAAGTTAATATTTTCAAATTGAAGACAACAGGAGAAATACTAAGAGAAAAAAGAGAAAAGAAAGGATTGCTATTGCGACACGTTTCTGCTCAGCTCGACATAGACATAGCCATACTTAGTAAAATAGAACGAGGCGAAAGAAAAGCAACAAGAGACCAAATTAATAAGTTGGCTGAAATTCTCGATATCAACAAGGAAACTCTGGTTATTCAATATTTAAGTGAGAAAATTCTTTATGAACTTAAAGACGAGGACTTAGGAATTCAAGCACTAAAAGTTGCTGAAAAAACAATTAAATACGGAGCAACAAAAAACAAATAAAATGGCAGAACTATTATCCATAAAAGAAGCAAGCGAATGGGCAACGAAGTATACTCATAAAACCATTACTCCGGCCAATATCTCCTATCTTATTCAATATGGTCGAATTAAAAAAATTGGCGACAATGGTTTTACACAAATCGCTTTGCAAGATCTCATAAACTATTATAAATCATTCAATGGACAACGTGAAAATTCATGGAAAGACCAACTGGGAGAAGACTTAAATTGGGCTTTGTCGTTCGACCAATATAAAGAAGCTGAAACCACCAAACACGTTCACCGCCTTCATCCATATAAAGGTAAATTCATTCCGCAGTTGGTTGAGTATTTTTTAGACGATCACACTGACAACTTTAAAACCGAAACTTACTTCAAAAAAGGCGACATTATTCTTGACCCATTTTCGGGAAGCGGAACAACTATGGTTCAAGCTTGTGAATTGGGAATGAACGCCATCGGCATTGACATTTCAGCGTTCAACACTTTGATAGGAAATTGTAAAGTTATAAAATACGATTTAAACAACGTTCAAAACGAAATCAATCGCATTTCAAAAGGTTTGAAAACGTTTTTGGAAAACTCACATACACTGGAGTTTGAAGCAAAATTAATGCACGAACTCTACGAGTTTAACAACAAATATTTTCCTGTTCCCGAATACAAATACAATTTACGACAAGGTCACATCAACGAGAAAAAATACGGTGCAGAAAAAGAAAAAGAATTTTTTCCAATTTATAGCAAACTTGTAAAACAATACAACATAAAATTACGTCAGGACAAAGCCGACAATTTTTTAAATAAATGGTACTCGCAGCACATTCGGGATGAAATTGAGTTTGTGTTCAACGAAATCAAGAAAATTAAGAATACAGATACGAAGAAAATTATAAGCATTGTTTTAAGTCGAACGATGCGTAGCTGTAGAGCTACCACGCATGCTGACCTTGCAACACTTGTTGAACCTGTTACTACGCCTTACTACTGTGCAAAGCACGGAAAAATATGCAAACCGCTTTTTTCCATTCTTAAATGGTGGGAAACATACAGTAAAGACACGGTAAAACGCCTTGCACAGTTTGACAAATTATTTGGGTATTCTCATACGGGTCGAGCATTCCTTTACAATTTTTTATTCGTCCCTCACAAAAGCATTTCCCTATCTATCTCTAACGAAAATTATTCAATAAACTAAAATTTTAATCAAAATGAGAATAGAACAATCAAATGAAATTCTTTTTTCTATTACTACTGAAGATGTACAATCGGAAGCAATTGAAAAATTAGGAAGAAAATTAAATGAGGAAGAAATCAAAATTGCAAAGAAGGGGTTAGAAAATGCCTTGATGTTTAATATTGATACGGTTTATAAAACAATTTTTTTTGAAATGATATAAAAATGAATTCAGAAATAAAAAAGAAACTCAGTCCTTCTGATTCGTTAGCTTATCAGTTTCTTGAACAAGCAAGAATGTTCAATGCGAATGTTGAATTGATTAAAGTTCTTAAATCAAGAACGTATAGAATTGGAGAAGCAAATGTTCTAGTTAGAGCCTCTTCTGAAGGAAACAGAAGATATTTCTTTGGTTTAAATTACATTACGGTTGAAGAAATTGCCAATCTTGACAATCCTTTTATAGCCTTTATTTGTGGTTCACCTGACAAAGTCGTAATAATTCCTGCAAAAATTTTGTTCAAACATCTACCACAAATCAGCCATGATAGAAACGGTGAATATAAAATAAATATCGATAGAGATTTAAACATTGTTTTGTCAGGTAGAAATAACAGAATTGATTGCAGCGGTTTTATCAATAATTGGAATTTACTATTAGCACCACCAATCATAAAAGAAGAAGCGAAAAACACGGTTGAAGAAAGTCTTCATTCTGTTTTACAGGGAAGATTAATTGAAATTGGAAACATTAGGGGATATGAAACATATTGTCCTGACAAATCAAGAATATTTAATGATAGAAAACTTGACGAGATAGCGTCTTTAAAAAGTTGCCCTGAATTGCAATTTTCCGATTACAATTTATTGCGACAAATAGATGTATTATGGTTCAGACCGAAAGGGAATATTTTTATTCCGGAAAAAGCTTTTGAAGTAGAATTATCAACAGGTGTTTGGAGTGGAGTTGGAAGAATGGCAACATTGCTTGATTACTCCAATGTTGGGTTATATATCATTTCTAACGATGCAAAAAAATACAATCAGGTTATTTTTTCATTTTTCGATATTTCTAATCGCTATAAGTTTATAGCAAATGATGTGCTTGGCGATTTATATTCAGCAGAACTTAACCTAAAAAAATTGAGGTATGAAGTTGGGTTATAATTTCGGAACAAGCATTTTTGAACCTGTTGCTTTAGCAATAGCTTCAATGAATTTCAAGGAAGCAAAAGCACATACCACTGCAGGAACAAAAATTAGTGAAAACGCACAACGGGTCATCCAAGACATTATGGACGACTTGACTTCCGCAAACTCAAAACCAAATAAAGCAAATGAAATCGAAGCAATCAGAAAAGTGGCTCAAACAGGAACGATGAAAACCGTGAAACCAACAAAAGTGGATATCTGGTTGCAAGGATATGACAACGAGCTTTACTTGTTTGACCTTAAGACTGCAAAACCAAACAAAGGCGGTTTCATAGAATTTAAACGAACACTTTTAGAATGGACAGCTTGCGTTCTGGCTGAAAACCCAAATGCAAAAATTAATACATTCATCGCAATTCCTTACAATCCCTATGAGCCAAAACCTTATTCACGTTGGACAATGGCAGGAATGTTGGATTTGCAGACTGAACTGAAAGTTGCTGACGAATTTTGGGATTTTCTTGGCGGACAAGGCACATACAATCAACTGTTGGATATTTTTGAACGAGTTGGTATAGAATTACGGCCTGAAATTGACGACTATTTTGCATAACATAAAAAACAATAGAGCATTCACCGAATTATGTATTTATAAGCAGACTATAGGACAGTTTGATGGTTCAGAGTCTGCCAGCGCGAACATAACGGCTGATAAGGAAATGGCAACGGGTTCCTATTTGCGGCATATACTTAACGCTAACCGGCATTAAAACGAACTTTAACTACAATGAAACTTAAAGCTATCATACTTGGATTATTTCTTTCCTTACATATTATATCTTACGGCCAGAATTCCAATGCCTTATTTATTGATGAGTTCAATGTATCTATCAATCGATCGACTTTAAAAGATGACAATACGGAAGATAGATATGGATTCGGATTGGGAACCTACCACTCATTTTTACCGGATAAAAAAATAAATTTGGTACTTGGATTCGAATATAACCGAACGAGTCAATTTAAAAAATATATGTACGAAGGCCATTATGCCAGTGCTACAGATTTGATCTATCGCATCAACTGTTTTTCTATACCACTTGGACTTCGGTTGAATATGGGTTCAAAAACAAAGTTTTTCATCGAAACTGGAGGATTTGCCGATTTAACGATTAATTCGAATCGGACTGGAACCATGCATACCTATCTTCCTGATGAAAATAATCAGATAAGTTATAAAGAGAGTGAAATCGACGAAAAGATAGGATTGTCGAACTCTCTTGGATTTTACATTGGAATTGGCATTCGGATTCCAATATCAAGATTTGACTTGATTGTAAAACCCGACTATAAATTTGGGATTAATAAATTGTATTCGTATCAAGATGAAATATTTAACCGATATTTTAGAATAAACATTGGATTAAGAATAAATAAACAAATGTCAAAACCGCGTATAGACAATGGCTGAGAAGATGAAAACCTGAAACGTTACATTTTGCATTGGCCATTAGCCTGCCATTAGAAATATGAATGAAGAAAGGAAAGGGTTGTTCTCATCTTCGGCAAGTTGATAGGAATGTCGTGTGAGTATTACAAATTATAAAAGCGGAAAGAATGGCATTTTGAAAAGCTGGCTTTGGCGAGTAGACAGCGAAAGAAGTCTGGAACAAGTTATAAAGAAGGCCTCGAAGAAAGCAGAAATATACTCATCCACTATCTTGCGCTGGTTTCGTCAAAACTATGCTACACATTTGCTTTAAGAAAGAATTAACCTGAGGTATATTCAAGAACTTAATAGCCATAAAAGAAGCCAAATCACCGAGATATATACCAGGTAAACGAAAAAAGTTGGCAGAAGATTAAAAGTTTATTTGATGATTTGTAAAAATATACTACATTTGTAAAATAAATGAAAATGATTTATTTGCATATATTCTTTTAAATTTAAAAATATTGTGTAATATTATGGTGTGTATAAACAAGTTAGTAACAAGTTTAATAGACAGAAGAGCATTCAGATACAATAACGATAAAATCGAAATATGAAAGGATTTAGCTTCTTGATAAGGCAGTGCAAATTTGATGGAATTTATTTTGTTTTTTTATATCACCCGCAAGAACAAGAAAGAAAACCCATCCATATTACACACATTGCCAAAGCCCCACGAGCCAACGCTGAATCCAAAGCTTTACCAAAGAGTGCAATTTTGCCGGTTCTTATAATATTCTAAATATGACGCAGCAAGAAGCTGAAATAATTTTACAACGAACATTTAATCTAAGTCATTTTTATGATGAACAATGGATTACCATTGAAAAGATTTTAAAAGGCGAAAGAGTTCTACTTATTGAAAAGACTGGATTTGGCAAATCGCTCTGTTTTCAATTTCCTGCAATACTTTTTAAAGGCACGACTGTAATTTTTTCACCGTTAATTGCACTAATGCGCGATCAGGTAAAGAAATTGAATTCTTTAGGTATATCGGCCAAATGTGTAAATAGCGAACAAATACCAGAAGAAAATTCTCAAATAATATCAGATGCAAAAGCTGGTGAGGTTAAAATCCTATATATAGCGCCTGAAAGGCAAGAAAATTCCGAGTGGATTGAGGCGACACGGCAAATGAATCTTTCAATGGTCGTGGTTGATGAAGCTCATTGCATTTCGGTTTGGGGGCACGATTTCAGACCAGCATTCAGGCGTATCATAAATCTTGTTAACTTATTGCCGAAAGGACTACCAGTATTAGCAACAACTGCAACAGCAACAAAAAGGGTTGAGACAGATATAGCTCAACAAATGGGTGGTAATTTAACTATTATCAGAGGAAATTTAATGAGAGATAATTTTAGATTATATGTCATTAAAGTTAATTCCGAAGATGACAAATTAATTTGGTTAGGTCAAAATATAGAAAAACAACCTGGTTCAGGAATTTTATATACAGGTACCAGAGTTGATACTGAAATATATTCTAAATGGTTTGAATTCTTAAAAATTTCTTCAGTCGGATATAATGCTGGTTTAGACGCTGATTCAAGAATTGCAATTGAGGCCGGATTAATGCAGAATAAATGGAAATGCATTATTTCTACAAACGCTTTAGGAATGGGAATTGATAAGTCAGATATACGTTTCATCATACATACTCAAATTCCACAATCTCCAATACATTACTATCAGGAAATTGGGAGAGCTGGCAGAGACAATCAACCTGCTTACATTATACTCTTTTATAATCCTGAAGATAAAAAACTCCCTGAAGCATTTATTGAGGGGGGAAGGCCTTCAATTTCAAAGTATGAAAAAGTAATAGCAGCAGTTAAAAATGAAATGCTTGGAGAACGTAATTTGATGAGGCAAACAAATTTGAAGCAGACTCAAATAAGAGTGATAAAAGCTGACCTTATAGAACAAAAAATTATACGAGAGGTTACTATCGGAAGAAGTAAAATGTTTGAATATATAACTGATGCACCTCCGCTTAATACTAAAACTTTCGAAGAATTACGTGCAAGTAAAACTCGTGATTTGGAAAAAATGATAGAATATGCTGAGACAACCCAATCTCGTATGAAATATCTATGCGATTATTTGGGTGATTCATCAACCCACTCTTTCACAAATTGCGATAATACAGGTCTGAATAAAATAATAGTGAGCATAAATGATGAATGGAGACAAAGGTTGCAAGATTTTCGAGAAGATTATTTTCCCGTACTCGAAGTCAAAACAAAAGGAACGAATTTAATAAATGGAGTTGCAGCATCCTATTATGGTGTTTCAAACGTCGGGATTGCATTACATCGCAGCAAATATGAAAATGGTGGGGATTTCCCTGACTTTCTTTTGAGATTAATTCTTAAAGCATATCGTAAAAAATTTGAACAGGAAAAATTCGATTTAATTCTTTATGTACCACCAACAAAGTCAGGTGAATTGGTTAAGAATTTTGCAGTGAAAGTATCCCAAGTTTTGAAATTTCCAATTTCCCACAACTTGATTAAGCAAAGAGTAACAAGCGAACAGAAGGTTTTTGAAAATTCTATTTTGAAATCTGATAACGTAAAAGACGCATTTACATACAAGAATCCTCAAGAAATAAGAGGTAAAACGATTTTATTGATTGATGATATCTTTGATAGTGGAGCCACAATTAAAGAAATCGGAAAATATTTGACTAATTTAGGCGCTCTAAAAATTGCCCCTTTAGTAATTGCAAGAACAGTAGGAGGAGATTTAATATGAACAAAGAATCAGCGTATTGGATAGCACTGGCACATTTGCCAAGATGGGGATATTTAAAAACAAATAAACTCATAATAAAATTTTTCCATGAGTATAAACTCTCAATTGAAGATTTTTTTCAACTATCAGAAAATGATTGGGAAACTCAATATGGACTTGAATATAAAGAAGTAGAAGATTTAAAGAAAGCAAAATTAGAATTGGTCAACAATGCATTTTTAGCTGAAACATTGTATAATGAGGGTTATGAACTAATACCAATAACTTCTCCGCTGTATCCAAAGACTCTTAAAGATAACCTCAAAGCAGCTCATTCACCAGCATTGTTATATGTAAAAGGTAATAAACAAATAATGCAAGAGAAGTCAATTGCAATTGTTGGCTCGCGTAATGCATCAGATAAATCGCTGGAATTCACCGACAATATAGCAAAATTAGCAAGCAAAGAATACAAAGTTGTCGTCAGTGGTTTTGCAAAAGGAGTTGATAAACAAGCATTAGATTCTGCAATTAAATACAAAGGTCAAAGTATTATTGTCTTACCTCAAGGCATTATGACATTTTCGTCAGGTTTTAAAAAGTACTATAAACAAATTGTTGACGGCGATGTTTTAGTTTTAAGTACTTTTCCCCCGAAAGTACCTTGGAAAGTTGAGTTAGCAATGGCTAGGAATCCTATTATTTATGGGCTTGCTTCTGAAATTTATGTTGCAGAGTCTTCCGATAAAGGAGGAACTTGGTCTGGTGTTATAGATGGGTTAAGAAAAAATAGAAAGATATATGTTCGTAAACCTGACGCCAATGAAAATATTGCCAATAATCTATTGATACAACAAGGAGCAATAGCAGTTGATTTTGACGGAAATCCTTTGACTGATTATAAACCGACCTTATCAGAAGTAAATAAATCAAACGTAAAATCAAACGTAAATGAACCAAATGAAAATTACGAAAATAAAATCTTCGACCTACTTAAAACAGGTGAATATACTGTCAAAGAGATTATAAAGAAGTTACAATTAACTTGGTCAGAAAAGAAACTAAGAGATTACTTAAAAAGTCAAAAAGAAGTTGAAACAATTAATAAAAAACCTCTACGATTTACAATGAAAAATTCAACTGTAAAGCAGATATCATTATTTAAGTAATATCAACCCAACTTTCAAGCACATTACCAAAGCCCCCTGTTTTCCGCACTTTTTCGGGACATCGATATAATATATTGATAATCAATATTAATTTTGTAATTTTGGGTGTCCCAAAATTTTTGATATGTTTGTAAGAAAAAAGCAAAATGCGTCTGGGAGTCAGTCTGTACAAGTGATATAGAAGGTGAGAGGTAATTATAAAGTCGTCAAAACCATCGGTTGCGCCACCACGCAGCACGAAATTGAGAGGCTGGATCAATTGGCAAGGGAAGAAATGGAACGTTTGAGTGGAAATCAGCTGAAACTTTTCGGCTACGAGAGTGACGAGATCATTGAGCAAGCCTTTTCCCTGCTCGACAATAGCAGTATTCGCACTGTGGGGCCAGAATTGATCTTTGGTAAGATATACGATTATATTGGTTTCAATGCCGTTGGAGAGGAACTATTCAGACACTTGGTCATAGCACGGTTGGCTTTTCCGTTAAGCAAGCTGAAGACGGTTGATTATTTGTATCGATATCAAGGGAAAAGCA
>Ga0208197_1002373_pt1 | contig 16728 bp, 19 predicted proteins | sample AD_JPNNA4_MetaG_FD_184444 | JGI IMG/M metagenome (GOLD analysis project Ga0208197, IMG submission 184444) | Active sludge microbial communities of municipal wastewater-treating anaerobic digesters from Japan - AD_JPNNA4_MetaG (SPAdes) (version 2) | ecosystem: Engineered > Bioreactor > Anaerobic...
ATGGTTAACTCGCTTTTCATCTTTTGCTCTTTGTTTGATTTAGCATCCACCTGTTGCTGTCGATGCAGAATCTTCTAACTGTGTATTGCATGCATCTGGTGCTTCATTGAATGCAGAGCATAATGTATTTTTGAATGCCTCTGGACTTCTATCTCCGTTATACAAGACTCCATTGATATAAATAGTTGGAGATCCAGTAACGCTTAGCTTTGTCATAAGTGCTATCTCGTCGTCAACTATCTGATCAAATTCTTTGTTATAACAGTCTTTAACGCTATCCACATTTACTCCAGTACTATTTGCTACACCCTCCCAACACGTATCAACATTTGAGTAGTCACAGCTTGTGTTTGCGGTCATTACAAAATCCCAGAACTTATCGTTTTGGTATTTCCAAACACAAATCTCTCTAATGTCTTGATTCAATTCTTGAAATCCATGTTTAGAACATATCAATGAATTATCCTTATTTAAACATGAGGAGTTAACATTAGTGACATAATTACTGTATTGATCTCTATATTCTTCGCCATATGTTGATACAAATTCTTCAAGATTTAATATTTCATCTCTTGAAACAATATACCTTGGTTCAAACGCAATTTTATCTCCCAATATTTCGTATACTGGCTGAACAAATTCTTCTGCAATGTTACCATAGGGACAGTATGACATTGTAAATAACTGTACCGTTGGTTTATCAGATTTAGGAATTTCTTCTTGAGTAGCTGTAGCTCCTTTTACCTGTTCAGTTTCTTGTGTTACTTCTGCACTACTGTTTGAATTATTATTGTTTTGTTTCCAAGCATCTTTTAGCTGAGCTGTTGAATAGATTATTGCAGCACAAATAAGAATACCTGCGATTAAAATAGCAAAAGGGAGTAATAATTTTACTGAATCTTCTGAAAGAGAGATTTCAAAAACATCATCATTTTTTGCTACACCACTTTTATTTGCATCCTTTGCCATATACATTTATTATAAATTAGTTGATTTTATTACTTTAAAGGCTGAAATAATATCACCTTCTTTTATATCGACTTTTTCTGTGATAGCGATTCCACATTCCGAACCTTTGGAAACTGTGGTAACTTTTTCTTTCATAATTCTAAGACTATCAACTTTAGTAGTTGAAATCACTTCTTCTCCTCTCATTATATCGAGATCATTACCTTTAGTAATTTTTCCTTCTGTTACTATTGAACCTGCAACTATTGAACCATCTGAGAGCACAAAAACTTGTTTAACAGTTGCTTTTCCCAAGCTTTCTTTTACGAATTCAGGTTGTATTGTCTTGGTAATGTATTTTTGAAGGTCTTCAATCATCGTGTAGATTAGGTCATATTGCTTTATGGTTAGTCCAAGTTCTTTGGCTTTCTTTTGAGTTTGTGGTTCTGTGTTAGTATTGAAAGCGATTATTTTTATATCATTTGCTGTTCTAGCAATGTCTAGATCTCTCATGAGAATTGGGCCAACCCCAGAGTGAATAATCGAAATATTTACATCTGGATATTCTTTACCAAGTTTCTTAATTTCAAAAAAAATAGCATCTAGAACACCCTGAGTATCTGCTTTAACAATCAATGGAATTACTATCCTGTTATCTTCTGTGAAGAGCTGTTCAAAGGATTCTAATGGTCCCTGTGCTTCATCATTGTCAATAAGACATGTAAGTTGACATTTCTTATATGGCAGTTCATTAATAATTGTTGATGTTTTTTCTATATCCTTAGGATTTTCAACTCCGACAATAATACTGCCTGTTTCTGGACTGTTTTCTAAACCAATTATTCTTGCACCATAACCTTCTCCAACTTCTTTAACCATTTTACTTTGATTATCGAAGATCACTCCTATACGATCTATTTCTTTTTTATCTGACCCTTTAATTGAAAATCCTCTTTTAATTGTCCCCTTGATCACAAGTAAATCTATACATTTGCCAAGAGATTTGCTGACCCATGAGTCTAAAACTACTCCAACTCCGTAATCTTCATTGGAATATTTGAGTTCCTTCATTTCTGCAAGGACAGCAATTGTTTCCATAAGGGTGTCTAAACCTTGTCCTGTTTTACCACTTACTTCAACTATCGGTACATTTCCTCCCCAACCTTCTACTAAAATTTCATACTCACTTAATTGTTGTTTAATTCGGTCAGGATTTGCTCCTGGAAGGTCAATTTTATTCACTACGACAATAAAATCAACATTGTGATCTTTGATTATATTTATAGCTTCTACCGTTTGTGGTTGTAATCCGTCATCTGCGGCAATAATCAAAAGTACAATATCTGCTATTTTCCCGCCAATTTGTCTCATTATTTGAAACGCTTGATGTCCTGGTGTGTCAATAAAAGTAATATCTTTTCCTTTGTAATTAAAAAGTGACCATGATATATGTTGTGTAATACCGGCAACTTCGGTTGACCAAACCGATGTTTCTCTCAATTTATCCAATATCGTTGTTTTACCATGATCGACATGTCCCAATACTCCAATTATTGGTGGTCGCCATTTATTCGGTTGGTTCTGATTTGCTATTTTCTTCTTCTGAAATATTATTTGACTTCTCTTCTTTTTCTATTTTTTCTCTTACAATACTTAATGTGTCGTACATATCGTTGACTTCAGCATTGCTAGAGATTGATTTTCCTTTTAATGTTGGGGAGGTAATAGTAATCATAAAACCTGTTAGCATAGCAGCCAGTTTTACGTTCTTACCCTCTCTACCTATTGCAAGAGAAAGCTGATCATCTTCAACGGCTACTTTTGCTTCTTTAGTTTTATTATTAATCTTGATTTCTAATGTTTTAGCTGGGCTAAGTGCATTTGATATGAATTTTACAGGATTATCATTCCAAAGAATAATATCTACCTTTTCTGTTCCTAATTCATTCATAATATTTGTTATTCTAACACCTCTTTGCCCAATACATGAACCTTGTGGGTCAATTCCTTCCTGATCTGTAAAAACAGCCACTTTACTTCTTATCCCTGGGTCACGAACAATTTTTTTAATTACTACGGTGCCTGATGAAATTTCTGGAATCTCTAATTCAAAAAGTCCTTCCAAAAATTCATTTCTTGATCTTGATACGAGGATTTCTTCTTGTCCATTAATTTCTTCAATTCCAACGATCAAGACTCTATATCTCTCGTTTAGTTTGTAATATTCATTAGGGATTTGTTCTTCTGGCGTCAAAAGACCAATTGCTTTGTCAATTTCAACAACTGCTGTTCGTCCTCTCATTCTCTGAATTTTGGCAGTAACAACTGATCCTTTTTTGTGTGTTATTTCTTTAAATATTGATTGTTTTTCAGCAGTTCTTACTCCCTGAATTAAAGCATTCTTAGCAGCTTGTGCAGCGATTCTACCAAACTGATGCAAGGGAAGTTCGATTTTTACGATTTCATCTTTCTTGGCATTAATTCCAATTTCTTTTGCTTCTTTTACTGATATTTGTGTATTTTTATTTACTACTCTTGAAACAACTATTTTAACAACATAAAGCATCATACTTCCATCATTTTCGTCGAAATGGATCTCTGTTTGCATGTCTTCGCCATACTCCTTCTTAATTGCAGTTTGTATAGACTCAGAAATTGTTGCAATAACCTCTTCTTTTGTTATTGACCTTTCGCTCGCTATTTGGTTAATTGCTGTCATAAGTTCTGTTTGCACAGCCATCTTTGTTAGTTTTCAAATTATTTTTCATAAAATGTTGTAACAGGTATTATATATTAAACGTGGTAATTATACAAATCTTTTGAAATTTTACTTGTTATCCCATTTTTCAGCATTTACAACCAATGGGACTTTAAGTTCAATTATGTTTTCCATTAGATGATCAACTTCTTTTATGAAATTGTCTTTTATTTTGGGATCTATTTCAATTACAAATTCATCATGAATTTGTAAGATAAGAAAAGCTTTACCAAGATACTTGTTTTCTATGAGATTATCGACGGCTATCATTGCGAATTTTATTAGGTCGGCCTGTGATCCTTGTGCTGGCATATTTATAGCCTCTCTCACAGCACTACCTAAGAATTTTTTATTGGTTGAGTTAATAAATGGTAATTTTCTTCTACGTCCAAACATGGTTTGTACAAATTCATTTTCTTTTGCATCTGCGATAACATTGTCAAGATAAATTCTTACTCCATCATAATGTTCGAAATACTCTTTGATGTAGTTACTTGCTGTTGAAGGGTCAATGTTTAAATCTCTAGCTAATCCATAAGGTGAGAGACCATACATGATTCCAAAGTTTATTGTCTTACCCACTCTTCTTTCTTCAGGAGTAATGTCTTCAAGATTTTTTGAAAAAACTTTTGAAGCTGTTGATCTGTGAACATCTTTTTCTTCAATAAAATCATTACATAACTGCCTGTCTTCGCTAAAATGTGCTAATAACCTTAACTCAAATTGTGAATAATCAATGCTGTAAAGTTCAAAACCTTCACGAGGTATAAATAACTGTCTAAACTTTTGTCCAATGTCACTTTTAATAGGGATGTTTTGTAAATTGGGGTTGGTTGACGATAGTCTTCCTGTTATGACAGCTGTTTGATTATATGTAGTATGAATTGTTGATATACCATCTTGGGTATTTATATGTTTTTCAAATCCTTTTACGTATGTTGATAAAAGTTTGGAAATTTCTCTGTGTTTTATTATTAACGGTATTGATGGATGATGGTCTTTTAGTTCATATAAAATATCAGAACCTGTAGATCTTTTCTTGTTACCAATTCCGAGTTCTTTAAAAATTGTGTCGGCAACTTGTTTTGGGGAAGAAACGTTAAATTCATGACCGATTGTCGAAAAAATTGCTTGTTCGATATCGTGTAATTCTTTTGTAAGTTCTTGTTCAAGCTCTTTTAAACCATTGGTATTGATTCTGATTCCTCGCTTTTCCATTTTGTCCAGAATAATTGTGAGTGGAGTTTCCATGTTATAGCACAATAAAAGTGTTGGAGATTCAGAACTAATGAACGGTATTTTTTGTTTTTCAAAAAGGGTTTGAATTTGTTGCCAGTTTTGTTTTACATCCTTCGTTACATTTTCTGAGGTTGAATTGTTTTTTATAAAGTTATAGAGTTCAACGATAATATCTAGTGTATGCAGGGCTAATTTTTCTTCAGATAAATTTGAATTGTCAACATATTCTCCAAGCAATATCTCTCTTGTAATTGTTTTTAGTGAGTAATCCCTACGTCCAGCATTATTTAGGTATACCGCCAATTTCAAATCTAAGACTTTATCGGAATAGCTATATGGATTTATGTTTAACTCTAAGAATTTTCTTATATCAAACAAAATAATTTCCTTATCTTTTAGAAATCTTGGGGCATCGTTAATTTTAATCTGGGTTATGTTTTTATCTTGGTCCGAAATCCAGAGCTCAGTGTAATCCTTTTGAGGAGAAGCAAAAAGGTTTTGTGTTTCAGTTGTTTTGTGTCTAATGGGAAAATCGTTGATCCAGACGAAGACGTTTTCATTATTTTCGTTAAAAAATTTTTCAGGGGATATTTGTTTCAAAGATGATTTTGATGAGTTAATTGTTGATATTTCTTTTTCCTGCGAGTAGTTTTTCTGTTCAAATAATTGATCAAATCTGTAGATTTTGTTAATTTGTAAAAGCTGTTTTTGCAAGGATACGAATCCGACTTGGTTAATCGCTTGCTGGGCTTTATTAATATCAAGGTCTTTTATAAGATAGCTTTCAATATCTTCCACAATATCCAGATCTGTTTTGAGCGTTGTTAAAAATTTACTTTCAAATGCCTCTTGTTGGTTTTCAGTTAATAGTTTAGCATACCTACTATTTATTTCCTTAACCTTATCAATATTTTGATACATTGTTTCTAGTGACCCAAATGTTGACACCAACTGTTGAGCACCTTTTTGTCCAATTCCTTTTACTCCTGGTATGTTGTCTGAACTATCTCCACAAATTGCCAAGTAGTCATCAAAAAATTCTGGACTGAAACCATATTCTTCGGTAAATGTTTTAACTGTAATCTTTTTCTGATTTTGAAAAGTACCGGTTATATAAATCATTTCTATATCTGGTGCTAGGGCTTGTTTTATGTCCTTATCTCCAGTAATTAAAATCATTTTGTCAACTTGTTTATGATCAAACTTATTCTCTTTAAAGTATTTGGCAAATGTCCCAATAAAATCATCAGCTTCATAACCCTTTTGCCTAATTGTTGGAATATTAAAAGCATTGAGTATCTCAAAAAGTGTTGTATATTGAGAGATTAGTGCTTGATCAGTATCCTTTCTGTTTGCTTTATATGAAATTACCTTTGCTTTTCTAAATGTAGTTCTGTCATAGTCAAATGGAATTGCAATATATTTAGGTTGATAGGTTATAAGAGTTTTAAAAAACATTGTCATAAAGCCATATACAGCATTTATTGGTTTTCCATCGCTCGTTGTAAGGGTTTGCGGATATGCATAATATGCACGATAAAATAAAGAATTACCATCAATTATTGCAAATGTATTCATTCGAACGATTAACAACTAATAGTTAACAATTACCAACTGTTAACTTTAATACCCATTATACATGAAAAAAAAGTTTGAGGTTAGATTGTTTATAAATGAACGAGTAAACGCCAGCCCACCTATATTTTTAAAAGGTAAGGCTGGTCAGCCCTTGGCTGAAACAAACTAACAAACGAATGAACTAACAAATGAACAAGCGAACAAGTGAATAGGTGAAAATATTGAATGATAAGTGCTATGCTACTTCTATTAAATCCAATTGTTTTGTTCAGCAATTTCTCCTGCTAATCTCAACGTCATTCTTGAATATTGATTTTGGTCACTAAGAATTTTCGATGTAATTTGGTACATATATCCATAAACATAATCCGGAATAGTTTTGCTTTTAGGTATAAATTCTTCGTCATCCGGTCTATCTAGAGTTCTTCCTTTTAAGACAATTTCAGTAGAATACAGATTTAGCATTGTATCTGTAATACTTTCACTTAAGAATGGAGAGGTTCTTCTTCTGAAAGGATCGCTTTCTGCACTGTTTATTGTATCGGCTACTTTACTAAACAAAAATGCACAGTTTGGATTTTCGTTTCCGTACCCGATAGCTGATCTTAGAACATTTTTAATTACTCCCTGAGCAATTAAACGGCAGATCTGTTGAGAAATTGATCCAGATTCTGTTTCTGCTGGTTCTTTTGCGTGTTCAATTAATAGTACAATAAGCTCTTCCACATTGGTTTCTGGAGTAGAAGCAATTTCATTAGATTGTATCTCTCCTCCAATTATTAGTATTCCTAAATCTATCATATATTCACGATATGACGCTACTTGGCCATTATCAAAGCAAGCACTAATTGAATCAACGCTAAGTTCTGTAGTATGATTTGTTGGCCAAATGCCACATTGATCTAAAATTTTTAGTAAAAAGGGTTTCATAATCTCTGACTATTTAATTAAGTTCATGCCATTTTCTCCATACTTTTATCCCATCTATCCCATATTTTCATCGTATTTCCGACAATTATTGCATGTTCATAATCAGCACGAGAAAACCTGGTTGAATTGTTCATTATGACTTGAATTAATTCCTGTATCTTTCTATCTAGCGGTCCAAGATGTTTAGGTATTTCTTGATTCCCACGTCCCCAACTTATTCTTATTGCATATTCTTGTAGTATCTTGTGAATTGGCCCTTGTGGTGATATTTTCTCAGGATTGAAGATGTCTTCACATGACGTAATTGCCTCATCGCAAATTTTAGAAAAAATTGTTACTTGGGCATCGGATAATGATGGAGGTGGTGGAAGAGAACCAATTGGTGCACGTCTATCTAGGTTTACTATGTCTTCTACTACATTTTCAAGGAACCTAGAAGAAGTTTTTCTAAGTCTAGATGGATTCTTGTTTGGTCCAATAAATTTATCTCTATATTCATTAGATTGACCAGTAATTTGGCATTATTGATTATTGCGTCTAATGCTTTAAGATCATCCTCAGTTAGTTCTGTTTTTCTATCCCCATCATTGTTACTAGAGATCCCCGCAATTGTTCCAGGTTATAACGATATGAGGATTTTCTACCTTCATTTAATGCCAATAATGTCATGACTGGTAGAAATTCTCGAAATTGACAATAAGTGATGCTTGGTAAAAGCCCAGATCTGTCTAAAGGATCAGTAGCCATTGTTGAGTTGATAAAATTATCCGAATATTATATCGTATTTGTGTTGTAATGTCAATAGTTATATTTTGCGGCTAATGATTGTACATATCATGGATAATTGATGAGATTTCTTTGATATTGTTAATGATGTAGTCCGGCTTTTCAGTTCCTTTTTTTCCTACTGGCTTGTCACCTCTTGTAGTGACCTGAATTGTTGTAATTCCCAATTTGTTTGCAGGTTCGATATCTTGATCAATCGTGTCTCCAACCATTATACATTCACTTCCCTTTAAATTTAATGTTTTTAATACGTGCTTATAAATTGCTCCAGTTTGCTTGTCTTTTTGAACCAAGTCTGTTGAGAAAATATAGGAAAAATAACGGTCTATCCCAAGTTTGATTAGTTTTTGTGATTTTGAATAAAAATCTCCTCCAGAAACAATAGCCATTATGTAATCTTTGTTAAACAGCTTCTTTAAGGTTTCTTTAACGTTGGGATAGAGGGAAATATTTGTGTAAGTTTCTTGCCAGTATATATCAATTAGTTTGTTTATTTCTGAAATTGACAGGTGTATGTTAAGTGACTCAAAGAGATTTTCCCAAAGTGATATCCTTGAATAAGTGTTGAATCCTTTCTTTTGTGTGATCTGTTTATAATACTTCAGGCTATCTCTATAATTTGCGACAAATTTTTCAAAAGAGTATTGTTTAAACTGCTTGAAGCTTTCGTGCATAACCTTTAATACATCTTCCCTAATATGTGAAGAGTTGCAAAGGGTATCGTCAAGGTCAAAAAGAATTACTGGTTTATTATTATGTGATAAATGATACATGATATTAAATGATAAGTAATACCTGCCCGCCCGACCATATAAATAAGGACACCGTGCCTGACGTCAGGCAGGGGCAGGCGGGAGTGATAAGTAATATATAATTTACTACTTATTAAAAATTTACTGTTTTTATTCTGCAGACGAGTTCTATAAATTGTTAACTAATTGCTTAGCTCTATTCTGTTAAAAATCGTTTGAGGTGCTTGTGGAACAACTATTTTTTCGGTCTTGAAATCAAGAAACTTCCAATAATCTTTTCCGACTTCATATTTTATTGTTTCCAAACCTAACATGTTTCCTAATTTTTCAGAAAATTCAGGAATAAATGGGTGAAAGATAATTCTTAGATTTGCAATTATTATCAAGCAGTTATAAAGAATTCGATTTGCTTCTTTATTGTCTGTCTTAATTACCTCCCATACTTTATTTCTGTCAAAATATTGGTTTCCAAACTCAGCTAATCTCATTGCACTTTGTAATGACTGTGAGAATTTAGTACTTTCTATTTCTTTGGAAACATTTGCGTAGCAATTGTCAATTTGGGTCTTTACTTCTTGTTCAATATCCACAGCAGACAAACTAGAATCGCATTTATTTACAATAAAAGTAAGTGTACGATGGATAAAATTACCAAGTTTACCAACTAACTCACTGTTAACGCTATCTTCAAATTCTTTCCATTTGAAATTACCTTCTTTATTTTCAGGCAATGTTCTATATATATGATATCTAACCGAGTCGATTCCATATTTTTCTGCAATATCTATTGAATCAATTATCCAATTTCTACTTTTACTAAACTTCTTCCCCTCGTAATTGTAAAATTTGTTAACTACTACGCTATTTGGTAATTTATAACCAACTTTGGAACCTAGTAAAATTCCTGGCCACATTAATGTATGGAAAATTAGATTATCCTGCCCCATGAAGTAATAGTGTTTAGCCTCATTATTAAACCACCAGTTTTTCCAGTCTGGACATTGTTTGTTGTTTACATTGTAAATAACGTCATCGTGTAGCTTTTCTTTATTTTGTCTCCTACTCCATTCTATTGAACTACTTAAGTATCCAATTACTGCTTCAAACCATACGTAAAAGCACTTACCTTTAAATGAGTTAAGTTTGAACTTGTCTGGAATTTTGTCGACTGGTAAAGGGATACCCCAATCTAAATCTCTGGTAATAGCTCGTTTTTGTAGCCCTTCGTTTATCCATCCCATACTTTCAGAAAAAACCCACTTTCTGTATTCTTTCTCGGACTTAGTAATATATTCTTTTAACTCAGGTGTCAGTTTGTCAAGTAAAATAAAATATTGTTCACTTTCTTTTAACGTTACTGGTGAGCCAGTGTTTTTACTAGCAGGATTTATTAATTCACCCTGATCTAACATTCTTCCACAGCCTTCACATTGATCACTTCTTTGATCCTTGGCATGACAATGTGGACACTCACCTTCTACGTATCTGTCTGGTAAAAACTTGTTTTCTTGTGCTGAATAATATTGGGTACATGATCCTTTTTCAATGTATCCATTCTTTAATAAGTCGAGAAATAATTGTTGTGTTACTTCTGTGTGATTGTCAGTTCTTGTTTTGGTGTATAAGCTAAATGAAAGCTGGTAAAGCTTCATAAGCTTCAATCTTTCGGGATGATATCTGTCAGCAATTGCTTGTGGTGTAACCCCTTCTTTATCTGCTTGTACTGTTGTCGGTGTTCCGTGACAGTCGGATCCAGATGTCATTAAAACATCATCTCCCCTTAATCTAAAGTATTTTGAACAGAGATCTGCTGATAATAGATAAGTTAGATGTCCAACATGAATGTCTCCATTAACATATGGCCATGCAACACCTATATATATGTTTCGTTTTTTCATTGAAGTAAGATTGGTTTTTTAATAATTAGGAGGTAGTTGAATCTTATGAATTAAAGATTTCACAATGCACGGGATAATGAATTGATTTTATCATATTTTTCATAGTTACGTAATGCTTGTTACCTTTTCCAGTAAATGGTGGGCTTTGTGATACTAAAGTTCACAACTATAAACAAGTTTCAACTAAAGTGCCTAATTCTTGATCATAATCCATATTGTATATTCCACCTTTTAAATCATACGGTAAATCGAGTTCAAGGAGATACCTTTCATAAGCAACATGATTTTCAGGTGGTCCAATAATTACATTCATATTGATTTTAATAAATTTGGAACATATTTTAATATTAAGCTATCTTCTCTCCAACCTTTTAATCAGAAAGTAAATACTCGACATGTTATACGGTATGTATATATTTACGTCAATTATCAAGGTTTATGTCCAAGAGAATTAAATACATATGTTTTGGGTAGTGCTGGCGATAGGGTTTAATTTCAACATGGCAAACTACCTCACTCAGCACTTTCTTCGATTAATTGCAAAATTATTGGGCCCATCCTTTGGTACATTTCTAAGTTACCAAAATATTTATCATTAGGATCTCGTTTTGCAAACGCGCCCAACTTAAAATGTTTTGTCTTATTGATTATTACGTAATATGTTTCTCCATCCTTTTCTATTTCTACTACATATATACTAGGTTTCAAAATCCTTTTACCTTCAATTGTATTGATGGGTGAAACGACTATTAGACGTTTGTTTCTGTTTGATTCATCTTTATATCTAAAATTACTCCCAAAAATTGTACCTAATTTTTCACTTCTTACAGATCTTAATACACCACGTTCATGCTCATCTAGTTCTATGAACTCAGGTAAATTACCTACAGGATTCCATATCCATTCATATTCTTGTTGTCCATTATAATTTTCATAATATCCCAATGGATCAGCTATAGTCATTGTCAGACTATCAAGTAATCTTACAGGTGGTTTCCTTAATAAAAGTAATTTTTCTGCATCTATAAATGGAAGAGGAGGATAGGTATATTCGGTAGGATTCAGGATGGCATGTTCATCATCTTTATGATAGAAATCACCTACTATAAAGGTTTTCGAACTTGGATCATAGCTATATCGTAATGCAATTTCGGGTCCTTTATCAATACTTTCTAACAAAATAAAATCATCTGCATTAAGAACCATCATTAGGTCCGAAAAATAGGTGGGTGAAGGAACTGAAGTTGATGCACGATATGTGTTTTGATCAGGATAATAAATTAAGTCGCCAAAATGAGTTCTAATTTCTATGATTGTACCTTCTTTGTCTATTGTAATTGCTTCAAATCGGCCACTCGTGTAATTTGTCCCTACGTAACATTCGATGGTACCGTTTTCTATATTTCTAGTATAACTGACCTGATAATCCTCGTTATTGCTAACTCTGGCAATAGTATTTACAACCGCCTCGTTAAGTGATATTTGAAATTGTTGTGGAACTGTAGGTAAACCTTCTACTTTTGGGTCTATGATAAGTTGTCTTATATCAGTATCTCCAGGAATAGGTACATCAACTTGAATTTTCTTCTTCCCTTACTGATTTATTTGTCATTTCTTTTTTGATTAAAATTATTTTTAAATTTTGTTAATGTTCTTGAAAAAGAATTCCAAAATACGTTTTAGTAACTCAGGATCTCTGTTTTCTTCTAGATATTTAAATATAAGTTGAGTTATTTGTGTTTGTAATTCTGGGCATCTATGATAGATTTCCATTAGCGTTTCGAAACTTAAAGGTCCTCTTTCTGAGAAATATCTATCCCCTTCAATATGTTCAATGATTAATTCAAAGTGTTGTTCTAGACTAATTCTTTCAAAGAAGGATTTAACTAATTGATTAAATTGGAGACCTTTTGATAGAAAGTATATTGCAAGCTGATGTCCAGTTGGAAGCTTATCAATCATTCCGGGTGCAAGTATTTTTTCTATTGCTAAGTCAGCAGTCTCGTAAAAGCTACTGTACCGTGTATCACTTGCATTTTGTATATCATTTTGGGTTGGGTGTGAATTGAGTGGTTCGTCGACTTCACCGAGGTAGATGTGATTACCATATGTTGCAAAATCCAGGCTACAAACATATGCTTGGATAGCGAAATAGAGTGCTTTGGGTTGTATATCCCTAAATTCTCTATATAAAAAATAGCATGCATCTGCAAGTACATAGGGGTCTTGTGTTTCAAGTAGCTGAAGAATTGCTTCTGTTCTGTCTGGAGAACCAATATTAAAGTTTTTTAGGTATTTATCAACTTTGATAAAGATGTTAAATTCGTGATTCTCAATTGCATAATCAGTTTGATCAGTTGGTCCTGGCTGTATTTGTAAGAGATCTTGTAAGACTGGATCTCTTGTTTTTATAACTGTGTCCACCATTTTTTTTGATTAAAATTATTCGTTTAATAAGTAATTTACACCTTTTGCTCTACCGCTTTTTCTAAAGCCCTAGAAAATGCGGATATATCGTTTGTTGGGCTATTTAATATTTCTTCTCTTTCGCGTAAGGCCTTAACCTCGTAAACAGTACCATGATCTGCAACTATTTGGCCCAAACTTTCAGAGTACTCGCTCTTCTTTACGTAAAAGGTTTTATAAATAGTGTCGTTAACAATAATCTGATAAGTATAATCACCTATCCTTACATCATAAGAAATTATTAGATTTTTGTTATCATCGGTCTCTATAATGCTCTTACTCTCAATACGCATTTTATAAACCTGAACATCAGCAATATGTATGCCTTTTAATGTTCTATCCGTAACAATGGCTACGTGTGTACCTTTTTCAGAATATTGGGCACTATCCTCATTGTTGAAATATTGGAATATTGCATAATCATATTCTTTACCATTACTAGTTGTTAGATATTTAGGTTCTTCAAACCCAATTTGATCTTGATGAACGAAAAGCGCTTCTATTACTTTGAAAAGGGGTGTATAAGGCATTATACCTTCTGGGATAGCAATCCCTTTAAATGGTTTGTGAGTTATCGAATCGATAATCATTTTTAATGATATTGGGAAATGCCCGCTAGGAAAAAATTCATCTGTCTTTTTTGTGTCTAGAACAAAACGTATAAAGTTACCATCATAAGCCCTGTAAGCTCCCGAAGTATTCACTGGAACCATTTCTAACCTATCTCCATTGGCTTGTGTAGAATAGTTAATTCCTCCTATTAAGTCTACGGCGTTACCACGTTCATGTATTTCTATAAGGTCTCTTTGTTGATCAATCTTAATATTTAGTCTGTTAGCCCCATAAGAAAAATCACTATGTTAATTTTTCCTTTAGCGGGGTCAAAATTGTAACTTGAATTTGGATTAATATTAGCTGTTGATCCGTCACGGGGTCTAAATCTATGTTCAATCGAAGTAACTGCCCAAGTTCCATAAACTAATTGCTCTGTATATGTACTTTCCCATAATAATTATCTGGATCTGTCGTGCCAAACATCTTTACTTTAACTGAAGTAGTTTTTATACATTCATCTTCTTGCTCTTCTATAATCATTGCTGGTCCATAACTATAAGTGGTGGCTAAATAATCGTTATAATCTTTCATTTTCTGAATTGCTTCGTGTGTGCTTTCAGTAGCAGTTTGAGAAACTTGTTCAATAAGTTGTTGTGGAATAGGTTCTGTTCCAGGGTTTGGTAATTTATTCATCTTTGTTAGGCTTTATATTATGTGTTTGTGCATATTATATCATTAATGGTTGTTTCAATCCTGAACAATCCTGAATAGTAAATAATATTTATTGATGATTTGTGTTTTTTTTGTGTAATTTGATATACTAAATACATGAACATTATCATTCCTACTGGTACAATGACAGGGTTGGAAACTGGTAGTTTATTTTATCGTGGTCAGGATTTACCCAAAGAAGTTACAAGATCTATTCTTGCTTATCCTTGCATGGATTTATTGTAAAATTTCTGTGCTCTAGAGGGAGTTAATACATATGTTTTTGGTAGTGCTAGGGATAGAGTTTTATTTCAACATGAACAAGCTACCCCACTTGATGCTTTTTCCATTGGTGATCTTGATTTAGTTATTCCATTGGCTGGTTGGAAATTTTCAGAATTTTGTACGAGTTTTAGTAATATGGTTCTAACATTAGGTATAGAAGGGATTAAATTACAAATAGATGCTAAGAATGCACTTCCTCAATTTCATATTATGAAAGGAGGAAGAAAAATTATTTCGGTATATGGAACTTTTTTAGAAAATGAAGGTGAACAAGAGGAATTAAAGGTAATGAAACGGCTTGCTACCTCTGTTTTAGAAGTTGAAAAAACTGCTATTTGCTTACCTGCTAATGGTGGCAATGCATATATTATATCACTGTGGAGTAACTTATTGGGAGGATCAATAGTTAATGAAAAATCACCGCAATTACACATAGATAAAAATTCTAAATATTTTAAAGCTAGCTTAGATTTAGGAAGATATCTCACAAGATTTAATAGATTTGGGGTTATAGATGATTTTTTTATAATATGGGAAAAAGAGTTACAGATTTTTTATCTAACTACGAATTACTTCCTAATCTAATCAATATTGAAGAACAAGAAGTAATATGGGGAAATAGTATTGTACCTTTGGTTATTATTCCAGCTCTACTGGTTCAGTTCCCATTTTTGGATGAATATTATTGTGATCTTGTCGGTGTTCCTATCTATTCGGGTGAAAAAACAGGACAAGCAATCGAGCTCGATTCTAAGGAAAAGATTCGTACGATGAATAGACTTTTGTTTTTTAATGCATTTGTTAATAGATTATGTGAGATTGGGTTAGGAATTAGGGGAATTAGCGAATATGTTGGAATCGCTATGGGGTCCGCACAGATTGCAGATCGTTTAATGAATTTGGATTCTGCAGAAAATCAGCTTTCTGATACTACATATTGGTACGTTGAGGTGAAGAGTTCCCAACTGTTCCTAGGAATCAAATATGGAAAGTTCGTTCTCCTGATGCAACTTTTGATAGTAAATTTATTGCAATGGGATACAAAAGCTATCTTATGTATTCTGAATTATTAACTATTGCAGGTGAAAGCCTAATTGGTAGGAATAAAGATTACTTCTCTCCGAAAGGTATTTTTGATGTTGGATTATTAAAATCATTGATTGATAAGGTGGTGCCTGCATATGTCTTGTCGAGTAGTAATTTGGGAAAGGAAGTTGCGTCAGATTAAATTTACTTTTTTAGTAATGAATGAAATGTATAAAGATGAAGTATTAAAATTTGTATTACCTATTTGGGGGTTACTTTTTAAAAAGTATTCTGTAAGCCTTGTTAGTGCTCCAAGAGTTGGGAAAAATATAAGAATAAGCTATTTTATTGATAACCTTAATAAAATGGGTAAACTAACTGATGAAAATACTAAAAATCTTAACAATTCATTCTACGTTTGGATTGATCTAGTAAATGGAGTTAATAGTGTTGAGAGAAATTTGCGCAAAAATTTGAATGATATATTAACCTCAGCTTTTGGAGATAATATCAATCTGAATGGAAGAGAAACAATAATTGAGCTTGTTCGTTTGTTAAGTGGAAAAATCGGTCAAGGTGCAAAAATTATTTTTATTATTAATGATGCAAACCTACTTTATCAAGAATATATTGATTTTTCATTAGATCTTTACCGTATTAATCGTAAATTTCCTAATACAATACAATTTCTTTTTCTATTTAGCGAAGAAATGCTTCCTGATTCTGAAATCATGTCAGTGATTCCCCAACTTGGTTACTTAATGTTAGGAAAAGTCATTTATTTTCCATTGCTTTC
>Ga0208197_1002375_pt1 | contig 16721 bp, 8 predicted proteins | sample AD_JPNNA4_MetaG_FD_184444 | JGI IMG/M metagenome (GOLD analysis project Ga0208197, IMG submission 184444) | Active sludge microbial communities of municipal wastewater-treating anaerobic digesters from Japan - AD_JPNNA4_MetaG (SPAdes) (version 2) | ecosystem: Engineered > Bioreactor > Anaerobic >...
CGCTTGACCCTGCGCTCTTATAGCGGTCGTCCGGACAGAGATCGACTTTTACACCATGAGTGCGAATAATACACCCGGAAATATCCTTTCGCTCGATTCTTCTTCCGTCGCTTTCAAAACTCAGTTTAACCAGTCTTGGTAAATACTTTTCTCTGGCCGATTTGATAGTCCCCGAGACCCCTTTTGTCCGGATGGTCGCCTTTATGCCCCGTACGGATGAGACCGCAGCCAGGACCGCTCTGGTCTCTGTGAGGTGCAGGTGCGAGAAGCGAATCAGGCCTATCTGGCCGTCGAAGGATATCAGCCGGAGCCGGTTGGCTGCCGCCCCATTGTCGCCGAAGAGGGAGAGCTGGGAGGAGGCGATCTCGCCCATGAGATCTCGGGCCTGGATCTGGCCCGAGTCGTCCTCCGACTCCAGCAAAAACACCAAATACCTTCTCCTCTGGCGCAGCACGGGAAGCCTGCTTCTCATAGGATCTCCACACCTGGCCCGCCCCATCTTCTGCGATTCAGTTCCAGCAGCCTTCCCGGCAGGTGCAGGGCCTCTCTTGCCTCATCGGCCTCAAAGCCCGCCACCTGGGCCAGGGCCATCAGCTCCCGGGGTGAGCGCAGGTCCAAATGGGATGCAGCTCCTGCGGTAATGGCCGGGCGGAGGCGAAATTTTCTGACCAGCTCCAGGTTATGGCGCAGGGCCTCCATCCACCGGGACCGGGCCGGGCTTCTCAGATGAATCAGGGGCGAGAGGTCAAAGCCTATAGCCACCTGGTTCTGGGCTGCCGATCTAGCGGCGGCTATGCCCAGGGGATGCCGGATGTCGCAGGGAGGGAAAAGCAGGTCCACGTGGGGGTCCTCGCTGGCCATTCGTATGATTTCCTCGGAGGAGCCCTGAACTGCAACAAAAGGATAACGGGAGGAGAGAGAGCCGATGCGGCTCTTGAGAGCCCTGGCGCCGGGAGCAAAGGCCTCTGCTCCAAAGGCCACCTCTATCCCCCGGACCTTCTCTGCCGAGCCGGGCATGAAAATTCCATCCGGATCGCGGCTTAGTATGATGATGCCTCCCCAGCCCAGGGATCGGGCGGCCAGAGCCATGCGGCTGGCGGATGAGGAGCCCTCCGGATAGCATCCGGCCAGCTCGAAATAGCTCATAATAGTTCGCTCAAGATCTTCAATGCCTCCTCGCGCCGGGCGGGGAAGGTCTTGATTAAAATGGTTACATCCAGGGCATCAGCGCTGTCCGTGAGCCGCAGCAGGCCCCGGTAGGCAGCCTGCTTGTCCAGGCGGAGGTGAAAGCGGCCCTCGCCCTCCAGGCGGTCCTCCATCTCCCGGTGTAGCTTCTGAAGATCGGGAGAGGGAAGCTGCTCGCGCAGGATGGAGAGAAAAGTGGCGGTCTCCTTTTTGCGCAGGGCCGCCTCCAGGATACTGATCTCATTTCCGAAGTGGCCCAGAGCAGCGGTCTTGCTGATCCGGTCCAGAGGGACGAAGACGGAGAGCGCCTCGCGCACGCGTACCTCGTCCTCGGTTGCCGCCACAAAAGCCCGGAAGGAGACCCTGTCGATCAATTCTCTCCTCCCCCGCCGGCCTTTCAGCTCACTTGCCCTTGCCGTCGTGGGCTCTTATGCCCGGCCTGGTCTTCTCTGTGCCGGAGCCCTTGTGCCGGAGGCCCCTGCCCTTGCGACCGGCGGAGGTCTTGCCCCGCACGGCCCTGCCGCGGTGCACATCATTGCAGACCCAGCAGAGGTCCTTGTCGTTGATAATGGATGGGGCGCTGGGATCGACCAGTATGACCTCGTAGAACTTCTGTCTGCCGTCCTCGGCCACCCAGTAGGAGTTGAGGACCTCCATATTGCGGAAGCGCCTGCCGGCCCGCTCCTCAGCGATCCTCTGAATGGACTTGGCCATGGTCATGCTGTTCAGACCCATCTTGCTGGTCTTTCTGTTTCTCTCGTAGCGGGACTTCTTTCTGCCGCCGCGCCTGACCTTGACCCGGGCCACCACTATGCCCTGCTTGGCCTTATAGCCCAGCGCCCGCGCCCGGTCCAGCCGGGTGGGCCTCTCGATCCTCTGAACGGTGCTCTCCTGGCGCCAGGCCTTGAGCCGGCCCTGGCGAAGTGCGCCCACGTAGCCCTCTCGGGGAGAGGACCAGGCATCACTGATATAGCTGTAAAAAGACTTCATCGTCTCACCTTAACCGGTTCGACCCGAGGGTCACATTCCGGTTGCGAGAGGTGGGGTGGGGGCGATAGGAGATAAAGGTTTGGGAGAGGGAGAGCGGATCGGGGCTTGATAAAATCCTTTCAGATTTGAAATCAATTCTCCCAATGTATGTGTTTAGCTCACCCTGATCGGCATAAATGAGACCATTTTGCAGCTTCCTGCGCAGCCATATTCCTAAGAGCAGATTTGAAGCCAGGTTGGCTATCGCTATCGTTTTCAGTCTGGGATAAGCTATTTGTTTCATGCACATATCGGATGAAACCAGCATCAACCGAGCTATTCGGAGGAGCTAAACACATACCTCCCAATAATTCCAGTTAGCGAGCTCTGTGGTCTAATAGCATCTTTCTCGAAAGACTTATTAATCTAAAGATAATTACCAAGTTATTGTTTGAAGAGGAGTTATTAATTATGCAAGAATGCAAATCGATGGGTGCGTTTGTGATGCTTCTAGGGGTAGTCTTTATTGGATCTATGATGCCTGCGCTAGCGGAAATTGCTTTTTTCAATTCCTCTGCAGGAGTTGTCGATTCATCTTCTGCAGTGGATAACAACATGTCTAATTTCACTCAATTCAATAATAGCTCTAATAATGAATCAGTCAAAGCAGCTCTGCTGAAATTGCCCCTGAGCTTCATTGAAAACCGTGGACAATTATCCGAAGAGGTCAAGTTCATGGTCAAGAGAGCTGGACAAACAGTGTTCTTTTCCCCAAGTGAGGTTGTATTTGCCCTGTCCAGCGGAAATAACTCCTCTGTCGTTCGTATGTCCTTTGAGGGATCAAGATCGGGAGATATAACGGGCGAGCAAAAACTCTCTGGCACCGCTAACTTCTTTATGGGAAATGATTCATCAAAGTGGGTAAGTGAGATCCCAACATATGGATCAATTAGATACAAAGATCTCTATCCTGGAGTGGATCTGCTCTTTAAAGGTACAGAAGGATCTCTGAAACATGAGCTTATACTCAATCCAGGCGCAAATATATCTAAAATAGCGCTAGCCTATAGTGGTCAGAATAATTTGAGCCTGACTGTTAATGGATCAGTGCTAATAGAAACTATTGTCGGGAACCTAACCGATTCTGCACCTATCTGCTACCAGGAAATAAATGGCAGCAAGGTAGCGGTTGAAGGACAATACCGCTTGATCAATGGTCAAAAAATAGGATTTGATATGGGTGATTATGATAGAAGATATTCTTTAGTTATTGATCCGACGTTGGCCTATTCCACTTACCTTGGTGGAAGCAACGATGAGCGGAGTGAGGATTTTGGTGTTGCTGTTGACAACAATGGAAACGCCTATGTCACTGGCCTAACAGAATCAATCGACTTTCCGATCCAAAATTCCATACAGGCATCGATAGACGGTTCTGAAGATGTTTTTATTACCAAGATCAATGCGGCAGGATCTGCATTCATATACTCAACTTACCTTGGTGGAGGCATTTATGAGGCAAATTCTGGCAGCAGCATCGCTGTTGACGGCAATGGTAACGCTTATATTACGTGTACTACACAATCACCAGACTTTCCGATCCATAATCCCATACAGGCATCTATCGGGGGTTTTCATGATGCTATCGTAGCCAAAATTAATGCTGCCGGATCGGCATTGATCTATTCAACCTTCCTTGGCGGAAGCGACTTGGACATTAGTACTGACATCGCTGTTGACAGCAGTGGTAATGCCTATGTAACAGGATATACAGCTTCGGATAACTTCCCTGTGAAAAATCCTATACAGATATCGAATGCTGGTTCGAATGAAGCCTTTATCACCAAGATTAATGCGGCCGGCTCGGCATTAGTCTATTCCTCTTACCTCGGTGGAAGCGACATCGACTGGAGCATGGGCATCGCAGCTGACAGCAACGGTAACGCTTATGTCACCGGGGGTACACATTCTGCTGACTTCCCAATCATGAATCCGATACAGGCAGATATAAACGGCTCTGAAGATGCTTTTATCACAAAGATCGATGCGTCTGGATCTGCATTCATATATTCCACTTACCTCGGTGGAAGGTCCTTTGACAGGGGTGAGGATATTGCAGTTGACACCAACGGAAACGCATATGTTATAGGATCTACATATTCAGATAACTTCCCAGTCAAAAGTCCGCTGCAGGCATCGAAAGCCGGTGATTATGATGCTTTTGTAACCAAGATTAATGAGGATGGATCGACATTCGCATATTCCACTTATCTTGGTGGAAGAAGCGTGGAAAGAGGCAAGAGTATCACAGTAGATATCGGCAGCAACGCCTATGTCACTGGGCTTACGTATTCAAATGATTTCCCAATTCAAAATTCCATAAAGGCATCGATAGATTCTGAAGATGTTTTTATTACAAAGATCAATGCAGCCGGTCAATCATTAATCTACTCTACGTACCTTGGTGGAAGCGTCGATGACGCTGGCTATGGCGTAGCTATTGATAGGATCGGAAACGCATATGTTACAGGAGATACCTCTTCGATAGACTTTCCAACAATAAATCCGATACAGGCATCCAAAGCGGGAGGTATAGATGCTTTTGTGGCAGTCATTAGTTCCTCTGACCTTGTTCCGGGCATATCGCTAATCAAGATGACAAATGGCGAGGATGCCAATAGCCCGCCCGGTCCCTACATTCCTGTAGATGGAGGAGTAACCTGGAAGTACATTGTTACGACTGCTTCAAATGATCCTCTCCACAGCATTACCGTTGCTGATTCTACTGGCGTCATGCCTGCTTACATTAGCGGCGATGCCAACAGCGACGGCCTACTGACTTCCGATGAGACCTGGATCTACCAGGCTACGGGTATTGCTGTTGAAGGACAGTATGCGAATATCGGTACTGTAACGGGAAGCACTCCCGGAGAGCAGCTTGTTACGGATGAAGATCCGAGCCACTACTATGGCATTGCTGACCAGAAGCTTTTGTGTGCAAGCGGATATAAGCTAAATGGCGCCACTAATGAAGGATTAAGCGGGTGGGAAATCAGCCTGAAAAATAGTAGCTATACGGCCAGCACGATCACAAATAGCATTGGCTATTACGAGTTCTGCGGCTTGACTCCTGGATTATACACAGTAACAGAGATTCCCCAGCCTGGTTGGACTGCAATTGGAGGCCCAACTAGGAGCATAACTTTAGTCACCAATAATCTAAGAAACGTAAATTTCACGAATGATAATTCGGGAGGAATGCCGGATATTCCTGAGATATTGGATATCGAAATTAATCCCTCAGAAATGGATATGGTTCCTCCTCTCACCGAGAAGGAAGTGACCTTTAAGGCGACCGTTAAAGTCCCCGAAGGGTATGAGATCATTCTATATGCTTGGATGATAAAAGATCTGGCAGATCCATCAAAGAATGTCATCATAGACAGCCAAACAGACACCTGCAAGCATAATTTTGGTGCTGGAGAATATGGAAAAAAGGAGGTAAGATGTCTTATCAAGTCCAAGAAGATCGGAAGCAACGATATCGTGAGGGCAGTAGGATCAAAGGAGTTTAAGGTATTTTTCCCAAAATATAAAGAATATCAAGGAATCCCCAACTGGTTTGAATGCTGGAAAAAAGATAATGCTGTTCCTGATATGGCAGAAGCCAAATATGATGGCAAAGAAGCCGGATATGGCTATAGTCTTGATGACAAAATCTATCTTTGTAAGTTAGGATCTGAAGTGCATTATCCGGGAGGCGTAGATGTAACAACTGACGATGGAATTGAGACGTATGGCGGAGATGGTATCAAGGGTATCGATTGCGCTGCGGAGGTCATTGCTCACGAAAATTACCATAAATGGGTGGCAGAAGAACTTTCTGGGACGGATTCGGATAAGTGGCAAAGTGACACAACGACTATTTGTTTCAAGGAATGGAATATATTTGGCTGGAAGCCCTGTGTCTATCAGATAACCTATAATAAGGACGGTCCTTGTCCAGATAAGCTTCCTGATTGGTATGAAAACGATGTATCGCATACCAATGCAAATATTCCAGATACTTGGAATGTGGAAGAGGCCAAAAATTATCATCCGCAGTACAAAATGGAATATGCGACTTACGGAGATCAGGAGTACATGGCAATGCGAGCAGGAAACGAAGCTCGAGGAAATCCTGATAACGATTGGGCTTACCCAGGCAAACAAACAAAAGGAAACCTGTATAGTCCAAATTACAAAATGAATATCAACTGGAACTATTCAGAACCTATCCTTGAAACAGAGATTGATGGCAATTATTCGGATGAGGGTGTGGATTTAAATCAAAACTCACTTTTCGATTATTTGCGAATCAGTACGGACTTGAACATAAGCAGAAATGGGACTTATAGCATCATAGCTAGGTTGAACGATTCAGCAGATGAGGAAGTTGCTTTCGTCAATGACATCTATTCTCTGTCAGTTGGAATAGTTTCAGTAAATATCGATTTTGATGGTCTCACCATTAACCGTCATCAGATCGACGGGCCCTATATGCTAACTCTGACACTGTATGATGATGAAGGTTTTGAGCTGGATTCAGAAGTTGATGTGTATCAAACCGCAGCCTACAGCTATACAGACTTTGAGGGCCAACAAGGAACCTTAGCTGGAAATTTCTCTGATTTGGGAATCGACTCAAATGGAGACGGAATATTTGAAGTCCTCAATATAATTGTCGGCGTTATCACCAATACCGAAGGTAACTTCACTGTAGAGGGATTTCTCTGCGACCAGGAAAATAATTCCATTGCATCGGCTTCTGCGTTCGCCCATCTCCTAATGGGAAATAACACTATTGTCCTTTCATTCAATGGAACGGAGATTGCCTACAGCAAGAGAACAGGACCTTACCTTCTGAGGTACCTCAAGCTTATCGCAGAGAACGACACGGAGATCGACTTTGAACTCGATGCATACAGCACAAGCTACTATGAAACCAGCGATTTCTTTATTCAAGATGCACGCCTCAAGGGTGTGTACACCGATCTAGGCGCAGATGAAGATGGAGATGGATTATTTGAGTACTTACAGATCGATGCTGATGCGAATATCACAGAGGAAGGAGATTTCATATTTGTGGGAACTCTCTATAACAGCACTGGCGGAGTCATAGACTTGGCAACTAGCCAAGTACATCTCAATCCTGGAGAGCATAAAGTACCTTTGAAATTCGATGGCAAGGCTATCTTCAGAAACGGCGCGAATGAGACATTCTCGCTTCAGGATGTCATTCTTTACAGGGAAAGCGATATGAGCATTCGGGACTCCGATATGATCCCTTACATAACGGCAAATTATAGCTTCATGTTATTCGAGTCTGGGATTAATGAGGCCCCTAACAGCCCCACTATGCCTGTCGGGCAAGCTTCAGGCATTGCCGGCACATCTTACAACTACTCCACCGTCTCTACAGATCCCGATGGCGACCAGATCTCCTACACCTTCGACTGGAGGGACGGCACAAACTCGACCACCGCCCTCTTCGACTCAGGAGCCATAGCCAATGCAGCACACACATGGAATATTGCGGGCATCTATGCAGTCAAAGCCAAAGCAACAGACAGCAATGGCTTAGACTCAGAATGGTCGAATGCAATCAATGTCAGCATAGCAAACAACTCCTGCATTTCCGGAACCAAGTTCAACGACTCAAATTCCAATGCCACCCGCGACCCAGGCGAAGCCGGTCTCTCCGGCTGGACCATCAGACTGACCAGACCGGACGGGACGAGCATCAACGCCACCACCGACGCCAATGGCTCATATAAGTTCGAGAATCTGATCAGCGGCACCTATAGGGTGAGCGAGATCCGCCAGTCCAACTGGACTCAGACCTACCCGGCATGGCTCGGCGATCACATAATCAATGTCACGGACGGCAGCGTCACCGGCGTCGACTTCGGCAACAACTATTTGCCCGTCCCGGAGATCCCCTTCCCCCCATCCGGTCCTGCTTCCGGCATCCCCGGCGCACAGTACAGCTATACCACCTCCAGCACCGATCCCAGCGGCTACCAGATCGCGTACACCTTCGACTGGGGAGACGGCATAAACACAACCACCGGCCTCTTCGACTCCGGGGCCGTCGCCAGTGCCGCCCATATCTGGAACAGCTCCGGGATCTACCAGGTCCGGGCCATGGCCACCAACAGCAAGGGCGCGAGTTCGGGGTGGTCCGATCCGCTGGAGGTGGATATTGCCGCCGGCATTGCTGCGGACAAGATAGGAGTATTCAGAAACGGGCCCTGGTACATAGACTACAACGGAAACAAGGAATGGGATCCTGATTCTGGCGACGTGTCATTCTGGTTCGGGACAGGCGGCGATCTGCCGTTTGCTGGAGATTGGAGCGGCGATGATGTGGATGAGATAGGAGTATTCAGAAACGGGCCCTGGTACATCGACCACAATGGCAACAGGCAGTGGGATCCAGATTCGGGCGATTTGTCATTCTGGTTTGGAACCAGCGGCGATTTTCCCATTGCTGGAGACTGGAACGGAGACGGCAGAGATGAGATAGGGGTATTCAGAAATGGACCCTGGTATCTGGACTACAATGGCAACAGAGTATGGGATCCCGACTCCGGCGACGTCTCATTCTGGTTTGGAACCAGCGGGGACCTGCCCATCGCTGGAGACTGGAACGGGGACGGCAAAGATGAGATTGGGGTATTCCGGAATGGTCCCTGGTACCTGGACTATAACGGCAACAGGGAATGGGATCCTGCTTCAGGCGATATCTCATTCTGGTTTGGAACCAGCGGAGACGCACCCTTGGCTGGAGACTGGAATAGCGATGGCAGAGATGAGATAGGAGTATTCAGAAATGGGCCCTGGTACCTGGACTACAATGGAAACAGGGAATGGGATCCTGCTTCGGGCGATGTGTCATTCTGGTTCGGAACTACGGGGGATAAACCTGTCAAGGGGCGATGGGGCTCCTTATCAAGCTCCTTGGGGCTTGATCATGACAAACCTCAACTGGACTTAAGAGAAGCGTCTGCTGAAAAGATGCGCCAAAAGAAAGCAGCTCTGGAGGAACTTGAGGAGGAGCGCAGAAATCAAGTACGTGAAATAAAAATGGCTCAAGATGTCCTCAAGGAAAAGAACAAGATGTCCTCCCTCAAACCTTAGACAGTTCGCGAGGGAAGAGATGCTACAATAACTTCCAGTCTCTTCCCTCTGGTAGCTTTGTTCTGACTGTGACAACAGCCCGACGCCGTAAACAAGCCATGTGTAGATTCTTGTATCTGGCAAATGGATCAGGTCAGACAACAAATAAGGGCAGCAAGACATACGGCTCCTGTAAGGCTGCCTGGCGGGAAGGAGGGAAAAAAACGCGAAATATCCATCTGAGGAGCTGTGCCAAGATGGATGCGGAGACAGCGTTGCAGAAGGCTAAGCCATGAAGTCCGAGGCTCTGGGGATCAAACTCTGATATCTAAGAATGAGGGGGTGAGTTCAGTAGAAATACGGGCATGGTCAGCAGTTCGCTGCTTTCAGCATGCTATCCGTCTCTAAACACACCCATTGGATATCGCATATGAAATCTCTTCTCCTAGCCGCACTACACTTATGCTTGGAAGTCCCGCAAGAAGTCATCGGTCATCGGCAAAAAGTTTATATAGAGATTATATATGTATTAAAAGTTATGATTAGATTGTCTCTGCCAAACACAATGATTCTCCTAATTGTCTTGCTAACACTAGTTCTAAATATGTCTTTAGTGTCAGCCCAAGATAATTTTACCGCAGCAGTTGGACAAGATAAGATCTTTACCGAATTTAATAGCCATGACGCATGGTTCGACCGAAGTCCAGGATTTACCTTGCCTTTACCGGAACCACGAGAGGCTATTTCATCAGGAAACTCTGCACATGTATCACTTTCTGCAAGTCAAGGCCACGAGGGAACTGCAGTTGCAAAGCTGGGTGTCAATATAACATGGGATATGAATGGTCACACATGGGAGGAGATCAAGGATTGGCCTATTAATATTGCATTTAATTATCATTATAATATTGAATCGCATTGGGTTGAAGGAAACGGTTCTGCTAATGCTTGGATCCAAACTGAAGACGTCAATGATCTCACCATTTATCAGCAAATTGGTCATCTTGTCGGGCAAGCAGGAAGCTCGGAAGGTGAATCGATAGAATATTTGAATACTACCTTGGGTGTTATTGGAGATAGAATTTGTTTAGGCGCTTTTTGCGAGGCGGGTTCGTATGCTAGCTCAATACATACCTCGTCAGCGACATTGCAGTTATATAGCATAACAATCGAATTCGAGAATCCACCCACCACTCCAACTCCTCCTATCGGACCACCTTGTAGATCAATCGGACAAGAGTGCGTATTTATGGCAATGGCAGAGGATCCAGATGGTGACGATGTGAAGTTTATCTTCGATTGGGGAGATGGTTCAACTTCAGAGACGGAATTTGTGAAATCCGGTATGTGGAAGAGCGCACCGCACCAATGGAGCACTCATGGGCTTTACGAAGTTAAGGTAAAGGCAAAAGATTCCAAAGGTGCTGTGAGCGATTGGTCTGAGGCAAGCACGATCTATATCTCAGCTCCTCCTGCTAAGCTATTGACTCCTTCTGGACCTGATTCTGGATTTAAAAGAACTACATATACCTTTTCAACTTCTGCAATAGACCCTGATGAAGGCGATCAGATAAATTTTACTTTTGATTGGGGGGATGGTTCAATTTCAGAAACAGGATTCGTGAATTCAGGTTCAACCATAAGCGAATCCCATAGATGGAGTTCAAGTGGAACATATCAAATACAAGTTATGGCTACGGATACCTGCAATGTATCTTCCGAATGGTCGGATCCGATGTCCATAACAATAGTTAATCGACCTCCATTTAAACCGATCCTATCTGGTCCAATAAATGGCTACATAAAAGCAGCTTATCTTTATTCGACACAGACAATTGATCCTGACGAAGATGATTTGAGATACAATTTTTACTGGGGGGACGGTTTGGTATTTCCTACAGGTCTCGTACCGTCTGGTACCACCGTTAACTGCTACCATGTCTGGGATAACATTGGAAAATACACAGTAAGAACAGAGGCCATTGATGAAGAGGGGGCAAGCTCAGAGCTATCTGATCCACTTGATGTAACGATAAGCAATACTCCTCCATTTAACTTGCCACCAAATCCCCCGAATAGACCTTCAGGTCCTACTTACGGATACGTGGGGAGGACCTACAATTACCTCGCATACACAATAGATCCTAATGGAGATTTGGTGAAGTATTCCTTTGATTGGGGGGATGGTTCAACTTCAGAAACAGGATTCGTGGATTCTGGTTCAAGCGCAAGCGGATCGCATGGATGGGGTTCAAACGGCATATATATCGTAAGGGCCATGGCCACGGACAGCAAGGGCGCATCCTCGGACTGGTCGGATCCTCTGAATGTCATCATAAACGCGCCGCCGAGTACCCCTGCCGTGCCAGTCGGACCGGTTTCGGGCAGCCCAGGCATATCCTACAGCTACACCACCTCTGCCACCGATCCAGATGGCGACAAGATAGCATACACCTTCGACTGGTGGGATGGGACCAATTCGACTACCAGCCTCCTCGACTCAGGGGCCATCGCCAATACAACACACACATGGAATATTGCAGGCATCTATGCAGTCAAGGCAAAAGCTACAGATAGCAAGGGCTTGGACTCGGAATGGTCTAATGCGATCAACGTCAGCATAGCAAACAACTCCTGCATTTCCGGAACCAAGTTCAACGACACCAATTCCAATGCCACCCGCGACCCGGGCGAGGCTGGCCTGCCCGGCTGGACCATCAGACTGACCAGGCCGGACGGGACCAGCATCAACGCCACCACCGATGCCAGCGGCGGATATAAGTTCGAGAATCTGACCAGCGGCACCTACAGGGTGAGCGAGATCCGCCAATCGAACTGGACCCAGACCTACCCGGCATGGATGGGCGATCACATAATCAATATCACTGACGACAGCGTCACCGGCGTCGACTTCGGCAACAACTATTTGCCTGTCCCGGAGATCCCCTTCCCCCCCGCCGGACCTGCTTCCGGCATCCCCGGCGCTGAATACAGCTACTCCACCTCCTCCACCGATCCCAGCGGCTACCAGATCTCATACACCTTCGACTGGGGAGACGGCACCAACTCCACCACCGGCCTCTTCGACTCCGGAGCCGTCGCCAGTGCCGCCCATATCTGGAACAGCTCAGGGATCTACCAGGTCCGGGCCATGGCCACCAACAGCAAGGGCGCGAGTTCGGAGTGGTCCGATCCGCTGGAGGTGGATATTGCCGCTGGCATTGCTGCGGACAAGATAGGGGTATTCAGAAACGGGCCCTGGTATATAGACTACAACGGAAACAAGGAATGGGATCCGGATTCGGGAGACGTGTCATTCTGGTTTGGGACAGGCGGCGATCTGCCGTTTGCTGGAGATTGGAGCGGCGATGATGTGGATGAGATAGGAGTATTCAGAAACGGGCCCTGGTACATCGACCACAATGGCAACAGGCAGTGGGATCCAGATTCGGGCGATTTGTCATTCTGGTTTGGAACCAGCGGCGATTTTCCCATTGCTGGAGACTGGAACGGAGACGGCAGAGATGAGATAGGGGTATTCAGAAATGGACCCTGGTATCTGGACTACAATGGCAACAGAGTATGGGATCCCGACTCCGGCGACGTCTCATTCTGGTTTGGAACCAGCGGGGACCTGCCCATCGCTGGAGACTGGTACGGGGACGGCAAAGATGAGATTGGGGTATTCCGGAATGGTCCCTGGTATCTGGACTACAACGGCAACAGGGAATGGGATCCGGCCTCAGGCGATGTATCATTCTGGTTTGGAACCAGCGGAGACGCACCCTTGGCTGGAGACTGGAACAGCGACGGCATAGATGAGATAGGAGTATTCCGAAACGGTCCCTGGTACCTGGACTATAATGGAAACAGGGAATGGGATCCTGCTTCAGGCGATGTCTCATTTTGGTTCGGAACAAGCGGGGATAGGCCTGTCGAAGGGCGATGGGGCTCCTTATCAAGCTCCTTGGGGCTGGACAATGATAAGACTCCACTGGGCCTGAGCCCACATTCCGCACTTTTAACTCGCAGTTCTTAATTTTCCGCCGTTAAATATACGAATTATTTTTAAATAAATAGCTACTATCTATTTTCCGAAGGAAAGTAGCATGGATTTAGATGTTCAGTCATACAGCTTAGGTCATCTTGGGGTAGTAGCCGGCATTTTCGATACTCTGAAGATCGGTGAAGTGATTGACGAGGTCATGCCGAAAAAGGGCTCAAAAAAATCTTTCTCACTCGACCATAATAAAAGCCATGATCCTTAACGGCCTGGGATTCCCTCATCAGCGATTATATTTGTTTCCTAATTTTTTTATGAATATCTCAACAGAAAAACTGCTCGGTGAAGGCATCGATCCATCTGATCTCAATGATGATGTTATCGGCAGGACTCTTGACGCGATTTACAAATACGGTGCAACAGAGCTGTTTAATCAAATCGATTTGCACGTAATGGGTAAATTTTCATTGGGAATCGCAACTCATCCATGTAGATACCACGAACTTCAGCGTATCTGGCAAATATGAAAATGATGCACCAGATGCCACGGATTCAATCAGGATAGCGTTTGGTCATGCCAAAGACGGAAGAACGGATTTAAAGCGATTCGTTCTGGGCTTGGTTACAAATCAGGTAGAATTGCCGCTTTTACCAAGGCATTTTCCGGAAACGAGTCCGACAAGAACAGCATAATCTACATGATTCAAAAGGCACAGCAGTCACTCGATTTTGATGACAAAACCATGGGTATATAAAGTCAAGGATTTCCGGACTATACACAGGGCTATCATCCACAGCAAACAATTTAATCCGAAAAGTTGAATGGGAGCATAAGCAAGACAGGAGGGAAGAGGCGAGAGCGATGGGCAGCGACTTCAAGTTCGATGTTTTTCTCAGCTACAGCTCCAAGGACAAGGAGAAGGTCCATGCCCTGGCCCAGCGCCTGAAGCAGGACGGCCTGCGGGTCTGGCTGGACGCCTGGGCCATCCTGCCTGGGGACTCCATCCCCCTCAAGATCCAGGAGGGGCTGGAGCAGTCTCGCGTCCTGCTCATGTGCATGTCCCCGGACTATTTCGCCTCGGACTGGGGGAGGATGGAGCATCTCACATTGCTCTTCCGGGATCCGACCAATGCCGAGCGGCGATTCATACCGCTGCTCATTGCGGAATGCCAGCCGCCTGATATCATTGCCCAGTTCGCACGGATTGATTGGAGAAAGCCATCCGAGGAGGTTTATTCCAAACTTCTGAACGCTTGCCAGGAGGCAGAACCGGAGAAATTTCATAGTGAATCAAGGCGAGCCAGTCAAGCTCGAATGGTTCTAAAAGGCCATACTGGACCCATTAGGTGTGTGGCCGTCACCTCTGACGGCCGCACTGCCGTTTCCGGTTCAATGGACTGTACTCTGAGAGTCTGGGACCTGTCAACGGGTGAGTGCCGGAATACATTAGCGGAGCATTCTGATAATATCTTGTGCGTAGCCATTACCCCCGATGGCCTAACTGCAGTAACTGGTTCAAGAGATAGCACTATTAAGGTATGGGACCTGAAAAAGGGGACGTGCCGAATCACTTTGGAGGATTATTCTAAGGATATCTTGGGCTTGGCGATCACATCCGATGGCCAGACAGCCATCTCTATTTCTTCACATAACCATCTAGGAATTTCTCTAGGATTTACTCTAAGAGTGTGGGACCTGGAAAAGGGCGTATGCTATGCCGAACGAAAGCATTCCGGAAAAGCTATAGGAATAGCCATCGCCCCTGATGGCTGTACTGCGTCCTTTGGTACAGCGGAAGGTGATTACAGCGTGTGGGACCTGGTAACTGGCATGTGCTGTACGACTTTGGTGAAAGACTCTCCCTCAGAACTAAGTGTGGCCTTCACCCTGGATGGCCTTACTGCTGTCTTTGCTTCAATGGATAATACTTTAAAAGTATGGGACTTGGCTAAAGGAAGACCCAGTGCCGTTCTTGAAGGTCATTCTGGAAAAGTCTATAGCGTGGCTATCACTCCTGACGGGCGAATTGCTATATCCGGTTCATCGGATAGAGCAATGAAGGTGTGGGACCTTACAAAAGGCAGATGCCTTTATACTCTTGAAGGCCATGCCGCCCCTATCTTGGCTGTGGCTGTTACTCCCGATGGCAATACTGCAGTCTCCGGTTCATTAGATATGACTCTAAGGGTATGGAACCTGCAGAGTCCAGGCACGCTCATAGGTGACGCAAACTCCGTCCGTTACACCAACGCCAAGGTCGTCCTTGTTGGAGACACCGGCGTGGGCAAGACCGGCTTGGCCATGCGCCTATGCGAGAACCGCTGGGAGGCCACAGAATCCACACACGGCATGATCATATCACGACTGGAGTTGCCGGGGACTGTCGGCAAAAAAGATATGGAGCGGGAGATATGGCTATGGGACTTTGCAGGCCAGGCCGATTACCGGCTCATCCATCAGCTCTACATGGACGAGACTGCCCTTGGTGTCCTAGTCTTCAATCCTCAAGACGAAAATCCTTTTGAAGGTATGAGCCACTGGGAGAAAGCCCTCTCTGCGGCTACCAAGTTCGAGACGGCGAAGCTGCTGGTTGCCGCCAGATGCGACCGGGGCGGAGCAGTAATAAGTCAGCGACGGTTTGAGAAGTATATCAGAGAACATGGCTTTGCCGGATTCATCTGCACTGGGGCAAAGACCGGCGAGGGTTGCCAGGAGCTGAAGGAGGCCATATCCGAAAACATACCCTGGGAGAGCCTTCCCTGGACCGCCACTACCAGGATCTTTAAAACTCTGAAAGACGCCATCTTGAAGCTCACAGATGAGAAGGCTCCGCTGGTGCGTCTTCCCGAGCTGCACCAGAGGCTACAGCTCATGCTCCCCAAGGAGGCCATCTCCGAGGCAGATCTGCGGGCTGTGGTTGGTCTGATGCAGGGGCAGGGAGTGGCGCAGGCCCTGGCCTTCGGAGACTTCTTGCTGCTTTCACCAGCCTGGATGAACCGCTATGCATCGGTGGTAGTGCGCATGGCTCGAGAGCACGCCGATGAGATGGGCGTGGTCCTGGAGAAGCAGGTTCTGGATGGCGATCTTGATTATAAAGACATGGAGCGCCTATCCCAGGCGGATGAGAAGATCCTCTTGCGAGCCATAGTCCAGACCTTTCTGGACCGCGCTCTCTGCCTGCGCCAGGAGACGCCCCAGGGAAGCATGCTGGTCTTTCCCTCTTATTTCAAGCGAGACAAGCCGGACCTTCCCGAGCACCCCAATATCTTTGTCACCTACGGCTTTTCCGGACCGCTGGAGGAGATCTACTCCACTCTGGTGGTCCGGCTCAGCTACTCGGACGGCTTCACCTGCGATCAGCTCTGGAAAGATGCGGCGGACTTCAAAACTCCAGCGGGAAAG
>Ga0208197_1002377_pt1 | contig 16716 bp, 19 predicted proteins | sample AD_JPNNA4_MetaG_FD_184444 | JGI IMG/M metagenome (GOLD analysis project Ga0208197, IMG submission 184444) | Active sludge microbial communities of municipal wastewater-treating anaerobic digesters from Japan - AD_JPNNA4_MetaG (SPAdes) (version 2) | ecosystem: Engineered > Bioreactor > Anaerobic...
CGTTTATATGTTGGGTATAGTGGGGCTTGGTATAGCAAGGTTGCAACGGCAGACGTTCGATTTATCGAAGAAGAAGCCAATACCAAATCCCACAAGCGTTGAAGTGCTACCCTGCCTGTTCAAAAAGAGGGATTATGAAAAAGAAATTCAACGAAACATGCGGATACGAACCGCGCACATGTAAATGGCACCGAAGCGATACGGAGCGGTGCATGGATACCGTCTGGCATTGCTTATTATATGAAGACCTGATACGCGATTCCGCAATGGACGCACAGGATATAAAGGACGAACTAGAAAAAGAACTGGATGAAAACTATGGAGTGGACGAATGATCGCATTACCGGATAAGAAATACAATATTATATACGTAGACCCGCCATGGAAATACAATGCACGTAATAATAGTAATACCAAATTCGGCCTTGGGGCTGGCGGGCACTATAAACTCATGACCATGGAAGAGATCATGGAAATTCCAGTGCAAGACATTGCCGCTGATAATTGTGCAATGTTTCTGTGGTGCACGTTCCCATATCTTGATAAACAGATCCAGCTATTCAATCACTGGGGATTTAAATACCGTACGTTAGGATTCAGCTGGATGAAGACCAATCCTAAAAATGTTCGACCTTTCTTTGGTATAGGTTATTATACCAAAAGTAATTGTGAGGTGTGTTTGCTTGGGATACGCGGTAAGATGAAGCCGGTGAGCAATTACGTATCAAGCCTGGTAGTATCTCCAAGACGCAATCACAGCCAGAAGCCTGATGAAGTACGGGAAAAAATAGTAGAACTGTTTGGAGATATTCCGCGTATTGAGTTATTTGCACGTAAAACATATAACGGATGGGACGCATGGGGGGATGAAATATGAGGGTATTAATGACAGAAGAGGTGGGTAAATGAGTAAGAATCATTGTTCTGGAGTTTGTATTAATTATGAGACTGCTAATGACAAATGGGAATGCAAATGGATTGGTTTAGGACATCAATGTACATTTGTATCTAAAGAGGTGAATGGGATGGAAGAAAAAATAAATAAAATTGAAAAAATTGTGCCAATAAAAGCTTTGACTAGTAAGTCTGATTTATATTTAAAGATTAATGAAATAATTGATGTTGTAAATGTATTGATTGATAAAAATGATGATGTAAATAAATTGAGAAATGATTTGTATAATTTAATAAAATCTTACATGAAGGAGATATAAAATCATGGTAGGGGAATTAATAACAGTAAAGTATGGTCAGATTGAAGCAATAAGAAATGTAGTTATGAAACTATTTAAACAGAGTATTCCCGTTGATGTCCAGTATTGGTTGAACAGAAATGTGGTTAGTTTAGCTCAAGCCACTCAGCCTTTAGAAGAAGAACGGTTTGCTTTAATTAAAGAAATCGGAATCTATCAACAAGATTCCGATGCGTATCTTATAGACCCAGAGAATGAGAGAATTAAAGAGCTGATGAATCGTGATATTAATGTTACAATCAATAAAATTGAGGTAAGTAAGATGTCTAAGGCGGATCTTACGCAAGCTGAATTAACTGTGATCAAATTCATGTTGTGTGAGGAACAGCTTATTAAAGTGGCCTCTCAAATAATACAATAATACAAATTGAAAGGAACCTTATTAAATGAGTGGACTTGATAGAAGGGACAGGGGAGTATCTAGAGTACATAGAGACAAGCAAGGACAAGATTTTTTCCATTCAAATTTTCCAGAACGTAACCTTTGGTTTGCTGTAATTTATAGAGCATTAGAAGAAATCAGACCAGTTGGCAAGATAACTAAAAACATTAAAAAGGATCTTCAAAGAAAACGAGATCCTTTTATGTGGTTTTTTGTTTCGCCTACAAGCAGATTAAAATGGATCTGTGACAATTTTGGAATTGATATTGAAGTAGTAAAAGCAGAAGCTGACAGAAGATATTACAATCTTCCAAGAAAAACTGAAGCAGAAATTAAACTTGAAAAGGAAGATCATTATCATGACGACGAAATGTATTCTGAAGAAATGCAAACATTATAAAACTTGTAACCAAAAAAAAGACCCTTTTGCAAACAATAGTCTCTGCCTTGGTTATCTTCACTATGCCCAGCAAGATACAATAAGAGAAAAAGGGACGCAATTTGAAATTCCAATATCTCAAGTGTTAGAATCATTGAGAGTAGCAGATGAGGACAGAGAAGAAATGTACCAATCAGGAAAATCAAAAAGAGAATTAATCATACAGATGTTTTTCTTTGATGGTCAGAAGAACATAAAGGAGATAGCAGCAAAATTATACTGTTCAGAACAATACGTATATGCAGAAATTCGTAAGTGTAAGACACAATTATTAAAAACAGCAAAAAAATTAAACCAACCAAAAAAAAATATAAGAAAAAAACCGTAATATCTGTTTGTAATCATTAGGTAAATTATAAAATTTCCTTTCATACCATATAAAAACCAGTTTAATTTTATATATATGAAAGGATTTTTTATTTGTAATGCTTACCAAGAAAGAAAAATTAGAAAAAAAGAAAAAAGAAACTATTCTCAGAAGAAGAGAACAGAATAAACTTCCTAATCATAGACCTGCTATTTATTCTGATAAAATAGCTAAACATATTCTTAATGAGATAATGAAAGGAAGAAGCCTCAAAAAGATATGTACAAAAGATAACAACATGCCATCTGAACCAACTGTATATAGTTGGCTACAAAGAGGAAACAAATATTTCAATGAAGACTTTTTTAATAAATACAAAGAAGCTAAAGATATACAAGCAGAAAGATTTGTTGAAGAGATCATTGATATAGCAGATGATGGTGAGAATGATACTTATGAAAGACTGAATCCTAGAACAGGTAAAATAGAAACAGTAGTTGATCAAGATGTTATTAGAAGAAGCGAGTTAAGACTGAAAGCAAGAATGTGGGTTACATCAAGATTGTTACCGAAGAAGTATGGCGACCAGAGTAAAGTAGAATTAACTGGAGCAGATGGTTCGCCATTAATCCCTGAAAAGATATTAATTGATTTTGGAGATAAAGAATTAGTGGAGCTTGAGGACGAATGATAAGAGTTACCATTCCACCAGCATTCTCTGATATGGCAAGATTTGATTATCGTTATTGTGTTTACTATGGTGGTCGTGGTGGGGCAAAGAGTTGGGCTATTGCAAGATTCCTTCTGGCGATTGCCTCTTATATGAAACTCAGAATATTATGCACAAGAGAATTACAAACAACAATAGCAGATTCAGTTTACAAATTATTAATTGACCAAATAGCACTTTTAAAACTTCATCAATATTACGATACAACAAAAACATCTATTACAAGTAAATCAGGCAGTGAATTTCTTTTTAAAGGTCTCAAACACAACATCAACGAAATAAAATCCTTGGAAGCGATAGACATCTGCTGGGTGGAGGAAGCACAATCAACCAGCGAGCATTCATGGCTTGTCCTCATCCCAACGATAAGAAAAGAAGGCAGCAAATTTCTTGTCAGTTTCAATACTGGTGAAGTTAAGGATCCAACCTACCAAAGATTTGTGGTAAACCCCCCAGCAGATTGTATTACAAAGAAAATATCATACCGAGACAATCCTTATTTTCCTGAAGTGTTGGAAAAAGAAAGACAGTATTTGCAGAGAGTTGATTTTGATGCTTATCAGAACATATGGGAAGGTGAACCATTATCAATATCAAATGCAACTATCTTCAAAGGGAAATATAGAGTTGATACTTTCGAGACAAGAGAAGACGAAAGATTCTTCCATGGAGCTGACTGGGGATTCAGTAATGACCCAACAACTTTGATGAGATGCTTTATCAGAGATAACAAATTGTATGTTGATTATGAAGCTTATGGTGTTGGTGTTGAGATGGATGAAATTCCTGTACTGTTCAGAAATTCAGTTCCAACAGCAGATAAGTGGATGATAAAGGCAGACAACAGCAGACCGGAAACAATTTCTTATTTAAGAAAACAGCACGGATTAAATGTGACGCCGGCAAAGAAATGGAGTGGAAGTGTTGAGGATGGTATTGCTTATATGAAGAAGTTTGAGGAGATAATCATCCATCCAAGATGCAAACATTTAATAGAGGAAATGAAATCTTATTCTTATAAGCAGGATGCTAAGACTGGCGAAGTATTACCAATTATCATAGATAAAAACAATCATTGTATTGATGCATTACGATATGGATTAGATGGATACATTCATGGCAAGACAAGTTTTTCAGATTTCGTATGGGGGAGGAAATAATAAATGCTATCGAAAGACGTAGCGATAGTTAATGGAATGGTAAGAACAATGGATTCAAATTCTACAGGAACAGCAGAAGAGCAGGAAAGATTAAAATCATTACAGCGCCAATTAGCAACATCAAAAAGAACCGGTGGCGATAGAGAATATGAAAAAGAATTAGAAGCAGAGATTGAAGAATTGATTGCAAAAATAAACAGGGAGACTCAACGATAATGTTGGCTCAAGACACGATAATAAAAAATGGAATGGTAAGAACAAAAGACTCCATTATGGAATGCCCTCATTGTAAGTCAACATTCCAGAAAGACCATGTAAGGACGAGAATGAGGAAATGGGGAAAAGATAGTTTTTACTCCACCAAACATTGTCCTAATTGTGACAAACGAATTTTATTAAGAGACGACAATCCTGATATTGAATCTGTAAATACAAGATTGTCTAAGTTAAGAACATATTGTAACTACTGTAAGATGAATGGTCAGTTTGATGAGTATCGTGATGTAATGAGTGAGATATTAGAATTACAAAAACAAATTGAAGACATGAGGAATGGTGAGATGAATACGAAAGTGAAAGATCGAAACATAGAGATTAACCAAGGACTAGAATATACTATTGAAGAAAAAGATAAAATATTAGAAAAATTTGGTGGCAAAGTTCATTTTATTTATTCTGGTGGTGGTTATTTTCGTATAGATAAGCTGGATGATAGTATTAAAGGAAAACTGATGTTCCTCTCCCAACGAAGCAGCGACTCCAAAAAACTTATGAAAGATGCAGCATTAGTTGCTTTGAAGAAACTTGGTCAAGTAAAGAAGCAGATAAAGAGCAAGGACGGCTTAACAAGCGAGGATAAAAGGCAAATTCAAGAAAGTATTCGTAAGTTGGAAAGTAAACGTAAAGAAGCAATCAAAGCAGGAAAAGAAAATTATCTTAACTCTGAAATTGCAAGACTTAAAAAAGCATTAGAAGAACCGACTGATTATTTTCTACGGGACACATCACCTGATTTGAAATCCAAGATTACCGCTTTCTTCAAAGCTAATCCTAATCCTGATGATGATAAAGTTCATGCTTTTGCAGAACAGAATGGTATTAATCCGCATGAATTAGAAGAAGAGATTTATAAACTGGTAACTGAGCATGTTGGGATGGTGAAGGATAAGAAAACAAAAGATGATTTTCCAGTCGGCGCTAAAGTTAAATACGTGGGAAAATATGCTGACCCCGCATTAACAAATGCTAGGGCAACTATTGTCGGTGCAGGAAATGATAAGGGAGTTGGTGGCGGAAATATGGTTAGGATAAGGTTTGACAATGGAAGAGAAGCCATTGTTCCTTACATGGATGTTGAGCACACGAACGATTCCAAGAAAACAAAAGATGATATTCCTTCTCCAAAAGACACTTATAATAAAATAAGAAATTTTGATAAAATTGCTTTGCAGGGCTTTGCAAGGAGAATTGGTTATCCTGAATTAAGCGATTTAAAAAAGATGGATACTTCATCTATTATTGCAGAATTAATTTCCTTCTTACATGGAGAAAAAGGAGATCAGTTTTTAGAAAATCCAAATAACTTTAAAGACTCCAAACCTACAACCAAAGATTGGTTAGATCCTCAAGCAAAACCTTTATCTGATAAAGTCGTAATAAAGATGAAAGAAATTTATAAAAGAACAAAGGAAGATAACATTTATGATTTATTTAGTGATGCAACACAAGCTTTAGGGATAAGTGGGAAGATTAAAGAAGACGTACGTATATTGACTTTGCAAGGAGCGAATTACAGACATACAGAACAGTTTGTTTTTACGGATTCCAAACCCACAGCCAAAGACAGAATGCTCAAAGGACTTGATTCATTAAAGAGAAGAGTAGTTGAAAGTATTATCAGAAATAATCCGTCTTTTGATTCTAAGAAAACGAAAGATAAAATTTCAGTATATAAATATAAAGGATTTACTTATGAATACGACAATGAAAATAGTAATAAAGTATCTTTTATAAAAACTCCTAGTGGTAAAGTGATTAAAGAATATGCTCCAAATGCTATGCCCACAATAACAGGAGTAAATGGGAAAATTGATGCTTATATTAAACAGGTAGCACATGATAAGAAAACAAAAGATGCTAGTCCAGCAGATAAGATAAAAGATCTGCTTCAAAATGGTTATTCTTTGAAAGATGCAATACTGAAAACGGAAAAATCAATTGGAAGACAGTTGAATGCTTTTGAAGCTGCAGAAGCAGTGGCAGTATCCAAGAAGATGGGGAAGACAAAAGATGAAGAGGAAGGATTATATTATTATAAGCAATGGCAAGTATATGGTAAAGATGGTAAGTGGACTGCTACAAGACGATTTCTTGGCAAAACAGGCTCCCCTGGTAGAGGGGAAGTAAAAATAACTGCAAAATCATTTGAAGAAGCAAAAAGTAAAATTGATGATTATATTAGACAAGTAGGACATGACAAGAAAACAAAAGATGCCGATATGAAATTTTACGTCGAAAAAGAAGGTGCAAATTACAATGGGTATGTTTTAGGTGTCTCAGGAGATTATCCACAATATATTATGAAAAAACATGGAGTCTCTTTAGAAGATATTATAGCATATGCAAAAAGTAATGGCTTAACAATTACAGATTTAAAAGTGAGGGATTCTAAAATAAAAGACCAACGAAACAACTATAAAATATTAGGAGAAGGTTCCTCTCCAGATAATGCAAAATATTGGATAGTAGAAGGGAATACAAGAAGGAAAGTTGCTGGCCCTTATAAAGATATAGAAAGCGCAGAAAAAGAATTGAAAGCTAATTGGAATAACGAGTAAATATTTATGTTACTATCAGAATTAAATGTAAGTGCAAGTCTGGTGGAAAAGGGGTAGATGAAAGAGGTTGGCGTTTTGATATAAGAATAGGAGATGAATGCCCCGTTGTTGGGCAAAGTAAATTTACTTGTTCTAACTATAAGGTTAAGGAGTAAATAAAATGTTAAGTAAAGATACTACAATTATAAATGGAATGGTAAGAACAAAAGATTCTAAAAGCACTAAAGATGGTAATGGAGAACAGGCCTTAGATAAATGCAGACATTCTTTATTTCCTGTTGCAAATGAGTTGGCTTTGATCGCTTCCAGTTCTATATATGAAGATAGAATTAGAAAAGCAGCGAAGCAAGCTGAGCAACTGGTAGATGAAGCAAGACATGTATTGTTTGATGCTATATAGGAAATAAATTATGTTATTCTCAGAAGTAAGTGTAAGCAATGGTCAGGTGACTAAGAAAGGTGAGAATATAACCAGACTCACGTATCAAGGTCTACCTATTACAATTGAAAATGATGAAGGAAGCATAAGGAGATGGAAGAACAATGAAGGCGAAACCGGAAAGACAACAATGTTCTACCGATATGGCTACATTGAAGGAACTGTGGGTGTTGACGGTGAAGAGATTGATTGCTTTGTCGGCCACAATCCTTATGCTCCTAACGTATATGTTATTCGACTGGGCAAAGACGATAGGGAAGAAAAAATAATGCTGGGATTCGATAATAAAGAAGCAGCAAGAGATGCATTCTTAGCTCATTACCAAGATCAGAATTATCTTGGTGAAATGACAGAAATGCCGATGTATTTATTTCGTTCAACATTAGGATTATAGTATTATGGGAATTGCAAAAGGAACAAAATTTTCAGAAGAACATAAAAGAAAAATTTCCTTGGCTAATAAAGGAAAAATTTCTTCTATGAATGGAAAGAGACATTCTAAAGAGACAAGAAGAAAAATTTCTCTTTCGATGGGCGGCTCAGGAGAAGTTTGTGATTTAACTTCTTGTTTGTGTAAATGTGGTTGTGGAATGATAACCAACCCAGGGAGAATTTATATTGTTGGACATACTGCTAAAGGAAGAATTATGACCGATGAGCAAAGAAAAACTCTTTCTCTAGCTAGAAAAGGTAAAGCGGCAAGAGGTGTAGGCTGGCATCATTCAGACGAAACAAAAGACAAATTAAAAATAAAATCATCAGGTCGTAAATTGTCTGAGGAAGCGAGAAAAAAAATATCAGAGGGAAATAAAGGAAAGATTATTTCTGCAGAGCATAAAAGAATATTATCTGAAGTTAATTCTGGATCTAACAATAAAGCTTGGAGAGGTGGAATTTCTAAAGAGCCCTATACTCAAAATTGGACCAATAAATTAAAAGAAATGATTAGATTAAGAGATAGTTTTAGATGTCAATTGTGTTTAACTCCTCAGCAAGAGTTACATAGAAAACTGCACATTCACCATATAGATTATAATAAGAAGAATTGCACTGAAGAAAACCTTATTTCTCTATGCATGTCCTGTCATACAAAAACAGGATTTAATAGAGAACAGTGGCAATCAGTGTTTGCAATTCAATAAACTGGAGTTCAGATAAATGGCAACAGTAATAAAGAGAAGAGCAAAATTCTCAGATTCATTTACTAATGCAACATACAAGCTTGGATTAGGAACTGATAATCCTCTTTCCCACGCTACTTACTCATTAAATAATTTGTTGAGCAGAGACAGAACAACTCTTGAAGCTGGTTACAGAAGTTCATGGTTGATTGGTCAGGCAGTTGATACAGTAGCGGAAGATATGACCAAGATGGGAATTGATATGTTCTCAAAAATGTCTCCTGATGACATTAAGAAATTACAAGTTTGTATTAATGATTATTCTGTTTGGGAATCATTTTGTCAAATAATTAAATGGGCAAGACTATATGGTGGTGCTTTAGGAGTTATCATTATTGATGGAGCTGATTACAGCAAACCTATGAACCTTGAAGCTATTGGAAAAGACACATTCAAAGGAATATTAGTTCTCGATAGATGGATGTGTGAGCCTGTATTAACAGAATTAATAGAAGAGTTTGGAAAAGATTTCGCCAAGCCTAAATATTACAGGATTCATTCTTCAGTTGCTAATTTGAAACTTCCTAATCAGCAAATACATTATTCAAGAATAATGAGATTTGATGGCGTTTCGCTTCCATTCTACCAGAGGATATATGAAAACCATTGGGGATTGTCAGTTGTTGAAAGAATATATGACAGATTGATTTCTTATGATTCAGCAACTTTGGGTGCTTCTCAATTGATGTATAAGTCCTTTTTAAGAGTTGTAGGAATTAATGGATTGAGAGAAGCTTTAGCGATGGGTGGTAAAGAAGAATCAGCTATTATTAAAATGTTTGAAATGATTCGTCAGTATCAGTCCAACGAAGGAATAACTTTATTGGATAAAGACGACAGCTTTAGTGTTCAATCAAATACATTTGGTGGGGCTGCTGATTTGTTAAGACAATTCAGTGAACAGATATCAGGAGCAACAGGAATCCCATTAGTTAGATTGTTTGGCCAATCTCCCTCAGGATTCAGCACTGGTGATGCTGACTTAAGAAATTATTATGATAACATCAACAGAGAGCAGGAGAATAAATTACGTCCACATCTTACAAAGTTGCTTGAGATAATTTGCAAGTCGAAACTAGGGAAAGCTTTGCCTGAAGATTTTGAATATAAATTTGTTTCATTATGGCAGATGAGTGATAAAGAAAAATCTGAAATAGCATCCTCAGACATCACGACAATCAATGCAGCTTTTCAAGGTGGTTTAGTTTCAAAAGAAATTGCCACAAAAGAATTATTACAATTGTCTAGAACAACAGGAAGATTCACCAATATCACTGAAGAGGATATTGAAAAGGCAAAGGAAGAAGATGCAAATCAACCTCCTCCTGGAATGACCCCTGAAGAGTTTCCAGAGGGAACAGCTGGTGCTGAACAAAACGAAGGAATAGATTTGACGACAAAAGCACCAGAGGAATATCAAGAACAATCCATAGAATCTCCATTAAAGGGAAGAGAAGAATCAATAAAGGCAAGAGAACAGGAAACACAGAGAGATGAGATTGAAGAGTATGATGTTCCAAAACTTTTTGGTTCTTTAAAACCACTGAAGGAAGTTGTGTCTCCGAATATATTAAAAAATAACTCTATTATTGCAAATGTAAGAAATTCTTTAAAAGAAAGATTTACAGAAGCAGCAAAAGCCGTTTATCAGAAGTTCTTTAGCAAGGACAAGGGTAATTTTAAAGAATCTGAACATCCGAGAGCAAAGAGTGGGAAACATGCTGGTGAGTTTATAAAGAAAGGAAGTGGTGGCTCCTCTTCAGCAAAAGAAGTAAAAACAGAAAAGAAAGAGCCAAAACAAAAGAAACCTTATCAGCCTCCAGAGAAAATAATTCCTGTACGGAAGAAGAGCAAGAAGACACAAAATTTCTCTGATACGAAAAGAGATGCAGAAGGTAAATTACGCCTAGCCAATGGTAAGTCTTTACCAGAGCATTTATCTCATATACCAATTCCTCCTGCATGGCAGAATGTAATTGTGAATCCTGATCCGGACGGAGAGTTATTGGCTGTTGGTTATGTGTGGAAAGCTAATGGGGGAATAGCTCGCCAATCCATCTACAGCAAAGGACATAATGAGAAAGCCTTAAAAGAACAAATTAAAATGGTCGATAATTTGAATAAACAATATGGTAAAATAACAAACCAAATAAACAACAGCTTGAAAAATGGTGACTTACTTGAAAAGGAAAATGCCTTTATCATAAAGCTAGTTGACCATACTAGCATAAGGATTGGAAGCAGTGAAGAGGCATTAGGAGCAAAGAAAGCTTATGGAGCTTCTACACTTGAAGCAAGACACATCGTTCCGCAGAGTGATGGAACAGTTATGCTAGAGTTTGTCGGTAAGAAGGGAGTAGATAATAAATTCCCAGTTACTGATAAAAAATTAGTTTCCACTTTATTAAAGTTAAAAAAAGGAATAGATCCAAATACAAGAATATTCAAAACAGATTATAGTAATGTTCTGAATTATATGAAGAGTCTTGATGGCGGCGAATTTACAATTAAAGATTTGAGAACAAAATTTGCTTGTGATAGAGCGATAGAGAAAATAAACTCTATGCCTGCTCCAACAACTCCGAAGGAATACAAGAAAGCTATTAAAGAGGTGGGAGTTTATGTTTCTGGTTTCCTCAACAATACCCCGAGTATGGCTTTGAAAGCATATATAATGCCAAATGTTTTTGATAAATGGAAGAAGAAAGCAGGAGTAAAGGAGTAAATAATGGCAGACGAAGAATTCGATTGGCGCAAAGCTAGAAAAGAAAGAAAAGAAATCGAAGAAGAAGACAACGAAGATGATCCTGATGAAGAGCCTGCAACAGATGCGGTTATCGAGGCTTTAGGTGTAAATCCAGATGAGTTATTTGCTGAGGAAGAAGATGCCAACAAAGAATAGAATCATAAATTATACTCTCACCAAACGTATTGAACAACAATACGGTAGAGATTTATATAATGTCAGCAGTGAAGTTGACAGAATGGTAAATTCTTTTATCAGAAGAATAGACACCAGTAAGGAAAGAATTGAAATTGAAGATGTTAGTGATTTGATAGAAAAGCTGCAGGAGTATTCTGAAAAAATTCAGGATTGGGCATCAAGAACAGCAAACAAAATGATTTATAGCTTGGAAAGTCAGGACTTGAAGCAATGGGAGCAGCATTCAAAGAAAATGTCTGTGTTAATGAAGCAGCAATTGAAACAAGCAGACATTAAAAGAATTATGAATCAGTATATGAATGACAATGTAAGATTAATAAAATCTCTTCCATTAAATGCTGCCCAAAGAGTACATAAACTGGTTACTGAAAATCTGGTTACTGGTAAAAGAGCTTCATCAGTAGCGAAAGAAATTATGAAGACTGGTCAAGTGACGCAGGCAAGAGCAAATTTGATTGCAAGAACAGAAACAAGCAGAGCAGTAACAGGATTGGTTATGGCGAGAGCTGAATCGATTGGTCTTGATTGGTTTGTATGGAAATCAACAGGAGGACTTGCTGGTGATGGAAGGACAAGAAAGGCTCATCGTAAAATGGAAGGTGTTGTAATGAAATGGGATACACCTCCTAATCCCGAAGCGTTGTTTCCAGAACCAAAAGTAAAAGCTTATGGAAATTATCTTCCAGGAGCAACATTCAATTGTAGATGCTGGGCGATGCCATTGATTCGTTTAGATGATATTTCATGGCCGGCAAGAGTATTTACCGGTGGCAGAATAGAGAAAATGAATAAACAACAGTTTATGAAAATAGCAAATCAAGAATTTTATAAACAAGCAGCATAATAGGAGGAGAAAATGTTACTGCAAGATATTAAAGATATTAAGAATGGGAGAATAATTTCAGGACAAAGAGAATTGACTTTGGATGCAGATTATAAAAATTATTATGATGTAGGAAGAGATGTGGGATTATCTGGGCGACAACTTGATAATTATGTAAACTATATGAGAGAAAGATGGCCAAATAAAGAAAACAGTCCTGCAGAATTGGAAGGTTATTGTAAAGAATGGGCAAGAAGATTTTTAAAAGGAGACGCATGGAAATTATCTGATTTAAGTGGTCAAAGAATTCTTGAAAGAATGGGCATTACTGACTCCAAAACAAAAGATGATAGTGAAAAGTTTTTGACTTATGATGGAGGAATGGATTGGAATTGGTCGGAAAAAATGATGACTATTAAGCATATTGCTAAACGTAATGGAAAAGACATATCAAACGAAACTGCTGAAAAAATATTGAATAAACTTCGAGAAGCAAATGATTATTCTATTTATAAAATAAAATATGAACTTCAACAAATATTTAAAAACTCCAAATCCACTAAAGACCAGATAGCAGAACTTGAATCTCAGAAAGAGGAAGCAAAGAAAATGGGTTATGGAACTGATGCCTATGATGCAAAGATTGAAGCATTGCAGAAGGATGTAGTGGATGGTGGGCCGGGTAGTGGTCGAAAAGGACACAAGACTTATAATCCTCCTGATCCAGCGACCCATCAAGAAAGAAGGAAAGAAAGAAGGAATTTAGAAATGTATATTAAAAATGCAATAAAGAGCGGAAATAGAGAAGAAGCTCAAAAATTTTCTAAGAGATTGGCTCATATAAATTCTTTACAATTAAATGACTCAGCTGATGAATCCGACATTCTCACTCAAGATCCTCTTAAAGAAGGTTCTAGCCAGGAAACAATATCTGAAAACATCGCTACTGAAATGGAAGCTGGAAAACCTCAGAAGCAAGCTGTGGCCATCGCGATGAGTGAGGCTGGGAAGACGAAAGATTCAAAATCTGAAGAAGCGTATGATGAAGGGTATGAAATGGCATTACAGGGAAAACCAATTACAGCAAACCCATATAAGGATGTTTCAAGATCTGGTTATGCAGATTTAAAAGAATCATGGGAAGATGGGTATAGAGATGGAAGGAGCGGTAAATCTTCAAAGGATTCCAAAACAAAAGATGCCACAATAGAAACTTATAGAAGAGCAAATATTAGTTATGAAGGAGATGATATTGTTGCTAAAACATTTAAAGGAGAATTAATATCAAGAAAGAAACAATCTGATGATGATAAGAAAGACATAGAATTTTTAAAAAGAAAAATAGATAATTATTTTTCTACTAATAAGGACTCCAAAACAAAAGACCAGATATATAGAAGGGGTCAAAGAGTTGTTCAAGAAGTAAATGGAAAAGATTATATAGGAACTATTACTGAAATTTTAGAAGGATTCACTAAAAATTCTTCTGGAAGGTATCGCATTAAATTTGACAACGGAAAAGAAAAAGACTTGGAGCATAATCAATTTATGTATTATCTTCCAGCATATCATGGGACAACAATTAAAAATGGAGTTGTGACTAAAGACTCCGACATCATCATCAATGTAGTAGAAAATCCAAATGAAGAAGTAGAATCAGAGGAAGAAGCATTTGACCTGATTCATTACAACGGATACAATATTAAGCTTGTAAAGGAAACTGGTGAGTATGATATTTATGATGTTGGTGGAGCGATGATTGGTCATACAGCAACATTGGAATTGGCAAAGCTGTTTGTTGATAACAAAGGGAACGCGATTATAGGGTAAAGTGATGTCAGACTTAGTATTACCTGCAGATTTAGAAAGAGCTGAAGATTACAAAAGGGTAAATCCTAAAGATCAACCTTTGAAGTATCTTCATCCGGATGGTTCAGTAACAGAGTGTTGGCTTCATTCCTTTTGGTATTGATGGATTGGATTTTTATACAGGGCTGATAATGGTTCAAACAGATGCGACATCAGAAACTACAGTAATTTATGAATAGGTGAAGAGATGGGAAGATTTCATATAACAGAGAAATTAAGTGAGCACATAGGAGAAACACCAGAGGGATTTCTTATCGCATATGATGTTCCTGTAGCGAAGATTGGAGAACAGGTTTATAAGGGGGATGAAGTTCCTATCGAACCGAACTCTGAAGGACTTGTTACGATTAAAAGAACAGAAGAAGAAGTATTTAAGCCAGAAGCTATTCAGTCGTTTGAGGGAAAACCTTTTACGATCGACCACCCTGATGAAATGGTGACTCCGGAAAATTGGAAAGATTTAGCTCATGGATTTATTACTAATGTCAGAAGAGGAGCAAGAGAGAAATTTGATTTACTGATTGGTGATATAGTAATCACTACAAATAAGGCAATTGAGTTAGTAAAAGGTGGAATGAGAGAGATCAGTTGTGGGTATGACGCTGATTATGAACAACTGGATAAGGGAGTTGGTATCCAGAAGAACATAATTGGAAATCATATAGCGTTGGTAATGAGAGGAAGGGCAGGTCACAGGTGTGCAATTGGAGATAAGCAATGCACCAATTGTGGAAATTGTAATTGTAAAAATAATATAGAGGAGGATGGAGATGCTATGAAATTTAAAGCGAAGTTAAAAAATGTTTATCGCAGACTCATGAGGGATGCTGATTTTGAGGGGCTTCCTGATGAGGAGAAAGCAGATAAACTTGCTGAAGCAGCAGCCGATCAGGTAGAAGAGGAAGGTATGCTGGAAGAACAGGCTCCAGTAGAGGAACCTGTAGAAGAGATGTCGGAAGAACCGATGGAAGAACCTATGGAAGAACCTGCACCTTCTGGTGGGGAAATTACAAATGCGCAGTTGATGGAAACTCTTGTAAAACTGATTGGCATTATTGAAGCATTTGTTAAGACTGCCGCTGGTGTTGGTGACGAAGAAACAGTTCCCAAACCGATGCCGACAGAAGAAGAAGCCAAACCTTATGTTAATGACGAGAACGAAGGTGTTCCCAAACCGATGCCGACAGAAGAAGAAGCCAAACCTTATGTTAATGATGAGGGTGGTGGTTCGCTTCCTCCGTCAAGTGGTCTTCCGAAGATTGCTGGGAATAGTCCAGTTAAGATTCCTGCTTCGTCTCCGGTTTCTACAGATGAAGATCCTGATGAGAAGGAAGAACGTGAAAGAATGGAAGCAAAGGATTGCGATTCCAGATGGTATGATATCGCTTATAGAGCTGATTTGCTTTATCCTGGAATTCGTCTTACTAAGCCTACGAGAGACCATAGAGCGGTTGTAGACAGAATCAAAATTAAAGCACTGAAAAATGCCTATACAACCGATGCAGAAGTGGTTGGTACAATTGTGGGGAATAAGACAATAGATTCCCTCAAAGGTGAAGCATTAGATGTTACGTTCATGGCAGTATCTGAAGCAATTAAACAGAAGAACAACAGAATGGTAAAAGATTCTGTTATTATTCAAAGCGGAAAAGTGGTTTCTGAAATTCAGAGAATCAATCAGAAGAACAAAGAATTTTGGAAGAAAAATTAAAATTTGATTACATTATAGGAGGAAGTTAATTATGAGTAATGCTTTTTTGTACAGAATGCCTGCTGGTTTTGCAGGAGCGGTGACACGGTTGGAAGTTGCTAAAATTGAACCCAACATTATGGATCCTGATACTCCGGTGACGGTGTACGGTGTTCCGGTTATTAAATCCAGTGGTAAGATTCAGCCTTGGGCTGGTTCAGGAACCATTTATGGTTTCTTGGTTCGTCCGTATCCGACACAGTCTGAAACCACCACTCAGGTGATTGGCTCCGCCACTCCGTCTGAAAATCAGACTTGTGATATTCTGCGTTCTGGTTATATGACCGTCAAGAACACTGCTGGAACTCCGGCTATTGACGGTGATGTTTATGTCAATGACACCACAGGTCTTATTCAGGCTACTGGTGGTACGCAGGTAACTGGAGCCAAGTTTATGGGTGCTGCTGATTCTGATGGTAATGTAGAAATTGTTTACAATATTTAATTAAAATAAAATTTTTTGAGGAGGTTTTCAATATGTTGACATACGATAAATATACGATTGATAGTACTGGTGCTTTCCTGATTGGAGAGCTTGAAAGATTGGACCAGACCCTGCATGAACCACTGTATAATGTGACGTGGGGTCGTGATATTGACCT
>Ga0208197_1002385_pt1 | contig 16673 bp, 13 predicted proteins | sample AD_JPNNA4_MetaG_FD_184444 | JGI IMG/M metagenome (GOLD analysis project Ga0208197, IMG submission 184444) | Active sludge microbial communities of municipal wastewater-treating anaerobic digesters from Japan - AD_JPNNA4_MetaG (SPAdes) (version 2) | ecosystem: Engineered > Bioreactor > Anaerobic...
TGATGGCCGGACCAGAAAAAGCGCTCTTCGATATGTTCTATCTGCGCTATCCCGACCTTGTATATGCCGAAATCGAAGCCCATCTCTTCGAAAATATGCGCATCGAGGAGTCAGACTTCTCCCAACTTGATTTTTCGAAGATTGAGCCACTTTTCGCATTCTGTCACCGTCGTTCAATCGTTTCGCTTTATAGATTCATCAAATCTCGCTCAAGGAAGAATAAGAATGGCTGATACACTCGCTGCACTTATTGCAAAGCGACATCCAAAGAGTTTAGAGGAATATGATCAGGCGCTGCGAGAAGTTATCCAGGAATTTATGTTGCTCGCCTTATGGCGCGGCAAGTTTTTCAATGAAGCAGCATTCTATGGAGGCACTGCGCTCCGTCTATTTCATGGGCTCGATCGATTTTCTGAAGACCTTGATTTCACCTTGCTTGGACCGAAATCTGACTTTTACTTCGACCCATGGTTTAGTTTTATCAAGAAAGAGCTTGCTGCCCAGGGCCTCGAAGTCGAGATTGAAAAGAGCAAAAAGGCTCACAACATCCAGCCAGCCTTTCTCAAGACTGAAACAAAAAAGGCGCTCCTCATAGTAGGCGTAGCAGAAAAGCTCGCAGCATCAGTACCATTGAATAAACTTATCAAGGTAAAATTCGAGGCTGATATCGAGCCGCCTTTAGGCTTTGGGACTGAAAATAAGCTCTTGCTCGAACCCATCCCATTTAGCGTAAAAGTACTTGCGCCTGAATCATTGTTTGCAGGGAAGTTTCATGCACTCTTGGAGCGGGAGTGGAAACAACGCGCAAAAGGTCGGGATTGGTACGACCTCGTATTCTTCGTACGAAACGATATACCAGTAAAGCTTGACTACCTTTCCGAAAAGCTCAAAGCTTATCATGAAAAATCGAAAAGCCTTGGCTACGATCCCAATATACCGCTTTCCAATAATAAGGCGATATCCATGCTCGAACAAAGAATACAACAGCTTGATGTGGAATCTGCAAAGAATGAGGTCTATCCCTTTGTAGAAGATAAGGACCAGCTTAGCCTATGGTCACAGGGATTCTTTCTCGACATCGCCCATCGTGTCCGATTTGTGTAACACAGGATATTGAGACAGGATGCACCTGATACTTCGACAGGATAACAGGATTTTTCAGGATTAACAGGATATTTTATAGGGCAAGGGTGGCAAGTAAAAATCCTCAAGCCAGAACTAGCTCCGCCCTCTTTCTTTTTTTTCCTTTTCTTCCCCCAAACCAAAAATCCCGTCCATCCTTATCTTATCCTGTTATCCCCGTCTTTTCTTCCCCTAAAATAAATCATCCCGTTGATCCTGTCTTCATCCTGTAATCCTGTCTAAAATTATCCTGTCATCCTGTCGACACATTATCTCGTTCATCCCGTCAACAACTTTTTGCATGTCGGTGGAATAACGCCTCGAGGTCCTCATCGGAGAATACCCATCCACGCCCCATCTTTCGACCAATATGATATCGATGTGCATACACTCGTGCAGTCGAAGGCGCTATTCCTGCTTTTCTGGCGAATGTTTTGATATCATAGAGCGTCTCAGCACTTCGCTCCGCAACAATATCGTGTTCTGGTTCTAATTCAAAAAGCCATGCTTTCGAGGCAGGAGGCGGAATGGGCAGTCCCTCTCTTTTAAGTCCCTCAATATGAAACACAATGGCCTCGCGCATCCTCGTCCGAACTTCATCCAATGTTCTTCCTGTCGCGATGCATCCGGGAAGATCTGGCGCATAGGCGGAATAACCCGTTGGTGTTTTTTCGATAACAATCACATATTCCATATATTTCACTCCTTCAGTATCGCTTGCTTCAAGACACTATTGAGCGTTCCCCTATCTATTTCATCAGAAGGGCGACCCGAAATAGTAATGAGCCCTTTTTTCTGAGGATGTTTGTATTGCCGATGGCTCCCTCTCGTTCGCACAAGTACCCAACCATCTTGGGTGACAAGCCTTATAACTTCGCTCACCTTCATTTTAGTACTGTAACGATAGCGTGACAAATCGTCAATTAGGGTGGCGCAAGCGGGAATGAATACCGCCAAGGGCAGCGTGGAAGGTTTTTCCTTCCGGATGAGGGTCCGAATCCCTCCTCGGGCGTTTTATAGGAGCGCGAAATATTATCATGGGGATTAATAAGAGTACGCGCGAAAAAGAGGGTATGACTCTTTTTCCCTTAGTGGCTTGTTCAGAATTGAGGCTTCTACCATAGAAATTCCAAAGCCAAAGCTAACGCGAAGCAAATTTAGTTAGATCAAGCCAGCCAAGAGCCTCAATGCAGGGCTTCCATCCCATCTGCGCCCCTCTTTCTTTTTTCCCTCTTTTTCTTCCCCCAAACCAAAAATCCCGTTCATCCTTTCTTCATCCTGTCATCCCGTCCTTTTCTTCCCCCAACCAACAATCCCGTTCATCCTTATCTTATCCTGTTATCCTGTTTAAAATTATCCCGTCATCCTGTCAAAACATTATCCCGTTCATCCCGTAATCCCCCCTGCCACAGCGTCCTTCCATCCGAGCACATACGCCTCTGAGCGTTTCTGCGATTGTTCTCCCCCGTAGACAAGCATGCGCTGTTCGGGCGGAATGCCTTCTTGCGTGCCGTAAAAGACAAGATGCTTCAAAAACTCGCTCGCCACTGTCATCCCCGATTTACACTCCCAGACGCGCCTCTCTGGATCAGGTCGTTCTGGATTCTCGACAAGATCGATCTCCCTACCTGCACTGTCTTTCCAGAAATAGAGGGAGGCAGGAAGGCCCTGGTGTACCGCTGCCTTGAATCGCTCTGCAATGATCAAGTTCTCGAACACTGCGCCGCGCAAGGGGTGCAATGCAAGGTCTTCTGGAGTTCGGATTTGCAAAAGGTAGCAGAGGAGGCTTGTATCGAACCAATAGAGCTTTGGCGACTTTATCACCCGTGTGGTGAAGTTTTTGTGCCACGATGGCAGAAGAAACACAAGCCACGCAGCCTGCAAGAGTCCTAACCAGCTTCTTACTGTGTTGACGGAGATACCCGCATCGCCCGCGAGCGAAGTAAGAGAGAGCAGCTGTCCCGCTCTTCCCGCACAGAGGCGGACAAAACCCCGAAACGATTCAAGGTTCGCAATATTTTTCACAAGGCGCACATCGCGCTCTACATAGGTCGCAATATAATCCCGCGCGAAGAGATCAGCAGGTAGATTCTTCGCCCGTACACGAGGGTAAAAGCCTCGCCACGCCGCTTCCTGCCAGCTTGCATCGAGCCGTTCTCTGCCGAGCTCTTGTGCAGAAAAAGGCAGCAAGGTAAGCACCGCGGTTCTGCCTGCAAGGCTCTGGCTCACCTTTTCCATAAGGAGGAAATTACTTGAACCAGAGAGAATATAGCGCCCAGGGGGTGAATGATCGGCATACCCTTGCAGGTAATTAAAAAGCATTGGAGCGCGCTGCACTTCGTCGATTATTATGCCATTGGCTTCAGCCTGGGACAAAAATCCACGCGGATCCTGTTGCGCAAAATCCAGCGTATCAAGATCGTCCAATGAAGCATATGCTTTTTCTGGCCACATGGCGTGCAAAAGGGTAGTCTTTCCAGATTGTCGCGGTCCTGTCAGCGTCACAAGCGGATAATATCGTGCTGCCTCTCGCAGCGCACCTTCCAAACACCTCGGAATAAAATCCATAGAGCAATTATAGTGTACTCATGCAAATCAATCAATCGATTGATCTTTTTGCGCAATATTTCGACAGGATTTACTGAATACTTTGACGGGATTTGCAGGATTGTGCGGGATTGACAGGATACTTTTTCTCTTTTTCTTCCCTCAAACCCAAAATCCCGTCCATCCTTCTCTTATCCTGTCATCCCGTCCTTCTCTTTCCCCAAACAAAAAATCCAGTCAATCCAGTCTTCATCCTGCCATCCTGTCGAAACATTCTCCCGTTCATGCCCTCTAGCCATCCTCTTTTATCACGTCTATTTTCCTACTATATTTTTCCTGTATGCAGACCCACTACAAGGTTTTTCTCAACGACGCTGTGACCGCCCGCTTTTCATCCATGACTATGTCCGAGCGACGCCGCTTTTCCGAAAAAATGCGCTTTCTCGCTGCCGGTATCTGGGAGGGAGGCATTCTCGTAAAAAAACTCTCTGGCCAAACGGGCAAAGTGCTCTTCGAGGCACGCCTTTCCAAAGGGGACCGCCTTCTCTTCACCTTGGGCCGGTACCTCGACGAAAGCGCTGTCTATGTCTGGGCTCTCGTTAAACACGACGATGTAGATCGCGCAGCAAGGGTCGGAATACCGGATAATGCCCCATTTCTAGATTTTCCCGTCGACGCCGAAGAAGAGGTCGACAATCTCTTTCTCGATAACATACCCGAGCCATGGCTCACCCAGGAGAGCATAGAAGACAGGGTCGCTTTCGACTACGGACCTCAGAAATGGAAAGTTTTAGACGAAACAGAGTGGGATCGCATGCTATCAGAACAAAAGGTCGAGGAGCTGGACTATCACCTCTTTCTTTCGAGAGAACAGTATTGCGTTCTAGAGCGCGATCCGCCTCTCCTTGTATCGGGCACTGCGGGTTCGGGCAAGACCACCATTGCCCTCTATTACCTCTCTAGAAAGGAATTCCTAGGGACATCGAGGATTTTCATCACTTACAGCCCCTATCTCCGCGATTTTGCTGCCAAACTCCACCATAGCTTAGTAAAGGGCAACCCCATAGAGGATCGCCCGCCTTACCCCGAATTCTTGACCATCGAAGAGATTCAGCGCCGCTTTCTTCCTCCAAATTGCCCTCTCTCAGATCCCACAAAGCTCGTCGGGCTCTATGAATTCAAGATAATCATAGCTGCAAATCCTCTTGCAAGAAAATTCGATCCCGAACTTCTCTGGGAAGAAATACGCGCCATCATAAAAGGAGCCATGCCGCCCTATTCCCTAAAGCGCCTCGAAACGCTCGCAAATCGGCTTGCACAAGGCAGTCTTCCTATACAAAATAGGCAGGAGCTTGCTGCCGAACTTGCGAGTTTTAGCCGATTCTCCTTTGGTGGTAAGCTCGATAAAATAGTAGCATCTAATTCATCATTTCAAGACATCGAAGAATTCGCCAACGCTCTTGGCTCTAGCTCACAAGAGGGCGAGATCCGAATTGTCTTTAAGATTCTCGAATTCCTCAAGAAGAAAAAAGAATTCTTCAACCGTCCTCTCCTCAGCCTCGAGGAATATCTCTTTCTGGGAGAAAAACGCGCCCCCAACTTTCTCTATGACAGAAGGGAACTCTATACCCTCGCTCTGTATTATGAGAAAAAATTGGAAGAACATGGACTCTATGATGAGATAGACCTCGCAAAGCAAGCGCTTCTCGAGCGAAAGCGCAGCGCATCGCCTCAAGTCTGGAATCTCGTGGTCTGCGACGAGATTCAGGACATGACCGACATTCATCTCGAATTCCTCTTCGATCTTTGCTCCAACCGCGACAATGTTTTCTTTGCTGGCGATGAACGACAGACTATCAATCCGAGCGGTTTCCGCTGGGAGGCTGTGAGATCGCGCTTTTTCGAGTCGGGTGCTGTTGTGCCAGAACTGACGCGCCTTTCTATGAACTTCCGCTCCTCGGGCTCCATCGTGGAACTGGGCAATGCGCTCTTGGATCTCAAGAAAACCTATGTCGGAGCAGGAAAATTCGAAGCGCGCGAATCCTGGAAATTCCTCGGCAAGGCTCCCATGGTCATAGAAAACATTGAAGAAAAGAGTATTCTTCGAATCGTCCGCGAGAGCGGGGCGGAACGCATAATCCTCGTACGCTCAAGTCAAGAGAAGCAGCGACTTAGCAAAATTCTTGGCACGGAGCTCGTGTTCACGATCTTCGAGGCCAAAGGTCTCGAATTCGAAACAGTTCTCCTTTGGAGATTTGTCGAGGATGAAAAAACCGACGCCCTTTGGGCTACGATGAGCGAAGAAGGGCTAGGTACAACAGAAGAAAAGCTTCCTCACCTTCGTCATGAACTCAATCTCCTCTATACTGCGGTAGCGCGAGCCCGATCCATACTTACGATTTACGATGGACCAAAGGCCTCAGCTGTCTGGAGGGCAGGGCGGCTAGCTTCTATCGTAATCAAAACGAGCGATACTTCCATGCTTGCGGAGAGCTGGGGGAAGGCCTCGACTCCAGATGCCTGGGCCAAGCAGGCAGAGATATTCTTTGCACATGGGTATTATAAGGCAGCAGCCGAGTGCTACCACAATGCAGGCAAGCACAACAAGGAAGAGGAAGCGCTAGCTCTCGCTGCCTTCGAAGCTAAGGACTACGCCAAGGCAGCACCGCGCTTCGAGCGCTGTGGTGATTTTGGGCGTGCAGCGCTTTGCTATGAGAAAAGTGGCGATCTCGATAAGGCTATTGAACTCTATGCGCGTTTAGGCGACAAAACTACTAAAAAGCGTCTATCCATTCTCCTACTCGAAAAGGAAGGCTCCTTCGCCAAGGCAGGGAATGCTTGGCTCAAAATGGGCGAAACCCGCAAGGCTCTCGAGGATTGGGAGCGAGGAGCTGAGTATTTGCGCATCGCCGAATATTATAAAGAAGCAAAGGACTACTCTCGGAGCGCCAAGTATTATGAAAAGGCGGGAGATATCGCCAAGGCCGTTGCATGTTATAAGAAATATCACGAGTACGAAAAAGCCTCCGAACTCCTTCTTGCTTCGGGCGACTACGAGGCTGCCATAAATCTGTTTAGGAAGGCCAAAGGCAATGGGAACTATCTCGACTTCTGCAAACGGAGCGGTAGACCCGAAATCATTGCTCGGGGCTATCTCGAGCTGGGCAAGAACGAAGATGCAATAAGGCTCCTTAAGGAATATATCGCTGCCGACCCCAAAGGCATCGAGTCCCTCAGTCATGAAGCGGAAAAGTTAGAAAAAGCAAAGCAGTACGAGAAGGCTGCCGTCATCTATGCTTCTTTGGACTTTCACAAGAAAGCTGCCGAAGAATATGCCCGATCTATGGATTACGAACATGCTGCGCAGGAATTCTCCCGATCCGAATGCCACTATGATGCTGCAATTCTCTTCACGAATCTCAAACATGTGGAGGAAGCTCTTGTCGAATGGAAGGCGTTTATACCTGAAAATCATGATAAGCGCCTAAAAAAGATTAGCTCGATTCGAGACCTACAATGGGAGCTTTTAGCGCGCAATCCCACGCAAGGCAAGACTTACAACCAATATATGGCCAATGAGCTCTATAGCGAAGCTTCGGAGGCGCTCGAGAGAGGCGATTTTCTTAATGCGCTGGCTATTTTCATTCTGTTCAGGGAAAAAGGTCCTATTCTAGATTGTCTAATTGGCGTTGGGGACGATTTGCTTGCGATCTATGTCATCAGTATGATCAACAATTACGCCATGTGGACTGATTATCGAAAACGAAGAAGGGAGGTTTCTCTTGAACCGCTCGAAGCTGTGAAAAATATAAGTTACCAGATTTCGAGTTTCGATCCCATTGACAAAGAAGCTATTCCTGATGTGATGGGTTTATTCCTTCTTGTCAAGGATATTCTCTCTTTTGCAGAGCGGAGAATGCTCGAGGAGCTGCGGATACATCTCTACATGCCCAACACTATCTTAGGTAGTTTCTGCTCGCATAGTGCGAAAAATCTCCTCAGTGCGGGAAAGGACTATCTCTATATCCTCGCGGTCCTTAAGGATTACTCTACTATTTACACGGAAGTAATGCGATGGATCGAGACTAAAGAATCGGTGGTAAAGATGCTCTCGGTTGGAGATTATCTCGATGAGCTTTCGGGTACTTTAGGCGATGATGTTCTAAAAGTCTGTGCTTCGATGGTAGCAAATAATGCAATCGACAAGTCTCTTCTTGAAAATTTAGTCATCGACGAATTCAATTGGAGTTTTCTCAGTATAAATTCACAATTGAAAGAGAAGGTTGTGAGTTATCTTGTCGATAAGTATTTGACGGAGGAGGCTGCCGATGTGCTTCGTTTGCATGGGGAGGTGAGGAGGGCAGCTGAGCTTCTTGAATCGCGCTCTTTAGTAAAGGAAGCGGCTAAGGTTTATGAATCGATAAAAGATTGGGATAAGGCCTTGTCGCTATACGAGAGTCTTGGAGATAAGAAGTCGATTGCGAGGATGTATGAGCACAAGGGCGATCTCGCTTCTGCCATCCGCCTTTGGAAAAAGCTTGGTTTTCCGAAGCAGGTCAAGCGGCTTGAAAATAAGTGCAAAAAATTTAACATAGCCATTTCCGAAAGCGATGAAGGCTCCAGTCAGTTGCCCTTTGATTTTTGATCCCTTTAGGTGAGTTAAGCTTTAGACAGAATATTCTGACTGGATAAACAGGATTGTGCGGGATTTACGAAATATTTTGACTGGATGGACAGGATTTTGCAGGATTTAAAGAATATTTTGACTGGATGGACAGGATTCCTAGACATGATGACAGGATTTTGCGGGATTGACAGGATGTGTTTATAGGATAAAGAAAAAGCAAAACAGAAGCCAAAGAAAGGCAGAAGAAAAGCCTAAGCCAAAGCTCACCCGCGCCTCCTCCTCTTTCCTTTTTTTTCTCTCTTTTTCTTCCCCCAAAATAAATAATCCCGTTCATCCTTATCTTTATCTTGTACATCCTGTCAAGACATTATCCTGTCATCCCGTCCTTCTCTTCCCCCCAAACAAAAAATCCAGTCAATCCTGTCTTCATCCTGTCACCCTGTCAAAACATTATCCCGTTCATCCTTATCTTATCCTGCCAATCCCGTCAAAAATTCTCCCTCCAACGACAATAAAATCGTACTACCAGATCCTCGAGGATATGTTTGTTGGCTTCACCGTGCCTGCTTTTTCGGGCAGCCCGCACAAGAGCGCGCTCACCACACCGCGATTTTTCTTTTTCGACAATGGGGTGCGCAATGCGGCAGCAGATATCCCACTCGTTGAATCAAGCGTCAACACCGATCCAGGTTATTTCTTTGAGCATTGGGTCGCAGGGCAGCTCTGGCGCGAACTTTCCTATACGAGAGCAGGCACGCTTCTCTATTATCGCACCTCCGATGGCGCAGAGGTCGATTTTGTCGTGCAGACGAATCGCGAGCTCATCCCGATTGAGGTGAAATGGACAGACCATCCGCGTCAAAACGATACACGGCACCTAAAAACCTTTATCGCCGAGCAGTCGAGCTGCTGTGCACGCGGCTATCTTGTTTCGCGCTGCCCCTACATGCTCGACCTCGGCAATCACATCACTGCGATTCCTTGGTGGATGATCTAAGACAGATGAACAGGATTCCTCGACAGGATATCAGGATTGTGCAGGATTGACAGGATGTTTTTTCTTTTTCCTCCCCCAAATCAACAATCCCGTTCATCCTTCTCTTATCCTGTCATCCCGTCCTTCTCTTCCCCCAAACTAAAAATCCCGTTAATCCCGTCTTCATCCTGCAATCCTGTCTAAAATTATCCTGTCATCCCGTCTAAAATTATCCTATTTATCCTATCAAAATATCCTAAATCGCTTGAAATTATATATAAAAATGTCCTATAATTTCTTTTATGAAACGTAACGCACTCGATGTGCTCATTGAATGGGAGCATAGGCCCAATAGAAAGCCCCTTATAATCCGTGGAGCTCGCCAAGTCGGCAAAACCGAGCTCGTGCGCATATTCGCCCAGCAAGAATTCGACTCGTTCATCGAGATCAATTTCGATGAGTATCCTCAAAAAGCGAGCCTCTTTGCAGACGATGATATTCTGAACGTCATTCGCTTTATCGAAATCGATGCGAACCAAAAAATTGTACCCGGTAAAACGCTGCTCTTTCTCGATGAGATTCAATCAGCGCCTTCAGTGCTTGCTCGCCTGCGCTACTTCTATGAAAAAATACCCACACTCCATGTCATAGGTGCAGGCTCGCTCTTAGATTTTGTACTCTCCGAACCCGACTATTCCGTACCCGTTGGGCGCATCGAGTTTCTGTATCTAGGGCCGATGACATTCGAGGAATTCTTATGCGCGCGAGGGCAAGAGCAGCTTCACCATTATCTTGCTACGTACACGCTTGCCACAGCCATCCCCGAAGCGATCCATGCAAAATTGTTGGGCCTTTTAAGAGAATACTTTGTCGTAGGTGGTCTTCCCGGAGTAGTCAAAGCATATATCGAATCAGGCCTTGATTCTATCGCCACTTCTCGAGAGCAACAGAGCATCCTCCAAACCTACTATGTCGACTTTGGAAAGTATAAGAAGAAAGTGAATGTGACCTTTCTGCAAGATATATTCAAAAAAATTCCTTCACAAATAGGCAAAACAGTCAAATACACCGCACTAAATCCCAACGCAAAATCAGCCCTTGTCAAGGAAAGCCTTGATCTTTTCGAAAAAGCGCGGCTTCTCTACCGCGTATTCCATTCCGATGCAAATGGCGTCCCTTTGGGAGCGGAAGTCAATCCCTCCTATTTTAAGCTCCTTTTCCTTGATACGGGCCTTGTCAGTGCTGCACTGGACCTCAAGCTCATCGATTTTTTGCCCAACACCGAGCTCACGCTTATCCATTCTGGCGCAGTTGCAGAGCAATTTATAGGCCAGCATCTCTTGTACACCAATGAGCCTTGGGCTGAGCCATCGCTCTATTACTGGAATAGACCGAGCAAAGGCTCAACTGCAGAGGTAGATTACCTCATTCAGTATCGTGGGCATATCCTCCCAATTGAAGTAAAAGCAGGAGCTACGGGCCGACTCAAATCGCTGCAGATGTTTGTCCAGGAAAGGCGCACTCCCATCGCGCTCCGCTTCAATAGTGATAGGCCTTCAATCCATTCTACACATACCGCAATCGCTGGTAAAAAGCCAATTCCCTTCGACCTTCTCTCCCTGCCCCTCTATCTCGTAGCACAGACCGCCCGCCTTGTCGCCGCTACCCTTGACGGGATGGACAGGATTTCTTGACAGGATACCGGGACTTCTCGACAGGATATCAGGATTTTGCGGGATTTACCGGATATTTAAGAAAATAAAGAGCACCCAATGGCCGGCAAAAGAAAGGCCTAAACCCAAAGCCCCAATCCTCATTCGGCCACCCGCCTCTTTCTTTTTTCCCTTTTTCTTTCCTTAAACCAAAAATCTCGTCCATCCCTCTCTTATCCTGTCATCCTGTCTTTTCTCTTCCCCCAGACCAAAAATCCCGTCCATCCCTCTCTTATCCTGTCATCCCGTCCTTTTCTTCCCCCAAACCAAAAATCCTGTTTATCCAGTCTTCATCCTGCTATCCTGTCAAAAATTATCCTGTCATCCAGTCAAAACATTATCCCGTCAATCCCGTCCCATCTTTCTTTTCCCTTGACATTTTATTATCAAATTTGATAATATATGATCACAGAAGAGGAAAGGTGAACTATATCGTCAAGATCAGCAAGCAAGCTGACAAGACAATTACGAAAGCCCCGCGAGCGATTCAGCAAAAATTTGCCTTATTGATCGATGATCTTGAAAGATATGGGCCAATGAGAAAGGATTGGCCAAATTTTTCTCCTCTTGGAAATGATTTTTATCACTGCCATCTGTCATATTCATGGGTAGCAGTATGGAAAAATAAAAAAGGGACTATTTTGGTGGAGGTAGAATATGCCGGTAGCAGAGAAAAAGCGCCATATTAAGAAGGAGCGAAAGCTTATCTCGGTGGCAGCAGAGAATGCTTCTGAAATTCTTGCCTATGCAAAAGAAAAAGATCCAGAGGCTCATATTGCGGCAGTTGAGCGTAGTAATAATGCTATGATTCTTCCTGAAGATTCAGCATGGTATCGGGAGGTTAAGGCGTCCTGGCATCCTGGCATCACCTTGCGCATCAGGCGTGAAAATGCAGGGTTCACCCAGGCAGAACTTGCAGCAATGACAGGGCTTACTGTGTCGAATATTTCTGCCTACGAGAATGGGCACCGCACTATGGGGCTCGCAGTGGCAAAACGCCTCGCTAAGGCACTAAAGCGCCCTGTATCAGAATTTATCGAACCAGAAAGTATGACAGATCGAGAATGAGGGGATTCACTGGATACTTTGACAGGATACCAGGATTTTCCTGGATTTACAGGATGTTTTTAGGGTAGGGGGCAAAAGAAATTCCAAAGCCAAAGCTAACGCGAACCAAATTTAGTTAGATCAAGCCGGCCAAGAGCCTCAATGCAGGGCTTCCAGCCCACCCGCTTCTCTTTCTTTTTTCTCTTTCTCTTCCCCCAAACCAAAATCCTGTTAATCCTGTCTTCATCCTGCCATCCTGTCGACACATTATCCCGTCATCCTGTCGAAAAATCTGAATCATGCATCCCTCATTTGCTCGTCATATATTGAGATGATCAACGATACATTGACCAAAACAATCATTGCATGCGCCTTCAAAGTCCACAACACTCTCGGCGGCGGCTTCCTCGAAAGCGTGTATAAAAACGCCCTCCTTGTTGAACTAGAAAAATCAAGTCTCCGTGCCAGCGCTGAGCAGCCAATAAGAGTCTATTATGAAGGTCGCCTTGTCGGCGAATTCTATGCCGATATCATCGTCGAAAATGCCATCATTCTCGAACTCAAAGCCATCGAAACCCTCGCTAAAATTCACGAAGTCCAGCTCGTCAATTACCTCAAAGCCACCGGCATCGACCTGGGACTTCTCATCAACTTTGGCCCCACCGACGTCACCGTAAAGCGAAAGACACGTCTGCTATCCCCTCGACCGGATGAACAGGATACGCCAACAGGATGACAGGATGACAGGATGATCAGGATTTTGCAGGATTGACAGGATGCTATTATTATAGGGTAAGAAAGGTCAGAGAAAAACAAAAGGCAAGAAAAAGACAGACGAAAACCACCCCCGCTCCGCCCCTCTTTCTTTCTCTCTTTCTTTCTTTTCCCACACCAAAAATCCTGTCAATCCTGTCTTCATCCCGTCATCCCGTCTTTTCTCTTCCCCAAAACAAAAATCCTGTTGATCCTGTCTTCATCCTGTCATCCTGTCGAAAATTATCCTGTCATCCTGTCGAATCCTTATCCCGTACATCCTGTCTAGATATTTCTGACGAATTCGTCAAAATTATCTAGATATATTTTCCGATATCGTATACAATATCCTCATGATCCCTCGCAAAGACCTCGATAGACTTCTAAAGCAGGCTACGAATCATTCTCTCAGCATCATCATCGGTGCGCGGCAGGTCGGCAAGTCCACCCTCCTCGGTATGATTCGGACGCAGCTTCCGCAGCCATCTGAAATGTTCAATCTTGAGAATCCCCTTCATCTCTCATTGTTTAATGAAGGGTATACCTCATTTATCCGTACCGTCCGCACAAGACTGATTTTCATCGATGAATTCCAATACTGCAACAACATTTCTTCGGTGTTCAAGGCAGTATATGACCTCAATCCCCAGATAAAGATCTACGCTACTGGTTCATCCTCAATGGAGATTCAAACTCATCTCAAGGAATCGCTTGCAGGTCGAAAACTGGAGACGATCCTTTATCCTTTAACTTATAGCGAATGGCTCTGCCAAGAGGATGAATCGCAGAGGCCACCTTTATCGCCTCATATCGAGGATGTCACAGCGCCCGATGAACTTGAAGCGCATCGAGCACGCCTCCGTGAATTTATGCGGTATGGTGCGCTTCCAGGGCTCACTGCGCTTTCAGAAGATCTCGAAAAAAGGGAGTATCTCTTCGGTATCTATCAAACTTACATTGCAAAGGATATCAAGGCTTTTCTTAAAGAAGAATCAGTGCTCTCGTTTAATAAGGCGATCACGTGGCTTGCGCTCAACAATGGTGCACGGCTCAAAAAGAGTACACTTTGCGGCGTCGCAGGCATCTCGATCCGACAGATCGAACGGTATCTCGACGTTCTTGGCGGCACCTTTGTGCTTGCGCTCTTGCCGCCGATCTCCACCAATAGAGGTAAGGAGCTCACCAAAACACCAAAGTTCTATCTCTACGATCAAGGGATTATCAACAGCATTATCCAAGACTTTAGAGACATCGACCGAAGGCCCGACACAGGTACCCTCAGGGAGCAGTTTGTCTTTTGGGAGCTCAAGAAACATCTCGACATTCGCTATTCGCTCTATTATTGGCGCACTGCCGATGGAAAAGAAGTGGACTTTGTGCTCAAAAAAGATCAGCAGCTTTTGCCCATCGAGGTCAAATCGTCCTGGCAGCCTCCTATCGTCCCTCCTGGTTTACGCCATTTTTTGAGCTACTACCCAGAGAGTAAGAGCGCGGTGGTACTCTACGATGGTCCAGAATATACGAGCCGCTATAACGATTGCACGATCTATTTTGCGCCGATCCATAAGGCCTTTGCAGCCCTCAGCCTTTTGTGATGCCGACAAAGGCGACAGGATTAACGGGATTTTTTGACAGGATTTTTTGACAGGATGATCAGGATTTTGCAGGATTTACAGGATGTTTTATAGGGTAGGAAAGCCCAGAGAAAAGCAAAAGACAAGAAAAAGACAGACGAAAGCCACTCCCAATCTCAACCCATCCCGGCTGCCCCTCTTTCTTTTTTCTCTGACCTGATGAACAGGATACGCCGACAGGATGATCAGGATTTTGCAGGATTTACGGGATGTTTTATAGGGTAGGAAAGGCCAGAGAAAAGCAAAAGGCAAGAAAAAGATAGACGAAAGCCGCCCCCAATTTCCCACCCCCAATCTCAACCCATCATCGCCGCCCCTCTTTCTTTTTTCTCTTTCTTTCCCCCATACAAAAATCCTGTCAATCCCTCTCTTATCCTGTCATCCCGTCCTTTTCTTTTCCCAACCAACCATCCCGTTCATCCTTATCTTATCCTGTCATCCTGTCTTTTTCTTCCCCCCACACCAAAAATCCTGTCAATCCCTCTCTTATCCTGTCATCCTGTCTTTTCTCTTCCCCAAAACGAAAATCCCGTCAATCCTGTCTTCATCCCGCCATCCTGTCGAAAATTATCCCGTCAATCCTGTCCAAAAATTCAATACAAAAACCCAAACATCCAAAGCGGGATCTTTCGATCGTGTCCATATTCTAGATTGTCCGCAGCGATATAGGCGTCAGGGACAGTCTTAATTTGTGCTCGTGACTTGTTTTTTCCGCCGACCTCAATGGTAAAACGGCCATCGACAAGAAAATCACCCACTTCCGAGTATTCGAGCTCATGTTCATAGGAGAGCTGATTCGCGAGAAAAGTCTCTCGAATAGTTCCTATATCTGGTTGTACATTTTTCAAGAGATACATCAAGTTGGTATTTTCAAGATAGAGTTTGTCGGGCTTTTGCAGCGCACTTATACCATGAACATCGCGATACAAACAGAGAATCAGCTTCGCTTCATGAAGATACTGCAGATATCTAAGAAGTGTGTGTCGATTGATGCCAATTCGTTCGCTCAATTTTGAAATATTGGGAATAAAAGGCGCAGATTCTGAGATACTGCGCAAAAGCAGCTTGAGCTTTGGGATGTACGCGATCTCGATGCCCCTCAATTGGGGCAATTCCAATTCCAAAATCATCTGCACTGTCTCTTCAAGGCGCTGCGGATACACATCGAGCCCTTCAAGAAAATAAGGGTAATATCCAGTCTGCAGATAATCGAAGAAATATTGAAAGGGATGCACCTGCGTCACTATCTCTACGGCTAATTCTTCATGGTTCCGCAGGAGTTCCTGAAATGATATCACCGGGAAATTCTTCTCTGTCTGGAGATTCAAAAATTCTCTAAAAGATAATCCCTGCATTGTATACAGCACCGCACGTCGACTTAAATCCGCGCGCGCGTTGAGAATTTCCAGCAATGAAGAACCAGTGAATACAATATGCAGATCGGGATAGTCGTCATAGATATTTTTGACTGCCTGCGACCACTGCGGATATTTATGTACTTCATCTAGAAAAATGTGAGTCCCGCCTTGTTTTGCAAAATTGTCAGCGAGCTCAATTAGGCTATGATCTGCGAACCATAAATTATCCAAGCTTGCATAGAGCGCAGCATTGAGATTGTTGCGAAACGTTTGCGCAATATGCTGAAGCAACAGTGTCGTTTTCCCTACTCCGCGAGCGCCGCGTATACCGACAAGGCGGGCATCCCAGGCAATCGTATCTGCAATCGAGCGAATAAATTTCTGGCTTGTCGCAGCTATCCTTCGCCTATACTGTTCTATAATTCGTTCCATGATTGAAGTATAGCGCGATTTCGAGAAAATTGAATAGTGCAATAACCATTTTTGGTCTATTATTGGTTATTGGAATGAACAAAATGCAGCAGAATCTTCAACGGGATGAATACTTCGATATGATGACAGGATTTTGCAGGATTGACAGGATGTTTTTTAGTTCAGGAAGAAAAAAGAAGATCCAAAGCCAATTCCGGCCCAAAGGCCTTGATCCAAAGCGAGCCGCCACCCCTCTTTCTTTCTTCTTTCTTTTCCCAAACAAAAATCCCGTCAATCTTGTCTTCATCCCGTCATCCCGTCCCTTTCCTTCCCCCAAACAAAAATCCCGTTCATCCTTGTCTTATCCTGTCATCCTGTCCAAACATTATCCCATCCATCCCGTCCTCTTGATTTTTGACTCGAATGTCGATATATTGTCGACATTGAGGACAAAATCCGAGGCTATCTGATGCAGTATTCTAAGTT
>Ga0208197_1002396_pt1 | contig 16618 bp, 19 predicted proteins | sample AD_JPNNA4_MetaG_FD_184444 | JGI IMG/M metagenome (GOLD analysis project Ga0208197, IMG submission 184444) | Active sludge microbial communities of municipal wastewater-treating anaerobic digesters from Japan - AD_JPNNA4_MetaG (SPAdes) (version 2) | ecosystem: Engineered > Bioreactor > Anaerobic...
TGATACAGCTGATGCGGCGGCCAAGGTAGAGGTGCGGAGCACGGGAGTGGCGCCCAGGACCACCAGATACGGCGACTGGCAGGTGCCGGACTGGAATATGACATCGCCAGATCAGGGCATAACTGTGGAGCTATCCCCGGAGGAGGATCTGGTGGGGTAGAAGAGCAGGGAAGACGGACCGCGGTCTATTCTTGCGCAGGGCGGGATCGGGCCCAAAGCGCCCGATCTTCAGCCCTCTTTCTCCTCCGTCGGGCAGCACTTCACACCTTATTCAGGATTATGCCCTTGTTGGACCAAATCCAACCGTTATCCCCGGTAAGGTTGAAATCTTCTTAAAGATAGGTTCTCGGCTAAGCTCGCCTGCCAGGACTCGGGGCTATCCGGAGCTTTCATAGAACAGGGAAATCTCCCTGCTGCGATCTATGCCATTTTTCAGTGCCGCCGTCAGGTCATCCCCCATTGCCAGACTCCGGACGATGGCCTCGGTGATCCCCCCACTGGTGGCCATCTTTTCGATGTAAGCCATTTTATCCGCTTCCTTCTCAAAATGAGGCAGCACATCCCTGGCCCAGGAGAAGATTTCCGGGAAATCGGAGTACTGCCGCGAGAGGTTTCTGCATGCCTTTTCTCCTGCCTCTTCACCCTCGCCTGATGCCAGCAGGGCAGCGGGAAGGCATATCCCTGCTGTAAAAAAATGCATCTGCTCCTCCGCAGAAAGCTCAAAGACCCGCAGGCCGAGCCCTTGCAGAACCTGATAGAGGGCATTATTGCGAGGATATATGGCAGCAATTCCCTCCCCTTCTATAATGCTGTCCGGTCCGCTGGGCATCATCCTCACCGCATCCACCTCCAGGAGGCGTCTTATGGCCGGCAATGAGACTCCTGCCATGCAGGAGACCACTAGAGCATTCCTGGAAAAAGTAAGAGGCTGCAACTCCGGCAGGGACTGGGGGCGGACGCAGATGAATATGATGCTGCAATCCCGGCAGATCTCCTCGTTTCCCGCCAGGCAAGGCCCCAGCCCGGCGTTAAGGATCTTCTGCAGAGATCCATCGCTTTTGCCCCGGGATACCCTGAGCCGATCAAGAGGAAATCCGCTGGAGACAAGCTGCAATGCTATGGCGCTTCCCAGGTGACCGCAGCCGATAATCCCTATGCTCTTTCCGCCCAGAAAAGCAAGCCGTCTGGCTGCACTGCCCTCTATCAATCCATAGCTCTCGGACGCATTTGGCATATTCCATCCTGGAGGCGCTGACGCCGTCTCTAAAGAATCATCTTCCTTTGCTCTTCTTCTCCAATGCACAGCGCGGCAGCATGCTGGCATCTATGGCCTTGATGTATGGTGCCTGAACCGCAGAGACATAGACCTTGCGTCCGCCCACAGTCAATATTCTATCGGTGGGCTTGGGGGGGCTGATGCGTATGGAGAAGAGCAGAGGCCCCTCGCAGGTCGTGGCCACCCGCAAGTCGGTGGAGCGGGCCCGGATGTACTCCTCCATCTCAGGAGTGATCTTGAAAGATTGGGATTTCTCGGACATTGCAGAAAAGTGCTTCCATCCTCTAGAAATAGATTTTCAGGAGACTGTTCTAGAGGCCGATGGCTTTAATATCCAATCTCTCGCATGACCGGGCTGTGAGAAAAAGAAAAGACAGCCACAATGCTAGAGATCTAGCCAGGGAGAGGATGGAGAGGCTCTTCCTTTTGGCGGAGGAGGCTCATCTGGAGCATCCGGAAAGAAGCAACCGTTATGTTCAGATCGCCCGGCGTATCAGCACCCGCACCAGGGTAAGGATGCCTTCCCGGCTCAAGCATCTCTTTTGCCGGCATTGCGGCAGTTATCTTGCTCCGGATAAGGTGAGGATGAGGCTGAGGCAGGGCATCCTTACTGCCACCTGCCTCTCTTGCGGCCAGCAGACCAGAAGGCCTTATCGGCCCGTCAGAGCAGGAGCAATAGAGGCCAGTATAAAGAGAGTTGAGGCCGGGAAGAGCCGGCAGCCATTCTAGTCTATGCTATCGGATGGAGAGACTCCCAACTGATCGTAGCCTATATACTGCATTATGCGCTCCTTCTGCTCTCCAATCAGCTCTCTCTCCCGGGCCAGTATCTCCTTTATGATCTGATCGGCGGGCACATCCCCATCCCAATTCCGCTGCAATATGTCTACAGATCCCGATTGTTTCATGATCTCATTGGCCACAAAGGCGCAGAGGTAGATATCGTCCACATATCCAGCCGGGCCATATCTCTCCTCCGGTATGATGTCCTCGGGAAGAATGAAATAGGCAATGGCCGCTATGACCAGGGGTGACATCTGCTTGGGAAGATCTCTATCGTCCAACAGCCTGGTCATCAGCCGATATAGGGCGGGAGCCTGGGCGATGAGCTGGGAAAATTTGCCTGAATAGCCGGAGATGTCTTTTTCCAGCAGGGAATCAAATCTCTTCAAATTTAGCCTCCTCTCTCCATTTTCGGAATATCCTACGAGTATTGATCCTGAACCAGAGGATCTATTTGCGCCATGCAGTTAATTAACTCTTATGCCCGGAGCCCGGAGAGAAGGACGGCGCTGGTAGAGGATATTGGTAGAGGATATGCACCACAAGAGAATATGATCAAATGTGACGGACGAGTGAGGCCAACGAATCACAGACCATATCCGGCCTGGCTCCGGATAGCCTGGCCACATCTTCTCTATACTTACCGGTCCGGACCAGGATGCCCTGCATGCCCATCTCCTGGGCTCCCAGCACATCGGCATGAATGTCATCTCCGACCATGGCCACATCGTCGGGCTCTAGCCCCAGGTCGTCCAGGGCCATCTGGAAGAACTGCCGGGATGGCTTTCCCATCAGCTCTGCCTTCTTTCCCGTGGCATACTCCAGAGCGGCCACGAAGGGGCCAGCAGAGAGAGACAATCCCTGTGGCTGCTTCCAGTACCGGTCCTTCTCCAATGCCAGCATATCCGCTCCATCGAGGATAAGGCCAAGGGCACAGTTGAGTTTCTCATAGGTAAAGCCCTCTGCCGCATCGCCTACGATTACATAGTCCGCCCCATCCTCGACGATTCTGATTCCCGCCTGCAAAAAGTCCCGCAGCACATCTATAGTGGTGAGCAGGTAGCAGCTCTCCTTCTCCCGACTCTTCATATGCTCGATGGCGGCAAGAGGGGGAGTGAATATCAGCCGGGCAGGGATATCATATCCCAGGCCTGCCAGACGCTCTGCCACCGATTCCCGGCAGCGTCGGGTGGAGTTGGAGACGAATCGGTAGCTGTATCCCAGATCATCCATCCGCTCCAGGCATTCCCTGGCTCCGGGAATGGGATGAGAGCCGACATAAAGAACTCCGTCCAAATCTATGAGAAAAGCCTTTACCTTTAAATGATTGGGCGGGGATATTGGGGAAGAATCGGATGGCACGGCAGCTCAGTCATCCTTTTTCAAGATAAGACTTTGCTCCTCAAGGGGAGAAGAGGCTTTAAAGCAGGCGCGCATTTGATAAAGCAGCCCATTCAGTATTAATAATCGATGCATAGCCACCTCCTCAGAGCGGGCCTGATTTTCTCGGCTTTACTGGTCGGCATTTCTCTTGCCTCCTCTAACCAGTTGCAGGGCAATGGATCTGAGCCTCATGGATCTGGACCGTTTTTTAATGGCAGTACCTACATTCTTTTCGAGCATGAAATGAAGGTTATCCTGCCTGTAAATGGCAGCCAAGCCAATCTCACCCTCTTTGGCGAGGCGGAGGATATGGCCTTGCTTGATGAGAGCGGGAGCAATGTAAGCTTCAACAGCAGCTATCAATTCCATAGAGGGGACCATATCTACAGCCTGGTATTCGAGAGGCCGGTCGAAGGGACGCTGGTCTACAACATATCCAGGCAGGGCCAGCAGTTCATTCTTCCCATCCGCCATCCCGAGCCGGTGCGAATAATTCTGCCCCCCGGCTATTCCACAGGGCTTCGCAGCCTCGGCATAGCCCGGCCTGAGCCTGACATCTTTCAGGATGCTGATTCCGGGAGCATTCTGACCTGGAACAACACCACCCAGATCCCCTACATCGAGGTCAATTACTACCGAAAGAGCGCTCCTCTGGCTATGATGATCATAATGGCTATTCTGGCTGCTGCCGGATTGGTTTTGATGGTTCAATATTATATGAGTATAAAGAAACTGAGGGCAGCCAGATTAGAGACAGAAAAGGAAGAGAAATGAGATGTCGAATATGACCTAGAGCTGCTGGCTGACTACGCACAGGGAAGATATCCATTCTCGCACATATGGCCCTTGGCCACCAGGATCTGCTCTTCGATGGAGAAATTGCCCACGAACATATGATTGATGCGCGACATAACATCTCTATCTTTCACCTCTCCTGCCGCAACATCCGACTCCGGATTATATACCAGGTAATCGATGCGTCCGATGCCTATGAAATCAGCTTCGATATTCATCTGGGTGAGATTGGGCTCCATCTTGAGGTCCATACGGGTGGAGAGGCGAGTGGCATCGGTAAACTCTTTGGATGCGACCATCTTCATGGGAGCATTCTGGAGCCGGGTGCTCTCCCGAAACTTCTGGTCATAGGCGAAGAGATGGGCATTGGGATTGCTCTTGCTGCCGATCTCCATCACATAATGCTCTGCTTCCGCCGGGAAGAGCATGGTGCAGCCTAAGGCCATGATGGCTAGATACAGTGCCATCCTTCTGACGCAAAAAGCTCCTAAGACCCTTTTTCTCATAGCAGACATCATCAAGCCTCAGGATACAGGTTCCACAGATATTCCTGGGACAGCTCTCCGGAGCAGACGGTGACCGCCGGCCCCTCCATAAATGCGCTTCCTGCCTCAAAGCTTATGATCAGCGGGCCGCCTCTGGTCTGGACGATAACCTCGTCTCCTGCCAGTCCCAGCCGGCGAGCCACACTTGCTGCTGCCACCGACCCAGTTCCGCAGGAGAGGGTCTCTCCCTCCACGCCTCTCTCAAAGGTTCTGATCTCCAGTTGCCGGCCTGGCTTGACAAAATTGACATTGGCCCCCTCTAAAAAGACGCTATTGTGTCTTATGGACGGTGCCAGCTTCGTGATATCCAGATCCAGATCATCCACTATGACCACGGCATGGGGAACGCCGGTATTGACTGCAGAGACGCTATAGTCCCCCATTCTCTCCTCCAACATCTCGCCCGAGCCGCAGGCGGGTATGGAGGGCCGGTCGAACCTGGGCAGGCCCATGTTCACCTTGGCCCAGAAGGATCCCTCTCCCTCCCGGACCTGTACAGGGATTATCCCCGCCAGAGTCTCTACATCAAACTGCTCGCCCACATATCCCCGGTCCCAGGCATACTTGGCCAGGCAGCGGATGCCATTGCCGCACATCTCTGCTTCGGATCCGTCCGGCTGGATGAGCCTCATGCCCAGGTCAGCCCTGGCGCTGCCGGAGAGGAATAAGACTCCATCCGAGCCTATGCCGAAGTGGCGGTGGCAGCATGCTACAGCAAACCTCTTCTTGTCTTTCTCGGCAACCTGGTGCCGGGCCATCTCATCCACAAGCATGAAGTCATTGCCGTTTCCGTGCAGCTTGGTGAAGGTCAGGCTCTGCTCCTGGAATGTACTGCCCCCAAGGTCTATCTCAGAAATCTCTGCCAGCTTCATTTTATATACCATGCATCAATTTGCTTTTAGCTTGTGTTGTTGTGTGGTGATGTGATATTAAACCCATTCTACAGGTAGCACTGGATATCCTGGAGCTGGACAGGTCTATTCAGATAGCTAAAGAGGCGGTCTCCGGAGGCGCTGACTGGATTGAAGCCGGAACGCCACTGATCAAGAGCGAGGGAATGGACGCTGTGCGCGAGATGAAAAAAGCCCTGCCGGCAGTCCGCATTGTAGCGGACATGAAGACGGTAGACACGGGTGCCATGGAGGTGGAGATGGCAGCCAAGGCCGGGGCGGATATAGTTGCAATGCTGGCCTCCTCAGACAACGCCACCATCGAGGATGCCCTGAGGGCAGCCAGGAAGTATGGTGTGCAGATAATGATGGATCTGCTCACTGTGCCCGATCCGGTAAAGCGCTCCCGGGAGCTGGAGGCCCTGGGAGTGGATTACATCTGCGTCCATGTAGGTATAGACCAGCAGATGACAGGCAAAGATACCATCGATTTTCTGAGGGATATCGTAAAGGAGGTGGCAACTCCTGTAGCGGCGGCGGGTGGCATAGATGCTATCACCGGGGCAGAGGCTGTGGCCAGCGGCGCCGCTATAGTCATCGTGGGGGGAAGCATAGTCCGAAGCGCTGATGTGACCGGCTCGGCAAGAAAGATTCGCGAGGCCATAGATAACGCTCAGGTACAGGCCGGGCCCAAGGCCAGCCGGGAGGAAGAGATGATGACCATATTCAGGGAGGTGTCCTCCTCCAACATCTCCGATGCCATGCACCGCAAAGGAGCCATGAAAGGAATCCTTCCCATTAATCTGGGAAGCAAGATTGTGGGCCGGGCGGTTACGGTGCAGACCTTTGCCGGAGACTGGGCCAAGCCGGTGGAGGCCATAGACCTGGCCGGACCGGGTGACGTCCTGGTTATCTATAACGGCAGCAACTTCATCGCTCCCTGGGGGGGCCTGGCCACATTGAGCTGCAAGATCAAGGGCATAGAGGGTGCGGTCATAGACGGTGCGGTGCGGGATGTAGACGAGATACGGGCCATGAACTACCCAATATTCTCCTCCGGGATCACTCCCAATGCCGGCGATCCCAAGGGAATGGGGGAGATCAACTCCGAGATAACCTGCGCCGGCCAGACGGTCCGGCCCGGCGACTATATCGTGGGCGACGAGAGCGGAGTGGTGGTCATTCCCAAGGAGAGGGCCTACGAGATCGCCAGGAGGGCCAAAGAGGTGGAAAAGACGGAGAGCCGGCTCTATGAGGAGATCCGAAGGGGCAGCACTCTCTCTCAGGTAACAAAGCTCAAGAAGTGGGAGAAGGTTTGATTTTTCTGCCGCTTCCAGCTTATTTCAGGGCAGGATTGGCAGGGGCTCAGACGACAAGCTGTAAATAGATTGAAATATTCTTATGAAGCGCTATAACAGCAAGTGATATATTCAAAGAAAAATTGCTTTGCACTGGTCTTAAAGCTAAAGGGAAGTTCGAGGAGAATTGCATGGAACTGGAGGATATCATCTCTAAGTACCCACCCAGGCAGATAATGCTGGTTCCAATAGCAGTGGTCATACTGGCACTTATCAGTTTGGGGGTGACCTATGTTTCCACAGGCTCGCCTGTGAAGCTAGGCATAGAGTTTACGGGAGGCACATTGATCACCGTGCCTGGAATCGGATCGGAAGAGAGTGTGGCGGCGGAATTTGCCGATTATCCCGTGCAGGACGTCAGGGACATCGGCAACAGATATATGCTCCAGTTCGGGCCCATGAGCGACTCGGAGTATTCCCAGCTGGTTAAGCTGGCCAATGACAGGTTCGAGAGTCCTGATATCAGGCATATGGGGCCGATTTATAGCAAGGAGCTCCAGTCCCAGGTGGCCAGATACCTGCCGCTCTCTTTCATATTCATGGCCATAGTGGTCTTTGTGGTCTTCAGACAATTTATGGTCTCAGCGCTGGTGGTTCTCTGCGCCCTGGCCGACATTCTGATCGCAGCAGCCTCCATGAACCTGACCGGGGTCGAGCTGTCCCTGGGGACAGTGGCAGCTCTTCTAATGCTGATCGGCTACTCGGTTGATACCGATATTCTTCTCTCCATGAGGGTTTTAAAGAGAAAAGGCGATGTGGACGAGAAGATCATAGGGGCCATGCAAACCGGCCTGACCATGGCCGGCACCACCATTGCGGCGGTGATTGCACTGATCATCATCTCCAACTTCCTCTATCTGATAGTCCCCTCTTTCACCAGGATGGATATCATCGCCGATATGACCATGGTTCTGATATTCGGCCTGGCGGCGGATGTATTCAACACCTGGGTAACCAATGCCCAGGGGCTGAGATGGTATCTGGGCCGATCTAAAAAGGCGGCAAGGGGGCAGAAGAGATGAGCCTTATCGAGGATCTGTCCAAGGACAAACGTGTCCTACTGTACGCTGTGGCAGTGGCCCTGGCCATAATCTCCATAGGATTTTTCGGCCTGAAATTCGGGCTGGACCTGGAGGGAGGCAGCTACTTGCAGCTGCAACTTCAGGGTGCGCAGGCCCAGATTGATGTCTCCCCGGAGAGGATTTTAGAGCATCAGTTCAATGCCACTTCCGTAGAGAAGCGGGCTCAGAACTATGTGGTCATGGTGCCGGGAACAGTTGAGGCCAAAGTGGCGGAAGACCTGGGCTACATCGGAGCCAAGGCAGCGGCAGGCGAGAACAGCACCAAGATCACCATACCTGCCTCTGCCGAGAGCATTGTAATCAGCTACCTGGAGAAGAAGCTGGATGCTGATGTCAAGCTCAATTACAAAGTTGCGCCGGTCCGCTATGAGATTCTGACCAATGTCACCAGGGAGTCTCTCAATGACCTGCTCGCTGCCGTCGGAGGAAGGATTCCGGAAGGCGAGGACGCCTTTGTGGAGGGGGTGACCGATGATACCATGCTGGACACCAAGAGGGTCCTCGACTCCAAGCTCAACCGCCTGGGGCTGCAGGACATCAAGGTCAAGACCGTGGGATCCAGGTTCATACTCATAGATATGGCTGGAGCGGATGTGGCCCAGGCCCAGGAGATTGTGGGCAAGCCGGGCAAGTTCGAGATAAGGATCCAGACGGAGAATAATGAGACGGCTCATGTTCTATATGGAGATGCGGTGGAGTCGGTGGAGATCCCGGACAAGGACAATGAGGTCTGGGGCGTGCCCTTTGGACTGTCAGAGGATGGAGCAGCCGCATTCCAGAAGGCGGCCATTGATGCCGGGGCGACCAGAAATCCCCAGGATCACTTTATATCCATGTATCTGGACAAGGAGGAGATCTTTTCCGCTCCTCTGGCCCCGGAGTTGGCATCCAGCCTGAATAAGGCCCCCACAAGAAGGATGCAGGCAACTGTAGGAACGGGTGACGCGGGTGCAGAGAAAGCCAAGATGCTGAATATCCACCTGCGAGAGGGGGCTCTGCCGGTCAATGTGGAGATAGTGGGCTCGGGACAGGTTTCAGCGGCACTGGGCAGCCAGTTCAAGCTGCAGATGATAATAGCCGGCTTGATAGCGCTTTTAGCAGTGGCGGGTATGGTCTACTACCGGTACCGGGAGAGGAGAATTGTCCTGCCCATGATCACCACCTCCTTCTCCGAGGTAGTGATGATGCTGGGCGTTTGGGCCGCTGCCGGATGGCAGCTGGACCTGGCCAGCCTGGCCGGCATCATCATGGTCATAGGAACCGGCGTGGATCAGCTGGTGATCATCACCGATGAGCTGATGCGAGGGGGCGAGGCGGCAGTATCCTCGGCTCAGAGGAGCATCAAGGAGAGAGCAGCAGAGGCGGCAGAGAAGGCCGGCGTGGGCAAGATTGCAGCCACCACCAGCAAGGTCTATATCTCCCGTCTCTCCCGGGCTTTCGTCATTATCCTGGGAGCGGCGGCGACCACATCCGTGGCCATGCTGCCTTTGCTCTTCATGGGCTTCGGCTCGCTGACCGGCTTCGCTCTGATCATCATACTGGGCGTGATACTGGGCACATTCATCGCCCGTCCCGCTTACGGCAGGATCATCGGGCATATCATGGGAACGGACTAGAATAAGGAAAGCCTGCCGGGATTATCGGCTCCCGGCAAATCTATTTTTTGCTTGAAGAGTTCTCTCAGTGCAAAAAATATTGAGATTTTTGATTCCTATTCTTTATCTGAGATCGAATCCGATTGCATTATCCAAGCATCATCGATCTGGCCGGAAATAGAATTGACTATTCCATCATTCCGATCTCTATGTAGAGCATGGGCACCATCTCTCCCATCCCATAAGGTAAGCCGCTCCCGCAACAGTGCTGCCGAAGAAGACCACCCTGTTGTGGCTCTTTCCCGCTTTCTCTATCAGATCGTCAATAGTGCCGTTGGCCAGAGTGGATCCGGTGATCAAGATGAGTGGACACTTCTCAAATATCTCAGAACATTCCATGCCGTCCAATACTTTCAGGCCAAAGCGCACTGCCCCCGCTTCGGCCAGGTCCGATACCATCACACTATCCGGACCGAGAGCCCCAACCAGGGCTTCCAGAAGTGCGGGCTGCATGCCTATCAGACCGACCATATCGCTTCCCTGCACTCTGATCCACTCCGAAAGGCAGGATGCGCATCTCCTGGGGCCCTCATCCCTGCAGTGCACCGTATTCTCTATCAGGCCGAGGCTTCTCAGAACAGCATTCATGGTTGCGACAAGCACGGCGCGCCCGAAGCTCTCATAGAGCGGCATTTCCAGCACATCTTGAAGACTGCCCCGGAAGCTGCCTGAACTGGATGTGAAGGCCTGGCCTGCTGCGCCCCGGTAAACCGCCTGCATCAAAACCTCCTTTCCCCGCAGAAGAGGAAAGTCATCCCTCTCCGTCTCTCCCAGGGCCTCTTTGGAGTTGAGGGGACCGCTTACAACCACCTCTTCCTTTAGATCGATGAACTCTCCGCTCTCGTCCCTTCGCGAATGAAGCAAGGAGATGAAGCGCCTCTTTGCTTCCACCAATATTTCTATCTCTCCAATAATTTATCGCCTGCCGATCATGATGATGCTAAAGCCGCTACATTCTTGCCGCCACCGGGATGAATTCGTATTCTTCCAGCACCTTCTGACCCTCAGGAGACATCACCAGATCGATGAAGTTCTGCACTTCCACGGGATGGCTAGATTGCGCTAGAGCACCAATCGGAAAGTATCCTTTTACATTATATCTCTCTGGAATTGATATCTTGGTGATTTTGCCCACCATTTCTGGGCTGACATCGGAAATAAAGGCAAATCCGGCATCAGCTTCACCAAGAGCCACTTTGGAAACAATGCGGTTTACAGTTGTCTCCTCGGAGACAATATTTGCCATGACTTTATCCCGGTAATCGGGACCATATTCCGAATCATTGGCAAGCTTTTCTAGAACCGTCCGGGCGTAATCCCCTGCAGGAAGATCTTTTGTCCCAATTAAAATCATGATTCCAGGTCTGGCCAGATCAGCCAAGTGAGAGATGTTAGCCGGATTGTCGATGGGAACCACTACTGCAATCTTATTCTCGGCAAAGATCTTAACTGTACTATTATTAATATAACCCTCTGCTTGAAGGCCATTCATGTGTTTGAGATTTGAGGTAACCAACACATCAGCATAAGCACCCTGCTCAATCTGAGTTCGAAGCGCAGGGACGCCATCAAAGTTGAATTTCACGCTGATGCCACTTGCATTCTGATATAATTGCCCTATCTCATTAAAGGCGCCTGTAAGACCTGCTCCACAGAAGACAATAATCTCTTTCTGCTCCTTAGCCTCGGCGCAGGGGATTGCAGCGCTAATTGCCAGGATCAAGAAAATTGCTGCCACGATCTTGCTTTTCATACCTACATCCACCAATATATGGCTGGTATGACCAGATTAGATATTAATTTTTCCAGAAGAAACGATGGATTCGGTACGGCTGGACGGAGCACACTTTTAGGGTTGAAATTTATAGCACCAATGCCATCGTATTCATCTGCCGCCTAGTTGATACGATTATCGAAAGATTTATTACTAAGTCCAATGAACTAGGGCTCGTGAGCGAAAAGCGCAAAAGCCTCCTTTACCATCCGCTCTTGGCTGCGCTCACCTTCTCAAAGTGGAAATGAAAAGGATGAACTCTATGCCCTGGCCGTCTGCCATCGGCTGCTTTCCACAGAGCAGCCTGGCCGGGGCACTCCTCTTCTGCCGGAATTGCAGTATGGTCAGAGCCGGCATTTCCTTTCCATTTTCCCGCCCTCAGGATCTTAAAGGCGGCATAACCTGCCGGATGCAGGCCGAGGCAAGGAGGAAGAAGAGGCCCAGATAGGAAAAGACCAAGGTATAATCATTTCCGGTTATATCCAGCAGATATCCGGATAGCGTAGGCCCCAGCGGCCCGGCTACAAAGCCATAGGCGGCAAAGGCCAGTCCGAAGATGGCCCCAAAGTGCTCCAGGCCGAAGCAGTCCGCCACCAGGGGAGCAGATACGGAGAAGAGCGTCCCGAAAGAAAAGCCCACCACCGCCGCCAGAAGAGCGCAGGAGAGCAGCCCCTCCGCTTGAGTAAGGAGTAGATAGGCGAGGCTGGATGCCAGGAAGGCCAGGCTCATAACCTGGCGGCGTCCAAAGCGATCGGATAGCATGCCGCTGGCCAGACGGCTGATGCCGTTGGTGAGGTTGAAGGACGTGAGAAGAAGGACAGCGGAAGAGAGAGGCAATCCCAGGTAGAGGCCATATCCTGTGGCCAGGATAGTCATGGAGACTCCTGCTGCTCCCGCCAGGGTCCAGGTGAGCCAGAGCATCCAGAAGCTTCTGGTGTGCAGGCTCTCGCTGACTGTAAAAGACCGGGCAGCTAGCAGTTTCAGGCTCCCTCCCCCCTTCTCTGCTGCCTTTAGAGGCTCATCTTGTTTTGCTTTTGCCGATTTCCTTGCCGCTATAGCCTCAAACCAGGCCGGAGGTGGTCGGGCAAGATAAGCCCCAAAGAGGCCCATGCCAAGGGTGAGCCCTGCCAGAGCCAGGTTCATGGCTTCGTATCCCCAGGCGGATAACATAAGGCCAAATAGGGGGGAGGTCACCGCTGCAGCCAGCCCGAATACCATGCTTACAGTTCCTGCTGCCAGGCCTCTCTTGCCTGGGTAGCACCATTGCACCAGGGTCAGAGCCGGAACATAAAGAAAGCAGGAAGCCATGCCGTTCAAGGCGGCCCAGGCATAGATGGTTTGGATATTGCTGGCCAGGGAGGCCAGAGATGAGCCTGCTGCTGTAAGAATCACCCCCAGGGCCATCATGGACTGGAGGCCCCAATGCTCCTGCCAGCGGCCCACCAGGAACATGAAGACGCCAACCGCCGCAAGCATAAAAAAGATGATCAGGCCGGTGGCGGCAGCACCCACCCCGAACATCTCCTGCCAGAGTGGAGACATGGCCCCGGGAAAGCCGAAGGTCAGTGCCCCGGACCAGAAGACGGCCAGGCATGAGCCAATGACGGCTAAACGAGGCTGGCTTTTCTCGATCAAATTAGACTCCGAGGGCCGATCCCTCTACATTGGCTGGAATCTGTTTGGACTCATGGATAGTTCCTTATTTGTTGTTTTCCAAATTTGGAGAGATCGCTCCCCGGTTTGAATGGATTTTTGTAAGCCGGATAGATAAATGCCACTGCCTCATTTGTCCTGTTTTGAGCTGTCTCATTTTGAGGCATCTCAGGCACTGGCATAACCTCAAACCACTCTTGCCCGGTTGAGGCGTTTTCATTGGAGGTCTCATTCAGAGAAGTCTCGTTCAGAGAAGTCTCATTCAGAGAAGTCTCGTTCAGAGAAGTCTCATTCAGAGAAGTCTCGTTCAGAGAAGTCTCATTCAGAGAAGTCTGATTCAGAGAAGTCTCATTCAGAGAAGTCTCGTTCAGAGAAGTCTCATTCAGAGAAGTCTCGTTCAGAGAAGTCTCATTCAGAGAAGTCTCGTTCAGAGAAGTCTCGTTCAGAGAAGTCTCGTTCAGAGAAGTCTCATTCAGAGAAGTCTCATTCAGAGAAGTCTCGTTCATGGAGTCGTTAGCAGGACCATTTGCATAAGCCAAACCCATAAGCAATACCAGGATCAATATTATTTTCTTAATGAGATCACACCCATATTGTTTATTCCATCATTCATCAAGCTGCAAGGAGCTGCAAAGTTATGCAATATCTCCATTCGCACATGTTTGGTTAGACAATTGTCGATATATAAGGCTTGTGGGGGATAACGCAATATTATAGCAGCGCAATACCACTCTGCGGGCGAACTAAAAGACTTGATTGATTTTTCTTATCCATAAATGGTAGCAAAAATGACGGGAACACAGTTAAGTTAATATATGTTGGACTAGAACCCAGGTATCATGTCGAGGCTCGCTATATCCGTTTTTGGCCGAGAGCACGGCAATGATGTATCCTTAGATACATCTGCGAAGAAATTCTGCCTTTAAAGCCCAATCCTCACATGGATTGGGTATTGGATGAATGATCTCTGAGCAGTAATGCAGCATTGAGAAGACCAGGCTATGGAAGCTGGACTCGAAAGAAGGGCAGAATAATTTCTCCAGGCACCAAAAAAGTGCTCCTAGAGGTTAATTGAGATAATGTCACAGGGAGCATAGCATGTCGATGCCGGAGCAGCAGCTGTCTGCAGCCTATAATTTCAGGAGTTAGGAGATGATGGAGAGAAAAGCATTAAATGGGTGTCTCTATGTTAGCGGCAGCCAAATTTATCAAAGGACAAGGAGCTATGGAATCCTCTTAGAAAGGACTCTTCCGTCCATCCAGAGCCCTATTGACCTCAGAATTGGCTTTCTGGTTGAAGGACTGATTGCACTGGGCACCTTCATGGGTATTGGAATGTTAGCTGTTCTGATCCGGGCTGGATGGCTGCATTGAATTGACCAAATATCAACTAGGCACTTTGCGCTTGAATGTGGAGCACTTCGGATACTCTAATCGAATAGAAATGCAGCACTTGGAGGTGATTTCGTTTGACGGATAACTGCTCTGCAGCCAAAGCAAGGCGAAAGAAATTAATTGAACTCATTGCTGCCGCGGCTGACGAGATTGCCGCTATAGACGCTGAAATGCAAAATTCGGGAAAGTTGGGCTTGGCCAGAAAAGAAGAATGGAATCTATGCATGGTGGCTGATGCAAGTGATAACAGCTGGATGCAATTGCAGGAATAGATGCCAAGATATGAGGCATGGCAAAAAAATGAGGCAACACAATCACCTCAATATCGGGGAATCTGAGGAGAGCAAGGACGGCTATATGAGACAATGCCTGGATTGCGGCATACAGAGGCGATTTTAAGATGACACCGAATAGCGATTGCCGCTTTCCCAGATGTCCCATGTGCGGCTCGATGTGGATAGCACATATTGAAGATCATCTAAAATCAGAATGTGAGACTTGCGGTCAAAGATTGAGGAAGAAGAGGTTTGGAAAAGGCTACGAGGTCGATTAAGATGGCAAAGGAAGACGGCTATTATTTCTACTCTGAAAAGCAAAAGAAGATCCGGTCGGCGATAGATAAGCATCCTACATTCTTCGCCCTGATCGGCGGCAAAACGGTGGAGTGCACGGAGCGCAGCAGCACCCCCAAGCCATCAGGGCCGTTCGATGATTATGTCAACCTGGGCAGAGGCATTTACCTCGGCAGCAAGCCAGAATGAGAGGAATGCCGCTGCCGGCGCAGGGAGTAATGGTCATGGATATGGAGAGCAAACTGACTGCAATAGCCCTTGCGGGAGCTGCTCTTTTGCTCCTAACAATTGTGATGTGAGCCTCCCTCAGAGGAGGCGCATCTTTTTTGGATCTTATGAGCTTTAACCAAGAAGCTAGCTGGGTGGAAGGGATGCTCAACAGTAAGAAGAGCCTGAAGATTTGATTAGGCCAGTGCCAGCTTTTGCATATCTTCCTGGGGCACCGCGAGTCGGCCCTACGGGCCTCCCGCGCTGCGGTGGGGCACCCTCAACGCCGGGCAGGCTTGGGTACCGGGGTAGCAGGCGGATGAACGGTATTGAAGATGATGATAAATGCTCATTTCATAGCTTGTCCCCAGCGAATGCGGATTAGGAGGAGGCTGCACAGTGGAGCGCGCCACCTCAAAAGTGCGGGCCGCACCAGTGGCCTCGCAGGATGCCCTAGAATGACAGTTAGAGCCAGTGCTTGGAATGTATCGGATGGGAAGCTAGGGGAAATCACTATAAAAGGTTGAAGACACATTAGATGCCAAGTAACTAAACCTCGGATTGATAGCCGCCAAAATCATTCTGCTACATGAAATACCTTGGTGGGGTGCCGTGTTGAACGCAATCGAGATCCTCAGAGACCACGAGCAAGAGATCAAGAGAAGATTCGCTGTGCGGCGGATTGGCCTCTTCGGCTCCTTTGTCAGAGGAGAAGAGACCAAAGAAAGCGACATAGACATACTTGTTGAGTTCGAGGACCCTACGTTTCGGAACTTCATGAACCTCGCCTTCTTCCTTGAGGACATCTTCAGCCGCAGGGTTGACCTGCTCACTCCGGAAGGAATCAGCCACAGAATCCGGCCTTATGTGGAGAAAGAGGTGATCTGGGCTGACTAAAGAGGACTCCATCTACCTGGAACATATCCTTGACGAGATTGAATTCCTAACCAGTCATGTGGAGAACCTGTCGTTTGAAGACCTCCTGGAGGATGAGCTATTGCAGCGTGGCGTTATCAGAAGCCTGGAGATCATCGGTGAAGCCTCAAAGAACGTCTCTCCGGGATTAAAGGAACTGTATCCAGAGGTCGAATGGAAGATGATGGCCGCAATGAGAGACAAGCTGATCCATCGCTACTTCCAGGTGAACTGGAAGATAGTATGGAATGTCCTTATCTCAGAAATTCCCATCTTGGTGGCCCAGATTGAGAAGATCCTCCAGGATGTGCACACAGATTCATGGTCGAAACTTG
>Ga0208197_1002399_pt1 | contig 16593 bp, 17 predicted proteins | sample AD_JPNNA4_MetaG_FD_184444 | JGI IMG/M metagenome (GOLD analysis project Ga0208197, IMG submission 184444) | Active sludge microbial communities of municipal wastewater-treating anaerobic digesters from Japan - AD_JPNNA4_MetaG (SPAdes) (version 2) | ecosystem: Engineered > Bioreactor > Anaerobic...
GCCATGGCGTTGCATAAGCGTGCTAAAAGGTCTACTTGGGCTGAGCCAACTTCCGGGGGCGTTGTAATTGAAGGTTGCTTTTGTGAGCTCATCGCTATTTCCACTCCAAAGTTTGCATAAAATCCACAGGCAGCGCGCTGATAAACTCCGCAATCAGCCTGCCGGCGCGCTGAATATCCTTGAGCACCACTGTTTCTACGGGCGTGTGCATATAGCGCAGCGGTGTGCTTACCAGCACACAAGGGATGCCAGCCCGCACAATCTGAATCGCGGCGGCGTCTGTGCCAGTCATGCTGGGGGCTGGTTCAGGGGAATAGGGAATGTCGAATTCATCTGCGGTTTTGGTGAGCGCATCATAGAGAGCCGGATGAATATTCGGACCCCACGCCAAGGCGATGCCTTTGCCCAGCGGAACGGTGCGCCAATCTGTGCTGCCTGGACCTTTAGCAAAGGTTACGTCCAGCGCGATGGCGAAATCGGGTTGAATGGCAAATGGCGAAGTATAGGCACCCGTCAAACCAATTTCCTCTTGCACACTAGCCACTGCCCACACGTCCCAGGCATGTTTGCGGCGCTGCAGGACCTCTAAGCAAAATGTGACTGCAGCAACCGAAGCGCGGTTATCGAGCGTATGCCCAGATACGGCGCCGCCTGTTAATTCCAGCGGGGACTGAGCAAAAGTGACCACATCTCCAACGCGCACCAGCTCTTCCACTTCAGCAGGCTGCAAACCAACATCCACAAGGAGATATTGCAGCGGCACGGAGCCTTTTTCCACTTCTGGTGGCAGCAAAAATTCTGGCGGCATCACCACGATCCCAGGTAAATCTTTTCGTCCATGCACGGTGACGAGCTGCCCAGGCAATATGCGGGCATCCACCCCGCCCACTTGGGTTACGTGTAAAAAGCCTTCCGTGATAGCCGTAACCATCAAGCCGATGGCGTCCATGTGTGCGGAGAGCAGCACTTTAGGGCGCGGCTCAGCGCCATCTCCACGCTTGAGCGCATGCAAGCTGCCCACGCGGCTGACGCTCAACTCATCGGTGAGCGGGCGCCAAGCCTCGGCAATAATGTCGCGGATCGGGTCTTCGTAAGCCGAAAGCCCGGGTGCGGAGAGCATTTGTTTGAGGTGAGAGAGTAAATCAAGTGTCATCAGGCTTATTACCTTTCATTTGTAGTTCTTAGGGCGTTTCTTCTGAAATTGGCGGTTCGGTTGGGGGCAAAGTCTCCGTTGGGGTTTCAGTAAACGTTGGGCTTAGCGTCAACGTGGGTGTTTGGGTGGGTGTAGGTGTTAGTGTCGGCGTGCGCGTCTGAGTTATGGTTGGCGTCAATGTAATCGTCGGGGTTACCGTGGCGGTGCGGGTGAGGTAAGGCGTAAGCGTGATCGTGGCAGTCGCGGTGATGGTCGGTGTGGCGCTTGCGGTGGGGGTCGGCTCCAGCGGTCCCCGGTTGAGCTTGAGCAGCACAATCCCTAAGGCATAGCAAGGGATGGTGATCAGGATGAGCAAAGTAAGTAAGTAACGTGTCCGCTTCTGCTTCGAAACCGAGTCCAAGGTTATCTCCAGGCTGCTTAATCATACCAGAGCGTAAGCTTTTCGGATAATTTTTAATCATACCATCAAGCCGAGAGACCGCATCAATTTACGATATAATAGAGGCAGTACGATTGAAGCGACCCCAAGTTATGTCAAAGGAGGTGCCCTATGGCGAGTAAGGATAAAGGCAAGAAAGAAGAGCGCAAGAAACCCAAGATGACCATCAAGGAAAAGCGCAAAGTCAAGAGCGAAAAGAACAAAACTTCCACATCGATTTCAACGGGCGCATAACCCCAGCCACTCCGCCAGGCATCTCATGAGGTGCCTGGCAGTTTTTAAGCCCAAGCTTCAGCTTGACATTCACCCCTCATCTCGTTCTCGCATGGTACCCTACAGGCAGGCGTTGCACTCTCCTGACCAGGCAAGGTGCTGACCTCCACACACATGCTTTTCGACCTTAGCTTGACATTCACCCCCCACTCAGGTAGAATTTTTTTGCCCTGAAGTTTTGAGCGATCGTCGGGCCTGTAGCGCAGTTGGGAGCGCGCTTCAATCGCACTGAAGAGGTCGAGGGTTCGAATCCCTCCAGGTCCATCATGAGCCGGGAGGCACCTGATGGACAAGACCACAGGCGCCGGCTAGGCAACCACCGTAATGACGGGCCCATAGCGCAGCTGGGAGCGCGTCTCAATGGCATTGAGAAGGTCGAGGGTTCGAATCCCTCTGGGTCCACAAAAAGCGTCCTTTTGGATGCTTTTTTATTATTTTGGATTGAGAAGGTCGACCCTTACCAGGGGGCTGCGCACGGGTTCGAATCCCTCTGGGTCCATTTTTATTTTTAAAACACATTGAGAAGGTCAGCCCTTACCAGGGGGCTGCGCACGGGTTCGAATCCCTCTGGGTCCATTCTTATTTTTAAAACACATTGAGAAGGTCGGCCCTTACCAGGGGGCTGCGCACGAGTTCGAATCCTCCTGGGTCCATTTTTATTTTTAAAACACATTGAGAAGGTCGGCCCTTACCAGGGGGCTGCGCACGAGTTCGAATCCCCCTGGGTCCACAAAAAGCGTCCTTTTGGATGCTTTTTTATTATTTTGGATTGAGAAAGTCGACCCTTACCAGGGGGCTGCGCACGGGTTCGAATCCCTCTGGGTCCATTTTTATTTTTAAAACACATTGAGAAGGTCGGCCCTTACCAGGGGGCTGCGCACGGTTCGAATCCCTCTGGGTCCATTTTTATTTTTAAAACACATTGAGAAGGTCGGCCCTTACCAGGGGGCTGCGCACGGGTTCGAATCCCCCTGGGTCCATTTTTATTTTTAAAACACATTGAGAAGGTCGGCCCTTACCAGGGGGCTGCGCACGGTTCGAATCCCTCTGGGTCCATTTTTATTTTTAAACCCATTGAGAAGGTCAGCCCTTTGCAGGGCTGGGTCCACTTCTATCTTTAAAACACATTGAGAAGGTCGACCCTTTACAGGGGGCTGTGCACGGGTTCGAATCCCTCTGGGTCCACTACAAAGAGCACCTTTAGCGGTGCTTTTTTATCTTTGTCCAAACCCGCTTCTCGGGTAAAATGTCCACACACACGTGAGAGAGGTTCTAATGCACATCCGTCTGATGACCCCCGCCGATTACCCGCAAGTCTATGCGCTTTGGTGCAGCACGCCGGGCATGGGCTTGAACAACCTGGATGACTCTGAGGAGGGCATCACCCGCTACCTGCAGCGTAACCCAACCACTTGCTTTGTCGCCGAGGAGGCTGGCGCGCTCATCGGCACGATCCTGAGCGGGCATGACGGCCGGCGTGCGTTCATCTATCACTTAGCTGTGGCTGCACCCTACCGCCGGCAGGGCATCGGCAAGGCATTGGTAGAGGCTGCCCTGGAAGCCTTGCGCGCAGAGGGCATCCATAAAGCCGCGTTGGTGGTGATGGCCAATAACGCCGCCGGCAATGCCTTCTGGGAGCAGCTCGGCTTCACCACCCGCCCAGACCTGGTTTACCGCAACCGCGAGCTGGACGAGCTGCTATACTTCGATACGTAATCTCGTGATCCGTGCTCTTGCATGGTACCCTACGGGCAGGCTATGCACTCTCCTGACCATGCAAGTTGTGTGACCGTTAGGTCTCAAGGTCTGTCTTTGATAGAGAAAAATAGCATTGAAATTGGGGAGACCTACGGTCATGTTCCTCGCTCGGTCATGTTCCTCGCTCGGTCAGGAGACCGGCGAGAACGAGGCCCGTAGCGTATATGCTGTGTTATACGCCGTTGACGAAGGGGCATTACACATCCTCACTGCCCTAACAAATACCCTAGACACAGTCCAATAAGTTCGACTGAACCCGCTTTGTCAATAGCAAGAAAATACCCCTTTTCTCTGCCTTCTTTATATACTTCAATTCCGTTATTAAAACATTGGTAAGATAAAATCTTGTTTAGAGGGATACTTAATGGTTTATGCCCAGCAAAAGGATGTAGAAAAAGTCTCTGATTGGTGATAATAAGAACTCCTTGTGAGGTTTCAACGAATCTATCTTCTTTTACTACATGTCCTCTATGAGCACCCACTCTATAGCGAATCCCTTTTGCAATCGGAAAACTTATGCCGTTTGACCCTCCGCTATAACCTAAACTTACTGATTTCAATTCCTTAAGAACTGCCGTATCTGCAAAGTGCACAACTTCACCCTTCTTCAAAACTACAGGTGTGCCTCCTTCTATCTGTAAGTCTACTGTCGGCAAAGTTCCTTCTTTCCTTATCGTGTTAACATAAATGTAAGGCCTTACGCGTTCATCAAATTTAACATCTTCGTTGGTTAAATTGAATGCTTCTTGGATTTTTTGTAAGGCATTTATTTCTTCTTCTTCAAGTTCTTTGTCAGATTCGAATTGGTCATAGATTTTAGAATACAAATTAATTAACGAATTCTTATCTTGCTTTTTGAGAAGTTCCAGTTGCTGCTCAGTAACATCTTTAGTTGCTATTATCTCTTTTTCTGCTTTATCCAATTGAGCAGCCAGTTCAGCTTCTATCCTGGCAAGTTCGGCTTTGTATGAAATTTCACAATCTCTACAAAGCACACCGCTAGCAAATAAGGGTAGTTTCTTACCACACTTTTGACAAAATTTTGCCATTTTTTATCACCTCCAATTTTTTATTAGTGCCCTGAAGTCAATTGCGTATAACGTTTTGCGTATAAAAGAAGTTGCCGAAGGCAATTTGGGGAAATCTTTGATTTCCCTTTTATCCGCTGTTAGGCGGCGTTGATTCTTATTGTATCATTTTGTCAAAAAAACCATTATTCTGACCATCCTCCACTACACATTGGAGTTCTTTTAAGTATAGGTGGCAAAGCTCCAAGATCACTATTTGAGTCAACAGTTTCTTTTTGAATTTCTTCTAGTAATGGCATCTTATCACCTTATAAATTAGTTATTATTTAATTCGAGTTCAAGCATAAATAATTGTTAAAAACAATAAGGTTAATAATTACCAGAATGGTCAAAAAATATCCTTTTTGCTATTTTCGTTCCCCTTGTTAACGCAATGACTTTTAACAATATTTAAGCATTGCCAAGCATTTTCAATATGCATCTTTGTTTGTGTTTCCAAATCTTCCTCTATCCATATGACATTACCACAATCAAAAGCTAAAAATGAAATGATGTCGAGGCAATCATATACAATTTGTATGAAGTAGCTCGGTTCTATCAACCAAACTTTGGGAATAAAATGTATGAAATCATTTCTTAGGCTATTTAGTTTTTCAACACTACTATCTTGAGTGGCTTTAGGAATGAATAATTTGCTATTGGTATATAAATTCATCTTTTCAGATTTGATCTTATTATAAAGATTCAAGAAACTATCCAGTCTCTTTTCCGGATATTTCCCACTGTTAGAATCATAAGCTGTTAACCATTGTTTTGCACATTTTTCAGGTAATACATTTAAATCATTGGTGCCACGAAGTGCCAAAACCATAAAACCATTTAGGGCAGTATGTAGACCAATAATTATCCATGTCCAGTAGTGTTTATTGCCAGTTTTTGCCAAATGGTCGAGCTGCTCGCTCATCATCTGTAAAGAAAGCACGGCTTCTTGAGTTTCATTCGTTTCAAACCAATTTTCCATTGTAAATCCTTGGTTAGGATTAGACATTAAGACACAATATTTTTCATCAAACCTGATTAAGCGCAAAATTCATTGGTTTACATATCATTATTATTTTAATATATTATCACTTTTTATATTTCTTGTCCTTAAGAGCAGGATTAAATCCGCACAATACATTAGGTTAATTTCTCAAAGTAGCCATATTAAGCTTTTCCTTTTAGCCCAATAATTAATATCCTTTCACGTTTTCGCTTTACTTTTACCACTTGTGATAAAATCACACTTTGAAACACTACGAGAGGAGTACTAAGCCATCCGCTAGAGAGCCGGCACATACGCTGCAAGCCGGCACGTGCCTGCGGAGCGCCAGGCCCAACTCGCCTTTCCCCTCCCTCTGAGGGGTGGCAGCAGTGAACCAAGTAGCTGATGACGGAGCTGCCCGTTATCGCAGTCCAAGCAGCCCGTTCACTCGGGAAGCAGGGTGGTACCGCGAAGCCTCCTTTCGTCCCTGCGCGAAAGGACTTTTGTTTTAAGGAGCATAATATGATCGACCCGACGAGCATACCGCAATACAAACCTGAAGAAATCGAGCCCAAATGGCAAGCCCGCTGGGAAGCCGACGGCCTCTACCATGCCGACCCAGACCCCAAGCGCACCAAGTTCTACGCCCTTACCATGCTCCCTTATCCCTCTGGTGACCTGCATATCGGCCATTGGTATGCGATGACCCCCTCCGATGCCCGCGCGCGCTTCAAGCGCATGCAGGGCTATAACGTGTTCTTCCCCATCGGCTTTGATGCTTTTGGCTTGCCCGCCGAAAACGCCGCAATCAAAAATCAGATCCACCCTAAGCAGTGGACCTATGCCAATATCGAGCGCATGCGGACGCAGCTACGCTCCATGGGCAACATGTTCGATTGGCGCAGTGAGGTCATCACCTCAGACCCTGAGTATTACCGCTGGACCCAGTGGTTTTTTGTCCACTTCTTTAAGCACAATTTAGCTTATCAGATGGAAGCGCCGGTGGATTTCTGCCCCAATTGCAACACCACCCTGGCGCGTGAACAGGTGCAAGGCGAAGACCGCCACTGTGAACGCTGCGGCACACCCGTGATCAAGAAGAACCTGAAGCAGTGGCTCTTCCGCATCACCAATTACGCCGAGGAGCTCCTCGATTTTTCGGATATCGATTGGCCTGAGACCATCAAAACGCTTCAAACCAATTGGATTGGGCGCTCCAAAGGCGCTTATATCAGCTTCAAAACCGAGGGCGGCGAGCCTATTGAAGTTTTCACCACCCGGCCGGATACGCTTTGGGGCGTAACCTTCCTGGTCTTGGCACCGGAGCACCCTCTGGTGAACCAAATCACCACCTCAGAGCAAGCTGAAGCCGTGGCTGCTTATCAGGAGCAAGCCATGCGCCAGTCGGAAATCCAACGCGAGGCTGCTAACCGCGAAAAGACAGGTGTTTTTACGGGTGCTTACGCCATTCACCCAGCCACGGGCGAACGCATTCCCATCTGGATTGCCGACTATGTGCTGATGACTTACGGCACAGGGGCGATCATGTCTGTGCCGGCGCATGACCAACGCGACTTTGAGTTTGCACGCCAATTTGACCTGCCCATCCGTGTGGTCATTCAACCGGAAGGAGCACCTGAACTCCTGCCTGAGGAAATGACCGCCGCTATGGAAGCGCGCGGCACGATGGTCAACTCAGGCTTGCTCACGGGCACTCCCGCGGATAAAAGCTTGGAGACAGCGGTTGCCTTCCTCGAACAGATGGGTATTGGGCACGGCGCGGTCACTTACCGCCTGCACGATTGGCTGATCTCCCGCCAACGCTATTGGGGCGCGCCGATTCCGATTATTTACTGCCCCAAATGCGGGACCGTACCCGTGCCCGAGGATCAGCTGCCAGTGTTGCTGCCCGATGACGTGGAATGGCTGCCAACCGGCGTCAGCCCGCTCAAGCTGCACCCCACCTGGCGCTTCACCACCTGCCCAGTCTGCGGCGGACCTGCCGAGCGCGAAACGGATACCATGGACACCTTTATGTGCTCCAGTTGGTATTACATGCGCTACCTCAGCCCACATTACGATCAATATCCTTTTGACCCCCAGCTCTATCAACATTGGATGCCCGTGGACACCTACACCGGCGGCAGCGAGCATGCTACCATGCACCTGATGTACGTGCGCTTCTTCCATAAGGCTGCCAGAGATTGCGGCATTACCACCGGGCGCGAGCCTATGCGCCAGTTGCGTAACCAGGGCATGGTGCTGGGTGAAGATGGCGAGAAGATGTCCAAAAGCCGCGGTAATGTGATTGCGCCGGACGACCTGGTGCAGCGCTACGGTGCTGATACGGTGCGCTCTTACCTGATGTTTTTTGCCCGTTGGGAAGTGGGCGGCCCATGGAATAGCAGCGGCATCGAGGGCAATGCCCGCTGGCTCAAGCGCGTTTGGGCCACGCTACTCGAGCCGGCTGATGACGGCGCTTCACCTGAAGTGCTGCGCGCTCTGCGGCGCAAGACCCACCAAACCTTGCGGACGGTTACCTATGACTTCGAAAACTTCGAGTTCAATACCATCATCTCCAGCCTGATGGAGCTGCTCAACGAGATGGGGCGCGCCAAAAACGCTGGGGCTTTCGGCACGCTAGAATGGGATGAAGCAGTGGATATTTACTTGAGGATGCTAGCGCCGGTCTGCCCGCATATCGCCGAGGAGCTGTGGGAGCGCCTAGGCAAACCCTATTCCATTCACACCCAAGCCTGGCCGCAGGTGGATGAGGAAGCCGCCCGGGATGAAGAAATCACACTGGTGGTGCAGGTAAACGGCAAGCTGCGCGACCGCATCCAAGTGCCGGTAGGAATTAGCGATGCCGAAGCCCAGCAAGAAGCGCTCTCCAGCCCAGCTGTTCAGCAGGCTTTGGCTGGCAAGCAGGTACGCAAAGTGATAGTTGTGCCTGGGAAATTGGTCAATGTCGTCGTTTGACGAAAATTTATAAGAAAATGAAACCATTACCACAGCGGATCACGTGATCCGCTGTGGGTTTTATGCTGCCGGTTGCGGCTTTACCCCAAATATAATCCCCACGATCCCCAGGGCAATTTCAACGCCAGCCAACCACACAGGCTCATACCCAAGCGCCAGGTTAGGGATGAGGGCAGAAACCCCAGACCAGATCAGGAACAAGCCGTAGATAACCAGCGAGCGGCCTAAGACGTTCTCCCGCCTCTGACTGATGATAATCGCCATACCACCCAGCAGCAGCATGGCGAAGCCATTTGCCGTAGATTGGCTGATTAATGATCCAGCACCCGTGAGCGATAAGATACCTTTGAGAATAAAGAAAATCCCCAAAAATATCAGCAATGTTTTCTTGTTCATCGCAATCTCCTTCGGTGTTTATTGTAATGCAAACCTAGAATAGTTCGACTTTTATATGAAGAATTTATCTCGTGATATGTTTCTTAGGTTGAGACGAAATAAAAGCGGATAATTTAAATGGACACAGCAGGTCAAGTTTGACCTGCTGCGCCTTCAAAGAAATATAAACTTTTGATTACTTACGTCCACCGATTAGGGCAGTGGCAGCACCTACAACAATGACAGCAATAGAGTGCCAGGTGGGAGCGCTAAAACCATTAACGTTTAACAAAAGCCCCAACACGCCCATAACTGTCAAGACAACACCAACAATAACAGACATGGTGCTCACTGCTCCCTCATTGGTCAGCGCAATAAAAACTGCAGCCACACCGAGGACGAGTTTTGCAATGGTATGCCAAATCGGCTCAGTTCCCATTCCCAAGCTGGGAATTAAAGCCATAACACCCATTGCGATTACAAGAATACCTACAACTAATAACAAAGTTTTCTTATTCATAGATCAGTCTCCTCTGAAATGAATTTCGCTTATTGTATAGGCTTTTAAGCTATAACTTAAATATTGTACAATGTTAAGCCTTTAAACTGATTTATGAATTTTGAGATAGAACTCGTTGAATCAAAATGTGCCTTTAGCTTATTTTACGCACAGATTCCTCAAATTAATTTGGGCAATAGCTGAAGATCATACATTGGGGATGTTTATGGATTAACTGATGCTTGTATCCACCCGCCGCCAAGTACCTTTTCGCCCTGGTAGAACACAGCCAACTGCCCAGGGGTAATATCACGCAAGGGCTTTGTAAAGTGCACCATCGCACTACCCTCTGGTTGAACTTCGATCTGCGCCGGTGCAGGCACAGCCTTGAAGCGGATCTTCACCTCTGCCTCGAAGCGCTCTGCCGGCGGGTTCCCAGCAATCCAATTGATCTCACGCACCTGCATGCTATCCGCCCCAAGTTCTGCTTCAGTGCCGACCACCAGACGGTTATGCTCCAGGTCTTTTTCGTAGACGTACAGTGCCTGTGCCGAGGCCGGCATGCCTTTGCGCTGCCCGATGGTATAAAAAGCCAAGCCGTTATGGATGCCCAGCACCTTGCCTTGCCGGTCCACAATTTCGCCGGGCTGGACCGCCTGGGGCGCATACTCCCTGAGGAAATCACGGTAATCACGTTTTCCTAAGAAGCACAAATCCTGGCTTTCTGCGGCGTCCGCCGAAGGCAGCTGACGTGCGTGGGCAATCTGGCGCACTTCCGCCTTGGTATACTCCCCAAGCGGGAAGAGTGTATGCACCAAATGCTCCTGGGTGAGCAGGCTGAGGAAGTAGGTCTGGTCTTTGCTCGCGTCCACGCCCTTCCAGAGCTCGTAAGTGCCATCCGTGCCGCAGCGCAGACGGGCATAATGCCCAGTAGCGATCGCCTCTGCTCCGATGGATTGGGCAAACTGCCACAAGTAATCCCACTTTAGGTAGCGATTGCAATACACGCACGGGTTGGGCGTATCCCCGCGGCTGTAGCCATCCAAAAAGCGCTGTACGACCGCTTGGCGGAAGGCTTGTTGGGCGTCCAAGATATGAAAAGGGATGCCGAGCTGTTCGGCGAGTTGCGCAGCCAGCTCCCGAGTTTGGGGCGTGCAGCAGCGGTTCTCTTCTTCGCAGCCAGGCGCACTCCACAAGCGCATGGTCACACCAACCACCTCGTAGCCCTGCTCAACGAGCAAAGCTGCTGCCACTGAGCTATCTACTCCGCCGCTCAAGGCGGCAACTACTTTTGTCATTCCATATCCTCAATAAGTTGATAGGGTTCACCCGATACCTTTAAAGTATCCATTTCAAAGTTATTATAAACACAGCACGGGGTTAATGACACTGGCTGAGAAAGGTTTTTTTACCATCCTTTTAAGCCTCGGCTATATGCGCCAATGCGCGAGGAAAAGTTGGGTGCGCTCGTTTTTGGGGGTTTCCAGCACGCTCTCAGCCGGCCCTTGCTCCACGATGCGCCCCTGATCTAAAAAAATCACTTCTTCTGCCAAGCGCAGGGCTTGAGCCGGGGAGTGAGTGGAAAATATCAGCGTGCAGGCGTTGGCTTGCAGGTAGCTCAACAGGGTAGCTTCGATCAGGTCCGTGCCTTTAATATCCGTTGACGAAGTCGGTTCATCCAGTAGTAGCAGCCGGCGCGGCTTAGCGATCATGCGTGCAAAAGCCATACGCTGCGCTTCCCCGCCCGAGAGCTTGCTGCCACTAGCCTGTGCCAAAGCGTCCATCCCGACGCGGCGCAGCGCTTCGCGGGCAGCAGCGTCCCGCTCTGCTTCGCCATCCAGCGCCATTTCCACGTTGCGCAACACGCTGAAGCTGAAGGCATACGGGTTTTGCGGCATGTAGCCCATACCATCGGCTGCCATGCGCGCGATCTGCCCGCGGGTTGGCGAGAGCGTGCCAGCCAGCAAGCGCAGCAAGGTGGTTTTGCCGCTGCCGTTTTCGCCAATTAAGCCATAGCGCTTGCCTTCCGCAAAGTACAGTTCGGGGATATCCAGGATAACCCGCTCTTCGTATTGCACCAAAACATCTTGTAGCGCGATCATGCCATCCCTACCGTTTCTTCGATGCGACTGACGAGCGAATTGATCACAAACGAAATCAGCAGCAAAACAATGCCCAAGGCGATAGCCGTGTCAAAATGCCCCATATTCGTTTGCATCATTATCGCGGTGGTCATCACGCGTGTTTTGAACTGAATGTTGCCGCCGACCATCTGCACAGCACCCACTTCAGCAATCGCCCGGCCAAAGCCCGTCAGCACAGTCGAGACGAATTGCGTACGGCATTCGTATACCGTATAGAGCACCGCTCGCCAAGGTGTAAGCCCAATGCCCGCCGCTGTCTCGCGGATCAGCGGGGCTTTGACCGAGACAATATTGGCAACCAGTCCGGTAATGATGGGGGTAATCAGCACCACCTGGGCGATGACCATTGCCGTCACGGTGTATACCAGCTTGAGGGTGCCCAGCGGTCCGCTGCGGGAGAGGAACAGAAAGACCACCAAGCCAGCGACTACCGGCGGCAGACCCATGAGCGTATGCAGTACGCGGTTGACGAACGGCTTGGCACGGAAGTTATTGCCGCCGATGAGCACGCCAAGCGGAATCCCGAGCAAGGCTGAAATCAGCGTGCTGGAAAAGGACATGCGCAGTGTCGTCAGAATAATCTGGCGCAGCTCTGGGTCTGGGCCAAAAAGTAGGTTGAGGATTTCACTGAGAGTGGTCATGAGGCCGGCAAAATTTTACCTAACCGTGCCAATCGCTTGGCACTGCTGGCATAATGAGGTGAATAGGTATGAGGGCAGGGCGCCTGCCCTCATACTTATACGTCGCAAAGTTCACTCAACCGGAATGACGAAGAAGAGCTGCTCGCCATATTGCTCCACACCGTAGCTTTCGATCATCTTGGAAGCTTTTTCTGAAGTCATCCATTCGATCAGAGCTTGCGCGCCTTCGTAGTTAGTATCCGCGAAGCGCTTTGGCGAAATTGCAATCAGGGAGTAAGTATTCTTCATATCTTCGGTTTCTTCCAGCAGCAGGCTCAAGCTATTATCATGAGCTAAGTAAGTGGCTTTATCCGTGAATACGTAACCGCCCATTTCATCGCCCACGGTCAGAGTCTTGCCCATGCTATCGCCCACAGAGACGTACCAAGGCTGGCCGGTGGGGTCGATGCCAATAGAACTCCAGATCTTTAGCTCAGCCTTATGAGTGCCGCTATCATCCCCCCTGGAGACGAAAGTGGCTTGGGCATCGGCAATCTTCTGGAAGGCTTCCGCAGCCGTAGTGCAACCCTTCACGCCAGCGGTGTCAGCTTCCGGCCCAACGATAACGAAGTAGTTGTACATAAATGGCACACGCACTTCGCCATAGCCTTCGCCAATAAACTCTTCCTCGGAAGCTTTGGCATGTACCAACAGCACGTCGGCGTCACCGGTGCGGCCCTTTTCGATGGCAGCCCCCGTGCCGGCTGAGGTGATCTCGAGCTTATAGCCCGTATCTTTCTCAAACTCTGGCTGTAGGTAAGCCATCAAACCGGAATCATTGACCGAGGTGGTCGTGGAAAGCCGGATGACTGGGTTCTCAACCTGTTTGGCGCAAGCTGCTAGGCTGAGGAGCATATCCCCCACAATTAAAAGAACAGACAACTTTTTCATACGTATCTCCTTTCCAAATGGGAGGCGCTGCCGTTTCCAGCAACACCCTTGAACCTGAGGCGCTTGGGATTTGCCCCAGGTTACCGCTCACCTGCCCATATCTGCCGATTTAGGAGCAATGAGTCGAAGAACTTCCGTATTATACCCAAAGGACATGAATCCATTGAGTTTCTTAAAAATGTGAAAACCAACCAATATCTACAGACAAGGACGCTGAAATTTTCATTGAAACCGAGGTATGCTGATGGATGTAAAATTGAAATATCGGAGGCTGAAAGTTGAAAAAGTTAGGATTGCATTTTCTATCCATTCTTGTGATGATGGCTTGCCTAGCCGGCTGCGCTCCCAAAGGCGAAACTCTGGTCATCACTTCTGTTCCTTGGTCGGAAGATGAAACCGCAACCTACAGCATTCAAACACAGGCGGGCGAAACGCTCGGCAGCGCGACTATCAGTATTATCCAGGATGGCGATACCTGGGTGCTCACCGACCACGAGGTGGTGAATAACTCACCGGATGATATCAAGCTCACGGTGAGCGCGGATAACCTTAAACCTCTCGCGGAGGAGCGCACGCTCGTCATTCCGGCTGGCGGCAGCATTCCAGAAGGCACCTGGAAGATCAACGCCACCTTTAGCGAGGATAAGCTTACGGTAGAGGCTGATACCCCTCAAGGGCACCAAGGACCAGCCGAAGTGAAGCTCCCTGAAGATGCCTTTGCCAATGACGAAGTGCTCTTCTTGCTGCTACGGGCGCTGCCCTTTGCAGAAGGATACAGCGCCCATTTCATCGATGTAATCCTTTGGCCTAATGTGCAAATGCCAAGATTAACCATTACCGTGATTGGTAAGGAAACTATCGAGGTGCCAGCTGGCAGTTTTGAAGCTTGGAAGGTGGAGGTCAGTGTAGCCGGCTCGAAACAACAGTTTTGGTACGCTATCGAGAAGCCTAATCTTTTAGTGAAATACGATAATGGCTCAACCATCTTCTTACTCGAGGAAGCCGGGAACTTATAGTTTTCCAGAGCGTTAATATAATAAACTATAAATAGAAAGCGAATCATGTGGGAGAATGTTTGGCAGTTTTTTGTCGCGATTTACAGCAACCCTACCGTTGAGGGAATAAGTATTGCCTTATTGATGGGCGCAATCTGGTTGGCCGCCTTCCGCGTGCCCTTAGCAAAGCAACCTCGGCTGTGGATTTATTTAGTAGTCGGGGCTGTCCTTTTTGGTCCCGCCATTGCTTTCTTACAAATGCCATTGCAGCAGCTCTCATTTCAACCCTTCCTCAACTTTTGGGAAACGGAGGTCTGGCAAAAGCGTTTGTTAGTTACAGAAATTCCAGCCATGCTCATTACCGGATTTGTACAGGAAGGCATCAAACTCGTGCCAGTGCTGATCTATCAGAAGCTCCGCCAACCTATTTCTGATCGCAAGGTGTTGCTAACGGGGGCGGCTGTGGGTGCCGGCTTTGGCATCTTCGAAGCCGCCTGGCTGCTCAATCAGATTTTTTCAACTGGTTCTAGTTGGTCTATGGTTCAGATGCAGGGTTGGCAGGCCCTTTTATCCTTTTGGGAGAGGCTGTTCATCGTTGGCTTTCACACCAGCACAACCGCTTTAGCAGCTTATTGGTTCAATAAAGGCAAAGGTGGCCGCGCTTATTTGTTTATTGCGCTTTTCCATAGCGTCATGAACTATGGTGCAATCTTATCTGCTGCTGGCGTGTTCACCATGGTGCAAACTGAGATTTACGTTACCGTGCTTTGTGCCATCGTGATCGGCGCAGCCCTCTGGCTACGCTGGCATGAACGCCCAGCCGAGCCAACCTTAGAAAACCCGCCTGAAGCCGGCGTACCGGCTTAAAACCAGCTTTCGAAACCTTCTAGCCTAATCCTGAGATGTTGGGTGCGGAGCGTGGCCTTGCTCCCTGCTCCCGCATTCGTAAGCTTCTCCGCGCAGGGTCTCCACGGCATGCGCCAAGGCCGGCAAGAAGACCTGCAAGTTCTCCATCGCCGCTTTAGGGCTGCCCGGCAGGTTGATGATCAGCGTGCGCCCGCGGATGCCGGCGATGGCACGCGAAAGCTGTGCATGCGGCGTGATTTTAGCGCTCTCAGCGCGCATGGCCTCCGTAATTCCAGGCGCCAAGCGCTCGATGACGCTAGCCGTCGCTTCGGGGGTAACATCGCGCGGGGCAAAGCCTGTGCCGCCGGTGGTGAAGATCAGGTCCACCTTGCCGCTATCGGCTAAGCGGACGAGTTCCGCTTCAATCTGTGCGCGTTCATCCGGGATGAGCACAGTCTCAACCACCTGGGCATGCCCTTGCAAGGCTTCCACCAGCGCCGGCCCGCTTTTATCTTCCCGCAAGCCGGCCGCGCCTTTATCACTGACGGTAATGACCGCTGCGCGGGCATTGGGCAACACCACCACCTCATCCCCAGCCTGCACAACGCCGCCTTGCAACACGCGCGTGAAGATGCCTTCGCTGGGCATGATGCACATCCCTACCTGTTGGTAGATCTCGCAATGGGCGTGGCACTCTTTGCCAATCTGGGTCACTTCCAGCTCCACCGAGCCTATGCGTAAGCGCGTCCCTAACGGCAGAGCGTAGAGCTCGATGCCCTCGGTGGTGATATTCTCAGCAAAGATGCCGGGCACGAGCCCCGTTGCGCCGCGTGCAATCATCTTCTCCACGCTGCGTTGGTCCAGCAGGCTCACTTGGCGGTGCCAAGCGCCGGCGTGAGCATCGCCTTCGATGCCATAGTTCTCGCGAAAAATAGCCTGGGGCACAGAGTGCTTGATCGTGCCGGTTTCAGTGCTGATATTGACCGATAAAACTTTTGCCAAAACTTATCCTCCAATGCGGCTCATGTTGCGCTCCGCAAAAGTACAGCTTTCGAAGCGATGCGCAGCCGGCTTTTTGAAAATGGCCGTTTGAATCGCCTCTCGCAGAGCCTCATCGCCCCGCGCTAAGGCGCTGGTGAGCGGGATTTCGCGGTCCACGCCCAAGCATGGGCGCAAGGTGCCGTCGCTCATCACGCGAATGCGGTTGCAATCTGCGCAAAACTGGTGCGAAATGGGGCTGATGAAGCCCACCCGCCCGCGGTAACCTGGAACTTGATAGTCTACGGAGGTCTGCCCTGGGTAACGGGCAGGAAGAGGTTGCAAATAAGGCCGGGCATTCAAGACTTCTTGGTTAGAAATGCGCCGGTCGGCATTTTCGCCATGGTCGCCAATCGGCATGAGCTCAATAAAGCGCACGTCGATGGGGTGCTCGCGCGTCAGAGCGATAAAGTCGTCGATTTCGCCATCGTTGACGCCGCGCACAAGCACAATGTTGAGCTTGAGGGGCAG